>Ga0315913_1006974_pt1 | contig 13628 bp, 6 predicted proteins | sample MpolsnodulesMG_FD_207736 | JGI IMG/M metagenome (GOLD analysis project Ga0315913, IMG submission 207736) | Medicago polymorpha root nodule microbial communities from Los Angeles, California, United States - small nodules | ecosystem: Host-associated > Plants > Roots > Nodule | place: USA... | reverse complement strand
CAGAGTATCAAAACTTGATTCTTATATATGGAGGTTCAAGATTAGTAAGTAAATTAAAGATTACATGAATTTTTTAATAAGAGAATAATATATTGTGCTTTGTTGATGACATCAAGCCAAAATGTTACTCTAACCTGTAACAGTCGAGTGAGTTTGCTATCTCGATAAGGGACATGAACACCCTCCTTTCGTTTTTTCTCATCTCCCAGTGCACTTATGACATTACCAAGTGCAAGAAGACCTCTATTAATGTGTATACCTTTTGACAAGAGAAAAAAAATAATGTCACTAAAATCATTGTCGTCGTCATTATCAATAACCGCAGCACTGAGACTGAAAATTATTTTGAAACAAATGTATGCTAAGTATTCAGGTTAATCAGTATTGGCAACCTTCTTTTAAACGAACACCATCAGAACCAGTTCTTTTAGCTCGCTCAGATCCAGCTAGATCTACCAAATGGAGCTTTGCTGAAAGATATTCTTCGCCCATATCCTCATCCGAAGTGTCATTGCTGGGAGAAGATGAATGAAGTTTGCGCATCTGTTCTAATGTAATTGTGAAGATGGCGTGTGACCGACTGATACAAGCAAAAGGAGAACCAAAAATTATTGGATTGTAAATATCAATTCTGGCAGAAACCATAAAAATAACACTTTTCCATCACTCAAATTTGTTGCATGAGTCTAGAACCTAATGGAAATTACAGTAAGAAGCTAAAATTATTGATAGCGTGAAGAAATAGTACAAAAAGTTTCTTCAAGAAAAATCAGTATATAGAAAGAACTCCGACCAAATTATTGATTATCAATAAAGACAAAGGGAAAGAAAATGCTACACTCTTTAATGAGGTTGGCCCAAGTTATTTTTCCCTCCAATGGAAGTACTTCCATTTAGAAAACATCAACTAATCTTCCAATATGAAGGATGATTTTTCATTCAATGTTTATATATTTGGTAAGTTTAAGAGCTCATTATTTACCTGGATTGGTTGTTCATATTTGTACTTCCTGTCGCCCTATTTAGAGAACCCTGCTCCAAGTAAGAAGCCATCTCCTGTAATGTGCTTACAGAAACTTCAGTTGACCCTGCCAGTGTTATAACTCCACTTGACGATTCACGAATTTGTATCGGTGGCTTCCCAGGAATATTTAATTTTCCAGAATGGCCATTAGAACTAGTGTTATCTGATTTGCCCATAGACACCATATCCAACAAGTCCCTTACCTCTTCCTTCAAAATCTTCATAAACAATGCACAATTAAGTCCTTGAAAAGAATTATAATTCATGGCAAATGTTATTTTTTATATGAAAAGCAATGTGACATTCATAGCTAGCCAAATTGTTACATATTTTCAAAATAAAATTCATTTCACATGGAACAATCAAGGGTTCAACATTTTAAAATAAAGCAACATCTTTACATGTTCGACAGAAGTGTGTAATATACCTCAATGAAGGAAACATGCAACTGAAATTCTGTTTGATGCTTTAGAGTTTCAACCTTGTTGAACAAGGCATTCATAACCTGAGGAATCAACCCAATCCCACTATTGTCATTATAGGCAGTTCCCATCGTATATGTTTTCCCGGATCCTGTCTGTAGCAAATATGTGCTTCAAATAAAAACCATGAATCGAATTGCAAGTATGTGCTTCAAATAAAAAATATGAATTGAATTATCGTTTTCAACTTTGAGTACATGACATGCAATATGGACCTAACCTGACCATAAGCAAGTACAGTAGCATTGAACCCTTGGAATAAGCCATCAACCAATGGAGCAACACATTCCTCAAACATTTTGGATGAAGGAGATCCACCATTTCCATAAACATGATCAAAAGTAAAGGAATGAGACCCAATTTGAACCTGATCATTGAAATATTATCAGAAAATATAAAAGTCCATATGTACATTTCTCAAAATAGGTGAATTCTATTTGAACTTTCACCAGAAGTAATGTGATAATCATTTTAAGACTATTTTAAGACTGTATATGATCTATGACAATAATCATTTTAACATTCTTCTAGTACTTGATCCAAGATATTACATAAATATTTTCATTATCTCCTAGCGGAAGAAAAACCCACCTCCACATTTCTAATATGTTTAAATAAAAGTTGTACTTTCTAAGAAATTAATTTTTTTAAAGTAAAACTTAGAATCAAAATCCGAGACGTTACACTTCTCAGTTTAGTCGACTAGGTCAATCGACTAGGAATAATGTCAAAATGCAATTTGGGTTGAGAGGAATACTTTTGTCTCAATTTTCCAAAAACATTATGATATATAAATTTAAATTCCTAGAACTAAATTATTATGCAGTTGAGACTAAAATAACAAAAATACAAAAACAACAAAACAGGAAGAAGGTATGTGAAAGGAACGTTGATAGAGCATGAAAGAGGGAGGAAATGTGTCATTAACACTGACATGCTGATTATTCCACCAACAATTGCATCAAACAAATTATATAAAAAAAATAAATAAAAAAAACTAAATTTACAAGACTTTGTTGAACAGGAAAATTTCCAAACATGGAAATTTAATTAATATACTAGTTGAACACTTTAAGCACCACCTATGAAATTGAACTCATTATTATCTTTTTAAAAAAGAAATTCACGATTATTATTATTATTTATTCAAAAAATATTACTATTATTATTATTATTAGTTTTTTTTAACAGTGCAAATTAATATAAATAAATTAACATTGTAATAAGGAATCAACCAGAAATACTAAACATTATGGTAAACGACAATGAATTAATGATAATTAATCAACCCCCACACCTAAAAAACACACTGAACACTCAATTCATTAATGAAGTCATAGCTAAACGACAAACATAATAATAACAACAACATATTAGTAATAATTAATTAAAAATTAGTTAGAAATAAATAAACTAATTTAGTAGAAAAGAAAAAGGAAGAAGATGAAGATGAAGAAGAGATTAGTTACCTGAGGTTTAGAAGGATTAACAGAAACACATTGAGTGCAACCTTGTTGTTTTTCATCAGAAATGAGAGGACGAATGTGAAGAGCAACTTTAACCGAACAATTCTCCGATGATGATGATGTTTCCATTGGTTGTTAGAGAGAGAGAGAGAAGAAGAAGAAAGTTGTTAAGAAAAGAAACAGTAACAGAAAGAGAGTGAGAATGTTTGTGTTGTTGAGAGTGAACAGTTAGAATTAGAATGTAAGAAAGAAAACGATGTAGCAGCAAGAGAGAGAGAGAGAGAGAGTGTGGAGGTTGTTGAGAGAAAATGAAGAAGAGAGAAAGAAACAAAAAAGAAAGTGTGGTTTGAAGAAAGAGTAGCGGAACAGAAAACACTAAGCAACAAACAACAAGATAGAAAAATAACTAACAACAAACAAAAAAACTATATAATCACTTTTCTTCTCCTTCACTACTTGTATTCTATTGAATCACGTTATATCTCTCTCTCTTTCTGTATATATTGTTTTCTTCATACAAATACCATACATACACATTTTTATTTTTATTATTTGTGGTTCTTGTTTTATTAATTGTGTAATTCGTTTTCTACTCCTCGTGCGTGGCAAGTCCCAATGTACAACTGTCTTCACTTCTATATTGTTTCTTACCTTCCTTCTCTGTCAATCTCTTTTCCCTCCATTTATTATTTTACTAATTTACTTTATTGTTTTTGTCTTTCTTTTTAGATAAAAATGAAAAACAGCACCACCTCGAAATACAAAGGGACACTTTATATTTTGTTATATTCATTAGTAAATATGCACACTATTTTTCTAGATTCCCTTTAACTTCCTTAAAGTATTATAGTAGTTAAGAGCTTAAAAATAAAAATAATTTATAAGTTTTATGTAAAAAAAAAAAAGTTACTTTTTAAACTTTTAATAAGTTGAATGCATCAACTTGAAACAAAAAAAAAATTCTTTATACTTCTTAATAAGTATCTCTAGAACGTTTTTTATATATAAGTCTCACCATTTTATGTATAACGTAATTTTAAAACGTGTGACTCAATTAATAAAAAGAGAATTTAGAAAGAAAATGCTATAACACTTTTTTAAATAAAATAGAAAAATAGGTGATGTAACATTTTTACTTCATCATGTATAATAAATGATAGTACTACCTACGATTCTATATTGGAAAAACTTTTATCGGGATAAAACTTTTTTCTTGTTGTTAAAACTTTATATACAGAACCAAAGAAAGCAGTATGTAAACTATCACACTATATATCAAGTTACTACTCTATTTTACTACATGTCATTAGAATGCATATTAGTATTTTCCATATAATAATAGTAAATGTTAAAAAGCCTTTCCTATAAATAAATTGAAATTTTAACTTCAAAATTAATTTTATATTTATTTTATAAAGAAATTTTCTGATGTAATGTTCGTCAACTTAGACAATAAATTTCTTTTCACAGAAATATCTAGACAATAAATTTGTCACAAATGCTGGAAAGAATTGTCACCATATTGATCGATATATGACCTTGGTCCGCGACACCTCTTCTCTACCTGCAGTTATTGGGGGACAGTCCTTCACATCTCTTCCTTTAAGCTCCATTTTTAAGTAGATCCCGTTTCAGCTTTTGATTTTCTCAATGATCTTCTTCTTATTTTTTTAGTTTTTCTATTGTTGGAAAGTTTATCATAAAAAGTTTGGTAGATCTGACTCATATTATACAAAAATTAGTTTTTGGATGAAAAATAAATGTTCCTCACTTATTAGCTAAATATGCTCATCAAGTTGACAAGGATTCAACTCAAATTTTATAAAAAAAAAAATTAGGAATTATTCTTTTAGGACACAACTAAAGTTGGTAATTTTTTCTTTTCACTTATTCTTTAAGGAATTTTTTCTTAAGTATAAACACTTTAAAAATGCTATATTACTTTCTCAAAAAAATAATACTAATAATGCCTACTAATATTAATATAATAAGAGCATCCACATAATGGTGAGTGTTTCACCTATTTAACACCAAATTAAATATACACCCTAAATATGGAATAAAAATTTAAGAGCCCTACAAAGTATGGTTATTGTAGAAATCATATCTCTTTTGACTTTTCGGGAGCCTCATTCATAAAATCATAATGAAATAAATAATTTTTGTTCAATTTTGATGATATAAAATTATGAGCGGGGGCTTATTTAAAAAGAAAAAAACTGAAGTGTGGGGTTGAAGAGAGAGTATCCACAATGTGGATGCTCCAAGTGTTTGTTTAGATTCATTGTGAATTTGACAAAGAAAAATCAATTAGTGAATTACTACAAACTAGTATTTGTGAAACATTCGTGATAGCCATGTTCACTACAAATAGCAATGCTCTTTGACAAATTACGGTGACATGTATAATTTTATTGAAGTTTTAAAGGGTAATTTTTGCACAAAATACTACAACACTAAATCTAACCATGCAGTAAATAAGAGCAGTATGTGGAAGAAAAGATGCCAATGAAATGGAAAGTGGTATCTTTGCTTTCTGATCGAGGACCAGCTGTGGAGTCCCATGAAGCAGAGTCAAGATGGCAGCTTTGTACAGAAATTAAGATATATGACCATAAAAGCTAAGCCTTGAAAGTTGAAAGGGATAGCAACCACAAACAAACGTAGCATAAAGGCAAGAACGAGCTTTTGGGCCCTCACTCACATGTTCATCAAAATACATAGACTTTCCAAAGTTTATATATATGTAACCCTCTTGCCTGTGGTCCCCTTCTTAATTTCAAGCTGCTGGTATAGTTTATAAATACTTGACCTAAAAGGACTAATATAGATGTACTCCTATAATCTCATTTAATTCATTTTATAATCAAAATGTCTAAGTTGGTATGTTGATGAAAACAAATGTCCTTTCTTGTAAAACAAAATGTCCTTATAGAAACATGATTAATAAAAATAAAATATGTTGATGAAAAATAATGTCTAAGTTGGTATAGCACAAAGACAGTCTTTTTAAGCGGAAAAAATGGTAAGCTTCATGCCATAAAGAAAGTCTTTTAGGTTTACTAAATTGGTATACTTGAGTAAATATAAATAACTCATTTTTATAAATATTCTTATCTTATCTTATCATACTAAATGTTGTACTTTGTCTCCTTTTAATTAATTTAAACAAATTATTTGCTTTCATTAATTTTTGTCATATTTAAATTAAATGTCTTATTATACAATATAAATGAAATAGGTTGTCAAAGCCATACCCGTGTTAAATATAAAAATAAGTTTATCTAGTTGACCTATTAGCTCCATGTTATATTCAAATATGTGTTAGGCTACTTATTTAAGAAAAAATAGGGAATATTTAAATGTTAATACGGTATAAAATAGGTCAATAGGTCTTTCAATAGACTATTTATTCAATAAGGACACTTTGGGTAAAAGATAAGTTTATGATAGGCAGGGGTGGCTCTGAGGGTCGGTTGGAGAGGCGGGAGCCCAGAGCACCATTTTCATAGGGGCACAAAAATTATTATTTTTATGTAGTAGTTAGTACTATATAAGTATATTTCTTTCTAAATCACTTTGATTAATTATATGGAAAATATGTTGTTAAAGAACTTTGATTATGAATCAATCTTTTGCAATAAAAAATGTATGAAAAAAGACATTCAAATAACTAAAATGGCAAAATTTTATTAATTTGTCCATGACACTAAAAAATTTAGGACCGGCCTTGATGATAGGTAATAAAGCAAACATGAAAGTAAATTGTTAACATGTTAAACTTAGGTATTGCAAAGTCAACTAGAACTTATCTCATCGCCACTTTACCCTTAACTAAGACATTTGTTAAAAAAAAACTAAATAGAAACATTGTGTTAAAAAATACTAGTGTATTAAACTTTTCGAAAGTTGGAATGCTTATTGACCAGCCTTTTTTTATTCTTTTTTGGGACTTGTACTTGCAGTTGGATTGTTTACCACTTCTTTTTCTATTGTTCATGATGAAGATTTAACTTTTACACGCGAGAGAGGGATCCTAAGTTAGGAAGAAAATTAGGTGAAACAAACATTTTTTTTTTTTTGTTATGTACCTCCCATTTGTGATACAAACAAACTTTACAAGCTTCCCGTGAGCATAGCTCAGTTGACAGGGACATACATTATTATATACAGAGATCGGAGTTCGAATCTTGAACACTCCACTTATTCACTTTGAAAAAAGGTGAATTCTAGTCACTAAGATACCTGGAAGAAAAAAAAATCTTATAAGTTAATGATAAAATGCGTTTTTTTTATAAAATAAGTTTTGTTTGCCAAATTAAGAATAAAATGAGTAATAAATTGTGCATTGATATTCTAAAGAGATAAATAATTTGAGAAATTAAAAATATTGCAAAGAAACACTTATAATGAGACCGAAAGAGTATTTGTTGAGATTTAAATGTGATTTACTAATTTATATGTTTTCTGTATGAATCGGATATTCTCTGCGTACAACTGCAATTATTAATCTTTTAAGTCGGATAAGATCACAATAGATGACGAAACTCTTTCTCAAAAAATTTAACATTATTGCATAACTATAGTTTTTTTTTGTTACAATTGTATAACTATAGTTGAATTCAAACACACTGCCCTCCGATTAATTATGCAGAAATTTAACAAAGTGTGTATCAGTTTTAATCGATGAAAGGAGTGTATTGAAAAATATAAATCGTTGCTATCAATTTTCATTTAAGTATTGCTTGGATCTAAATCTTGTAAAATATAAGTCAAGCAAAGCAATCAGCTTCCTTGGTCAATAAGAGTCGGTGAAAATAGTTTGAAAGAGCCAATAATATTAAAAAAATAGTTTAGGTGAACCACAATATAACATGCAAACTCAAAAGCGATCTATTAAAAAAAAATTGAAAAAGTCATAGTTTATTTCATAAAAAAGTAGAATTTATTTAGTATGTATCAATGGTGTAAAGTTATTTTACACATGCATTCAATTGGTTGAAAACACATGAGTTGTGTTCACCAACAAAAAAAACATATGAATTATCATATTTATTAATTAATGTGACAACACATCATTAAATATATGTGTAAATTTTACAATGTTTGTATACAAATTCATGTAAAAAATGTATTATAATTTAAAATTATTAAAAATATGGATTAAATGGTTTTGGTAAAATTACATTCACCTCCCTTGAGGTTTATTTAAGGTTTTGTTTGGGAGTTTGGAGTGGAGGAAACTATGGACGTAAATGGATATCCATGAACGCGGATAGTATGATCCTCGTGTCTACTCCGTTGAATAAATATAATATACATGCCCTATATATATCCGCATGGATTTTTAGGTATCAACAGATATATACAGATATCCATGAATACAATTTGTTTTGAAAAAAAATGATTGTTTGTTAAGAAAAAAAATTATAACTACCTAAAATTTATAAACAAAAGTTCATCAAATTCATTTTCTTATTTTTACCAAAATATATTAATATCCATGCATTTTATTTCTAAAAAAAGGGTTAATCACAATAATATTGTATAGTATTAAGTTTCATCTTTTTTTTTACTAAAATTGAAAGGGTAGTAAGAGTATTTATGTAATTTATTTAGTTTAATAGCGGGTATAGATATCTATGAATGCAAATATCATCAAATTCACATTCGTATCCAACAACGAAGCTAGCAAAAAAAATCCGCAGGGACCAACTATAAACAAAAAATAAAATATTTTAAAACCAACATATTCAATTTAAGGATAAAATATTTTTTTAGTCTTATAAATTATAATTTTTTAGGTTTAGCCCTTAAACAAAATTTATTCAATTTTTGTCTCCATTTTTTAAAATTTTACAAAAAAAAAGTGTTTTTAGTCTTGGATTTAATCTCTATAACAAAAATTAAGGACTAAAATTAAACAAAATCTTAGGAAATTAACTTAAAAATCGTGTGTTGTAGAGACTAAAAACAATAATATGAAAATAAGCTAATACATAAAAATTAACTTATAGCAGCAACAAATGATAAAAATTGACAATTGCTATTTAAAAAAGTTGGAGAAAATGCGTTTCACGAAGCCAATTTTATCCATAATTGATTGTTTATAAAATAGAATGATAATAATGTCTTCTTCAATATAAACAATTAGATTATTTGCAAGAAACTCATTGCCCAATTAATATGTTTATGACTATTGTCTTGATAATTTTAATTGTTAAAAAAGTTTTCTCTATTGTTTTTACTGTGAATGGAAATACCAAATCATTACAAATAAATCTATTAATCATGTAGTAATTTTTTACTTTCTTATTTATGCTAATTTTTTACAATTGAACTTGTTTGGGGTACCTTAATGTATATTATTTGAGGTAGCTAGATATAAATACATACCAACTAATTCAAGAATAATATATTTTTTGGGGTAGCCAAATCTAACCCTTGTATATGAAGAGCTACGCCCTTGTCCGTATCCATTAATTGGTGGGTAGTTGAAATATCTGTTTGTTATATCAATGGATATCCATTAAGGCATCTGTCTTGTGTTCACGGTAAATTTTATCAACGGATATCCACGGGTGCGGGAGTAGAGGGCTTGAAAATAAAGGAATAAGGAAGTGGCAAAAATGGAGAGCTTTGGGAGTAGAGGGCTTTAAAGGGTTTAGTTTTCTTCATAATACAAAATCTTTCTAATTTGATAGAACTAAAAAATTGTATTGGATGGAGTTTTAGAGAACGTTAGGGGTTTGAGTAAATTTTCCAAATCCAATATATATTATATATTGTGATAATACTCGCATAAGTGATGGTATATTAATTATAAGTATGCTTTTATCACTCACTAGAAAAATACTCTTTCACAAAATTTGAATTTTCTTCAAAAAAAATTCCCTATTTTCCCCTCCAAACTCTCAAACAAAGTCTAAATAAATGACACACACTCTCTAGTTTTTAAATAGATAGTAACCTCCTTTATTTAACTTTCTAATTGACATTGACTACCCGTTTCTTTCTTTTAATAAACGTCGTTTCTTTGCTGTTAACATAGGAAATTAAGAGGAGCGCATTCTATTCATTTGAGACCCTAACCAAATTTTTCATAATGTTTCGTGATTTTTATTTTTTGCAAACACATTCTCTATTGTGATCAGTGTATGTATGTCTATCTCTCTCCCAATAATTTTCTCAAATCCAGCAATAAATCCTACTCAATGGAGCTGAACAGGGTTCTCATGATTCAGTCGTGGTGGCTGCATATGTGTGGTAAATACTATAGTTGTAAATCTATATGGACCACCAAGCAATAGCAAATTCATTCCTTGTGCAGATTGCTAATAAAAACTCTAACAAATTGAGTACAATATACAGCTATGAAGTATCAATGAAAACCACGCAATAATCAATTGTTTCCGACAAAAACAATTGAAATGGAGTGATATCGATTAACATCTTCTGTGGTATCATCTCATCAAACTCTAGTATTGCCGTATTGGTATTAGTCAGATGCTTCTCCCGTGCTTTATTTTCCAGAAAAAAAAGGAGGTAGTGGACCGTGATATTTTTTATTTAAATTAACACTTAAGAAGGACTAAGTGATAAAAGTTTGAAGAATTAATTTAGCATATCATCAATAATAAAGATAAACAAAGAAATTGTGTACCTTCGAATTAAGTTGATGAAGGATAAATATCGGAAGGATGAGAGGGGGATGACTACCCTCATTCCGTTTAACATCAGAATGTTCAGAATAGTTTAACCGTCTGATGGGATGACGTTTAAATAGGTAAACGGCTGAGAGCAGGGACCTCTCATTGGGCTTAACTAAATGGTCCAACTCATTATGGTCTATTTAGAAAGAATCGTCCAATCACACATATACATCAACTAATTGGTGTTTAACACAATAGACCATAATTTATATTATAACATTAACTTATAATAATTGATTATTGTCAATCTATAATTGATTAATTAAATAATTAATCCAACAATCTCCCACTTGGATGACATAACTCAATTACTAAAAGAATATAAAATTTAAATTTAAAATATATGTTTGGTCAAAGCACTACATATTATTAATTTTATATTTCAATTTTCTTTTAACAAGGCAAAATGAATTATATTAACAAAACCACAGCAATCCCTTCACCACAAGCATGCCAAAAAGACTACTAAAAGTACAAGCAGTCCATAACAACAAAACAAAGCTAGCCGATACCCAAACACATTGGGGGGTTCAATTAAATATCTCTAATTTTTAATAAAGATATACATAAAGCTCGTTTGAATTGCCTTATTTTTTATGTTTATAAAAAATAGTAAATGAAAATAAATAAGCTTTTATGTTAGTTTATAAGTTCCCACTAGCGAAAATTGTATTTTTATAAAAAAAAAAATAATAAACCACCTTGAAAAAGTTATGAATAATACATAAAAACTTATTTATTTGCATAAGTTGTTTTGTATAAACTTAAAAATAAGTCAGTCCAAACGAGCACATCCACTATTTTAATTTTAGTCTCTTCCAAATTAAAAACTAATAGCAAAGTGTGTTTTTTTTTTCTTTAAGCATGGTGGAAGAGTGTGGCGGGTATTCGTGACGGAATAGGCATGCGAGTGGGGAGTTGGTTTGACGATAACATCCTTAGGAAGGTTGGAGATGGTAGTAGTACTTTTTCTGGACGGAAAAATGGATTGGGGATGTCCCTTTGAGTGTTAGATTCGGCTGTTTATTTAATATGGCTGGAAATCCATTGTGTTCGGTAGCAGAGATACATCGTTTAGGGTGGGATGAGAGAGGAGAGACGTGGAAGTGGCAAAGCAGATTTTTTCTGTGGGAGGAAGGCCTTCTTAGAAACTGTTGTTTTTTGTTACATAACACTGTTTTGCAAAATGATACTCATGACCATTGGATATGGTTACTCGATCCAATCAAAGGATTCTTAGAAGAAACAATGAGAAGGTTAAACAAAGGATAATCTTCTTATGTGGGGTATCATTTCAAGAAGAAACAACCGCTTGTGTTGGCAGATGCGAGGTTCAGGAGTCAGCGGATCATCTTCTCATCACTTGCAGTCATTTCGATCAGCTATGGATGCAAATTTGAAGTTGGTTTGGTTTCTCTTTGGTTGATACTTATTGTGCTCAGGATCATTTTCACCAATTCGGTCACTTAGGAGGGTTTCCTCGACAAACTCGCCAATTTCTGAAACTTATTTGGCTCACTTGTGCTTGGACGATTTGGAAAGAAAGAAACAATCAGATTTTCAACAACAAAGCCTTGTCATTACATCAGTTGCTCGATCAAGTTAAGTTACTCTCTTTTACTTGGCTCATGGCTAAAACAATCAACTTCACCTACACCTACCATGATCGGTGGCGATATCCTTTATTTTGTATGGGCATCTAGTTGTAATTACTTTTGTTATTTTGCGACAGCTTGCCTTTGGTTTCAGCTTTGTTGTCTTTGTACTAACTCTAGCTGATCTCCTTTAACACACCTTGTGCGAGAGGGATCACTTTCGTTGTGTCAATATATTTCTCATTTTGACTTGTTAAAAAAAAGTGTGTTTTTCTTTTCAAGACTACAAACAAATTATTAATAATGATATTTCATATACTTTTTTTTTAAGAGGCTAAAATGAATTATATTACCACAACAAAAGAACCCCCTAGCACAAGGAGTACCAGAGGAGAAACACCAGTGTCAGAACAATATTTATTTACAGTCACGATACAGCAAAATAGAAACAGAAATAACAGTCAACCTATGCCCAAAATAGAGAATGGGCTAAGCCACCAGGCATGTAAATTGAGGGAGAGTGTAGGGTACTTCGCCTTCAACCACATGAATGTGAGTGACTTTATTTTTTCGACCACCTGAATAATTGAGCTTTGCTTGCCATTAAAGAACCTGTTATTTCTTTCTTTCCATATTTCCCACGTAGTTGCGAACCAAACGACCTGCAGAATCGTACAACGATCCTTCACGGCGCCATCATCCCAAGAGAACTGATTAAAATGGTCAATCACACCAAGAGGAAGGGCCGTGGAGAAACCCAACCCCCTCAAAAGGCACTGCCACACCGAGCCAGACATAGAGCAATGCAGAAACAGATGATTGGTAGTTTCAATAGAGTTACAGTCAGCAGTGCACATCCGGGAATCAAGAGTAATCACCCCGCGGCGAAGGAGATTATCCTTCGTTGGCAACCTATCACGGAACAGACGCCACACAAACAGCACGACCTTAAGGGGAACATGTTGATGCCAGATATTTGGGACCGCCAACGGTGAAGCTGCAGCCGATACGGAAGTGAGAACTGAATAAGCACTTCGGACGGAAAAGGTAGAAGATGTTTCCAGCTTCCAGCGCCAAGTATCATCTGTATCAACCTGCAAAGACACATTTTGGAGTAATATGATTAGTTCCCCCAACACCTCCTCCTCCCACGCCAAGAGCCTCCTCCTCCACGACCACGCCCGACCATCCACCCCCCAACCTAACAGACACATATCAAACACAGACAGATCCTTAACCAAAGATAACTCAAATAGTCTAGGGAACCTATCGCGAAGGGGCACGTCGCCCACCCACACCTCCGACCAAAACCAAGTATTCTTCCCATTTCCCAGAACACGACTAACATT
>Ga0315913_1006972_pt1 | contig 13628 bp, 13 predicted proteins | sample MpolsnodulesMG_FD_207736 | JGI IMG/M metagenome (GOLD analysis project Ga0315913, IMG submission 207736) | Medicago polymorpha root nodule microbial communities from Los Angeles, California, United States - small nodules | ecosystem: Host-associated > Plants > Roots > Nodule | place: USA... | reverse complement strand
AGAGAGAGAGAGAGAGAGAGAGAGAGAGTTTTAATTAAATGGATTAATGGATGAATGAAGATTGAGGTGAGAGATGATGAATGGTGGTTAATGGTCAAAAGATGGAGTGGAGTAGCTGAGATGAAAAATCAATATTGTAATTCCATTTATTTCAATTAATGTTAGTATACTATATTGGCTAAAATACATTTTTAGCTTCAAGTTTTACAATTTGTCAATTTTGATCCTCCAAGTTTTATAAATAGTATTTTTACCCAACCAACAATCAACAATCAAGCTTTATCCCACTAAATAGGGTCGACTACATTGATCAAATGACGTCATAGTGTTATATAGTGTTATATCAACAACCATATTTGGATCCAGCTCATTGACCTCTAAATCTTTTTTAATGGTTTCTCGAATGGTTTTCTTAGATCTTCCTCTACCTCTTTTAACCTGACTCTCCTACATTTGATATACTCTTCTTACAACGGCATCTACTAGTCTTCTCTCTACATGTCCAAACCATCAAAGCCTTTTTTACCAACTTTTCTACTATAGGTGCTACCCCCACTCTCTCTCTCTCTCTAATGGTGTCATTCATAATCATATCATGTCTAGTCTTACCACTCATCCAACACAACATCCTCATCTCCGCCCCACTTACTTTACTCTTATGTTGCCTCTTAACCGCCCAACACTCCGTACCATACAACATTGTCGGTCTGACTGTTGTCCGACAGAACTTTTCTTTCAGCTTAAGTGGTACTTTCTTATCGCACAAAACACATGAGGCTCTTCTCCATTTCAACCACCCAGCTTGAATACGATGATTTACATCTGCTTCTATTTCTCCGTCATTTTGTACTATAGACCCGAGATATTTAAACTGTGTAACTTGGGGTATGATATGATCTCCAACTTTCACCTCCAAGGTAGACCCGCTTCTCCTTTTGCTGAAGTTACATTCAATATACTCTGTCTTGCTTCTACTCAGGCGGAAACCATACGCTTCTAAGGCTTGCCTCCAGGTCTCTAGCCTCACATTTAACTCCTCCCTCGACTCACCAAGCAAGACTACGTCATCTGCAAAAAGCATACATCTCGGTGCTAACTCTTGGATGTGTTTCGTTAGTACATCCAAAACTAAAGTAAAAAGATAAGGACTTAGGGTTGACCATTGGTGTAGTCCTATTGTTATGGGAAAATCTACGGCATCCCCATCCTGCGTCCTCACACTAGTCAAAGCTCCCTCATACATATCCTATAAATAATATCTTTACCCCTTAACTTAATTTTCATTTGCGAAAGAGATGTTTTCTTTGATTTTGGTCGGTCAACATTGTACATGGACATGGCTTTTAAAGAATCGTATGTCAAATAAGTGGTGATAAATATTTGGTTGAGATGGACTTACACCTTCGTTTTGTACAAAAAATATCAATTAAAATAAAAAAAATTAAAAACTAGATAGACACACAACATTGAAAGGAAATGAATCAGGTTGAAGTTTGAGAGATTCCTTTTCACTCCTTTCATTAGTGATCTAGTTCAATCGATTGATAATGCTTGAGAGAATCCTAATTTGCATCCAGCAACGATTTTTGCTTGTGCGTTTAGGGTTCAATTGATGCTGAAAACATAATAGAACCATAAGTTGCATCCAGCAAGTGAATTTTGAGTTAGGTCAATTTTTTTCATTTGTTGAGCTAGTTAGGAGTGTCGTTTAAGAGCATGTTATGCAATATATGAAAAATGTGTACATTAAGAAAAATGAAAGTAAACGACTTTTGGCTAAGTGTATGGAATGTTGTCTGTTCCATATGATGGTTGGTAAGTCTACACAAAAGAACTATTTTCAAGTTGTGAGTGTAAAGGTTGCTCGTATATGTCATATGACTAAAAAAATATCCTTATTTGTAAACATACACCCAATATGAAAGTAAGGGTTTTTCAATAGGAGAGTAAAATAAGTGTGGTATCATGTTATGCAAATATTGAGTTTATAGGGCTAAGGTCAAAGCATTAGAGACGATACATGGTGCTAAACAAGACACTATAAACATTTTTGGAGCTATGGAGAGGAATTGCATAGCATTCCAAATAACACAGTGAGAATCAAGAGTAAACTCAGAGTTGATGGATCCATTTTAGAAAGGATGTATGTATGCTTATTTGCATGTAAAATAAAATTTAATACGAGCTACAGGGCTCTAATAGGACATAATGTATGTTTCTTTAAAGGTACATATGAAGGCCAATTGTTGTCAATTGTTGGGAAAGATGATAACAATCAAATTTTATGAATTGCACTTGTTATTGTGGAGGTTGAAACCAATGATTCATGGGCTTGGCTTCTTGTATCGTCGATGTCTGGTCGTCGCCTTCCCTTATTGGCTCGCGTAGGAGTTGAACCACGCGTTCTATTGGATCACATTTCTGGGTTTCTGAAGTCATCGGTAGAAGCCCATATCTCGTCTTGTCTTGGTTTGATATGGGTGTTTCACGATCTACTGGTGTTCTGTTGTTGATATATTGTAATAGGTTTAAAAAAAAAGCGATCATTCGCGTTCGTGTGGTTACTAGTGGGAAGATATGTAGTATGGGTTTCCTATTATCTTAAATTCACACGAGTTGGTTCATTCATCGCGTTAAGATCTTGTTCTGGTGGTTTTGAGTTCTGACGATTGACTCGGTTGTGCGTATTGCAAGACTCCAAAGGGTCACAAGCTTGTTGTATCCGATGTTCGAGGAAAAGAGTTGTGGTGCATGGATCTATTTTGTGTTGTTGAACGATTCATTCTCCAGTTATCATAATCGAAGTTCAATACTTGGAAACCTTCATATGCCATCTTTTTTGCAATTATGTTTCGTGCCCGTTCGCGGATGCGCTGGATTGTGTACTTGATGTTTGACTGTTTCCCCCGATTTTATATTTGGCTCCTTCAGGCTTTGAGGTTGTTTTGTTTTTCCTTTTGGTTGGTTTTTTTTCTTCGTGTTTATTGGGTCAAGTTTATGCCCCCAATACTTCGTATTGTTTCCGTTACTTATGGTGTCACAGATGATCTTTGCACCCTTTTTGCCTAAAAAAGAAGATAATTCAACTGTTAATTTTGTCAAACACTACATATTCAATCAGTTAGTTTAACCGTTATCAGTTAACTTTATTATGTATCCACTATTAGTAAACTTATGAGTTATATGCTATTTTAACAACAACAAAAAACTACTTTTGCCACGTATGCTTTATTTTGAGGTTATAATGAATAGTTTATAACTTTTAAATTCATACAAGCAAAATAGATATGCTTTGATAATAATTTTTTTCACAAGCTTATAGTTCTTTTTTATTAGCCTATAACTAGAGCTGTCAAAATGGGTCAGGCGCACCGGACTGGCCCTTCGGCCCTCTATTTTAGTGTGGGTCGGGCCGTAAAAAAGGCATGAAAAAACAACCCTATCTTTTTGGGCCTGCATTTTAGATGGGCCGGCCTGGGCTGGGCTGTCGGGCTTGCGGGCCGGCCCTTTTAAAAAAAATAATTTATAAATAGTTTTATTAGGTAAGGCTGAATTATTTTATTATGTAATATTGAATTTTGTTGTCTTTAAGGTTCACTTTGTGAGTTATGATAAATACTCTACTTTTGCATTGATTCTTTTGTGTTATTTATCCTTATGAATGTTGATTTAATAGACATTTTATATATAATTTAACTAAGTTTACGAAGACATGTGATTTATTTGATGTATAATAATTTATGTAATATGTTTCCATTAAAAGATATATGTGATATGTAGCTTTATTATTATTCATTCCATCGATTTTTTTCCAAAAAAAAATACATTTTAAAATATGGGTCGGGCTGGCCCATCGGGCCGTGTAACCCGCTACTAATTGGGCTGGGCTCAATTTTAGTAGCCCATGAATCAAGTGGACCGGCCCATGCAGACCCATTTATATGAGCTGGCCCACCAGACTGAGGCGGGCTGGGCCGGGCCGGTCCATTTGACAGCTCTACCTGTAACAATCGTCGGTAAGCTACTTCAAGTAACTTTATCTTATAATTTTTTCACTAAATTTCACATTTGTTATTTTACGTGAAAAAAGAGAGTTAATTTAACCATTAATTTTATAAAACATTATAAATTTAGGTAAATAATTTATCTTTTATTGTTATCCGTTATAAATTAATTTATCAACTAACAAATATTTTAGTAACGTACACATTTTTGCTCAGAAAAAAAAAAAAAGTAACCTACACATTTCCACACATAATTTTGTCCTTACCTCTTTCCAACATTTGTAATTATTATCTCTAAAGGTGAAATTTTACCACACATAGATTTTACTCAACCTACCGTTACAAATTGCAAAGGTTGGAAAGAGAGAGAAAATAAATCAATAAGAGAATAGATAGATTTTACTAAATTCCAAATATTTAAGCTAAAAAAATTTGAATTTTCAGATCTCTTTTGTTCATATTTTATTAGAATGGGAATAGATGCATAAGAGAAAGAAAATTCTTGGATTGAAAAAGACATTGACTTGACTGAAAATAGAAAAAGAAAATGACTTTGTACTTGACACCCTTTTATCAATGAAACTAACACATGCCATATTGCCTTGCCGGCCAGGCAAAAACTCACGAGTTATGTGTATGATTGTATCCATCTGGACTCCATTGGTAAATTTGATCAATGAAATGAAGGGCTTGTGAAAGAATATACCATACATATCATAATTTCTTCAAAATGAATAAAGTTATGTTGGGTCAAAGAGTGGCTATTTAGCATAATTTCCACTCATGGTCTTTGGACCACACATAGCATAATTTAAACCGATAGTCAAATGAATGTGTGACTTTGGCTAATTTGATACTTCATTTGTTTCATTGTGAGTATGATGTTTAGTTATCTTAGATAAACTAAAACTATGCAAAGTAAATTATTGAGGAAGGAGATTCCAACTATGAAATTTCAGACCCCTTGTAATCATTAGCAATAATCCATATAAATTATTAATGAAAAATAAAAAGCAAACAAGATGTGGCATAAACCAAAACAAATGAAACAAATAAAAAAACTTTTAAAGAAAATTATATTTTGAAACACCCTTAAAACGAGTTTTGTAACCACTACTAGTTCTTTTAAATTGGTGAATTTTAAAAAATATATATATTTATACAATCATTTTATTACAACTTTTGACAACTCTCTCTTTCAATTTCTCTCCTTCCATCTCCTAACTTTCTATCTCTCTCTTAAATTTACTCTTTATCTTCATTAAAAAATACAAAAATAAAAGAAATAGAGTAAAATTAAGAGAAATAGAGTGTTATAAGAGGGAATGAGAGATTCTAAAGTAAATTGATATTATCAAGGACTTTGGCTTAATGTACTTATGTATTTGTTTTCTTCCATTTATCAAGACTTAATGACTATAAATTCACATTTTAGATCAATTAGTGAGATTCGAACATAACTTAGGGATGTGACTTTTTTCTACTTATAATACTCCCTCCATCTTAAAATAATTGTGTTGGATATTTGTATGTTGTCTTCATTATTGCTAAAACAAATATTCGTATGTGATGTTGGATACGATATTCCAACATCCTGACACAGTTTAGTATGCCCTGGTTTTGTGCCTTGTATCGCTTTCTTAGATGTTTTATTTTTGCGTGAGATCACTGAATATTCTCTGAAGATTTGATTCACTTGGATTGCTGCCCAAGAAGCTTGTTCCTAGAAGCAAGGAAAGGCGGTTTATACTTAGCTTAATTCTTAAGAATGTTGTTGCGACATTTAAGGAAATAATATATTTGCTTCTAGAATAATGTGGAGACTGAATATATGATTTGGTCTGCCGATTTTTAGCCTATGACGAAAAAGCCCATACTGCTGAATGACTATATAAGGAAGACTCATACCCTAGTTTTATTCACCAATTCAATAGTTTTGACTTAAGTCTTTTAGGGTTTCGTTGTTAAGCATTGTGCTTTATTTGTTAGCCTCTCTTTGTATCACCTTGATGCATTGAGCAGGACATGTAGTTGAGTTGTAATGGATCAAAACCATCGCTTTATTAAGAGTCATTATTAGGGTTTTGAGTCTTTGTTATTTGTGTTTCACTCGTAAGCTTTTAAGCAAGAGTGGATTTTATTTCTCAGAGTGTGTCTCCATTTTGACTGTATTTGTTTAAATCATAGGGGTTGTGATTGATTGAGGGAAGTGAGATGGGATCTCAGATCTAGGAGTTCGTAGGTTGAAGTCAAGACGGGTAGGTCCTTGGTCTAGAGTTGTAAATGAGGAGTTTGCTGAGAACTTAGAATAAGGACTACACTAGTGGATTTCCTTCCTGGCTTGGTAGCCCCCAGATGTAGGTGAAGTTGCACGGAACTGGGTTAACAAACCTTTGTGCCTTTTACTTTCTTGTCCTTTATATTTTCCTTGTTGTGTTTGTTTTTTGCTAGCTCGATGTTTAAATATCAATCAGAACATCCTGTTTGTGTCTGATGTTGAAACATCGTATAAAACATCTGGAAGCTAGCTTGCCGGAATTTCAAATTGTCTCTACCCAAGAGCGCTTAAATGAGATAACACGCTTCTCTTATAGCTTAACCAATATTCTGGATTCGAATTCAGGCTTGGGCATGCAACAACATTAAAACTCTTAAGAAGAGTTTGTCGTTCATATGGGTCCCATGAAACTTGAGGGAGATACTAGACTCCGCAGTTGCACGCACGGAGGATATTGGTTTACACCAAGAAAAATTTGTCTATTTAACTTTTTTCCGTCTCAAAATAATTGTCACTTTAAAATACATATGCAGCATTTATTTATTTTTCTACTATTATATCTTTATTTATTGAATTTCATCAAAATTAATTACTTCATTAACTACAATCAACACAATTAATTATTTCTTTAAAAAACATACATAAACATTAAACGACTCTTATTTTAAAACGGAGAAAGTATAACACGGTAATATCATGAAGGAAGGATTGAAGCAATGAATATGACCCGCAAGTTCTTTGTCCAAAGTGATTAAAAATTCAAATTCAACTATGCTAAACTTTCTTATATCAACCACAGAGATAAGCATGTCATCTCAGGAATTAAGACATATCATCCGCTTATTGAACACATTATCTCTAATATACAATACCGAACATTACATCAGCTAACTTATTCAACTTCATGTACATATATAACTGCTCTCCTGAATCACAATTAAAAACACAAATTAAAACAGATGATAAGATAGATGTTAACATGTGTTTTAGTCAATAGATACCATTCAACCATATTGGAGGCATGACCAATAATTTAGAGGGGTAGTTGTTGTTTCTGGAAAGAAAATAAAAAATACAAAAAAAAATACGTAATGCCTATTTGAGTGCTCTAGGCAAACCAAAGGCAATAGTGCAATTATAATTATTTAGCAATAATAATAATTGGTGCTCCTTTATATAGGTTTTGTTAGAAGTCACTCATGAAAATGTTTTTTAGCAACCCACAACTCAAAGTGTGATTTCCACTTTTAGTTATAACTTTGCTAAAAGACACCTTCATAAAAATTAGTTGGTATCTTTTAACAAATGCTCATGGTATAACTTGCTAAAAGGTGCCTTCTAGAAAAACTTATATATAGATACTGTGTGATCTTTGGCTCTTGTAATGATATGCTTGGACTTTACTTCAAGGTTTACATTTTGCTAGAAGTAATGAAGTATGAAACGTTTGCTAGATATTCTATTTGGGCACACATAAATCTTTGAGAAAAGGTTGAAAGAAAAAATAATAATTAAATAATAGATATTTTTAAATAATTAAATGACATGTATTTTTTATTTTATATGTCTAAATAACGTGTCCAAATACTTGTGATCATATAAAACTTCTCCTTGCATGGCCACAAGATTGGTCTCTCTTTATGGTGCATGTTTATCATAATGGAATAGTTGTGCTGATTTTTAGCTAAGTCAGGCCTCCTCCACCCCTAAGTTTGATTTTATTTGAAGATAATGTTGAGAGTTGTCTTCCCGTTTAGTGTGTACTTTTGTTTGATGTTTTGCCTTATTTCTCATTTATCAAAACAATAAAAAAAAATTAAAGAAGTTAAAATGAAATTTATTCAAAACGCAAAGAATCCTAGCAAGCACAAAGAAAGCTTGGCTAGGAGATTTAAATAGCAACATACAAAGGAAAAATGTGTCATATATATGCGGAACACCTAAACAAACAACCATACATCAAATACAAACTTCTACAAACAAACCAAATACACCCTCCACTGAGGGTCCCAAAACCAATATTAACTAAAAACCAAAACCAAAAAGACATCTCCAAAAACCGAAGTCTAAACGCCTGCGCAATAGCAGAAACAAATCTTGTGTCAACCCATTACAAAACCCCTCCAAAATAACCATCAAACCTACCAAAAACTCGTGTAACCACACTTTGTTTCTCTTCTGCAGTTGAGCGCAATTAAGCATAGGTAAAATCACCACCTAGAAAACACATACCACCCCCACAAAACTACAGTGAACATATAACTCAATTCTTGAAACAAGCTACACCGTCTAAGTATTTGAAAACCCCATTAACAGCAAACTCATAGAAGAAAACCCACAAAAAACATAACCACCACCAAAAACCAGCACTGTCACCACCACAGAAAACTACTATTAACCACCACAAAAACCACCATTAATCCTCACCAAAAACCAGCACCAGCCACCACGAGCATTACCACCAAAAACCAACACCAGCCACCACGAGCATCACCACCAAAAACCACCACAAGTACCACCACAAAAGACCCAGTATCAACACCACCATGAAGCACCACAAACCAACACAACCAAAAATCTATCAAAACCATAACAGATCATATGAGGACACCAGATCACCACTTTCGTGACCCATCCATCACCACCTACGTTGCGAGCAAACATAACCTCCATCCACCACCAAGAGAGAAAACAGATATGGTATCAACCACCACATACCAAAAAAACAAACTCAAGCCATCAGTGTTGAACGGCCAGAGAAACAATGTTGTAACACATTTCACGACTCCACAAGAGGTCGACCGCCAGAGCCACTGCCAAAACCACCGTACAGGACCATCAGCAGATCTGGAGGTAGGTGGTGCGGTGAACTCAAGCCGCTTGTCGTACCACCATAAACGGCCGCTACATCTTAAGATAAATTGAATTTTTGGGCGGCGACATCAAGTTTTGTGTAGAGAGCGGGCATAGAAAAGAGGCGTTAAGTTAATAATGTTGATATTTCTAGGTTAATAATGTATCATGGACACACATTTTTTTGTACATATGTACAACACCAATAGTTACATATAAAATTATAGTTAACTCAGTTAAATAGACGGAAATGTAATTGTGACTGATTTTACTACATGATTAATCACAATTTTTAATGTGATCTAAATAAATTATCTATGCAGTTGAATTAACTAAAAAAATTCATATGATTAATTAGATGTCGTATAAGTACAAAAAAGTGGTTGTCATAAAACATGCTGTCATTTAAAAAATTATAGAAAAATATAACCTCTCATTTAGAAAGGGACAAATCCATAAGTGGAAATTTCAGCAATTATCATGGCTTGCTTGCTTGTGGCTGTAAGTGATACTCCTATCCTCACTCAAATATAGTAAATTAACTACAAAGATATGTCATATTCGATAAACTCAAATATAAATATATTTTAATAAATTTTATTATGTATATTATGACCATTTACAAAAAAATTCATTCAATTGAATAAATTTATCACAAAACAAATTTTTCCATAAAAATTAAACGCTGAAAAATATTAATTTACATACGATGATATTTTTTATCCCTAAAAAAAAAATACAATGATTTTTATCACTTCAATTCAGTATGAAATAAAAAACCAACATTCTTAATTAGTTTATGCTTATTGATCTTATATTTGAGTGAGCAAGTGAATGATTGAGAGGTTATCTTTCTTTTCTTTCTACCTCTCCTTAATTTGTTTTCTAGTTAGGTACATTTTCAAACTTCCAATGTTTCGGTGGCTTTCCGTTGAAAAAATTGATCAAAAAACTCAGGCAGATATTTCTAAAATTTTTTGTCACTTTCTCTGTATAACCAACCATATATATTGAAAGAATATAACCAACCATATATAAAAACAGGAATATTATTTATCAAACACAAAATCCGACATCAACATTGCATGTATATATAAGTTTCTTGCTTTTATTTACTCTCATCAGTTTCAACACCACATAAATTTTACACCATGTGACTTTATTGTTTTTCTATGTAACGCATCTCACATAAAATTCAGTCGATTTTTCATTTTCTTTTAAGCACGTAAACATGATATTAGTATATAATCTCCTAAAAAATAGATATTAGTATATACTCTACGCTTTTAACAATATGCATATATAGACGTGGAATCAAATTACCAAGAGTAACTTGTGTTGGAAATATTCCACTTAATAACACCTCATGAGCATGAGCATCTGTATTGAGTAGATCAAATCTATATTATTTTTTATATTAAATTTTACTCTTTTATTAGATGATTCATATAGATTCCACAACTTTATTTTCAATGTGTGGCTCCCATAATAATTTCATATAATAAAAGAGTGAGTGGCAGAATGTTTAAAAATGAGTGTGCTTACAAAAGTACACTTTGTACCAATAGGTTAACAAAAAAGAGACTCATACTCTTGCAAAAAATAAAAAAAATAAATTCATAATAGATATGATATTTAAATACTGTTTTATTCTCGGATAAAAAAATGAAAATACTGTTTAATTTAAGCGTACGGCTAATAATTGCAATCCCCAAGATAACTATGTCCTTAATTACATTAAATATACGATATATATGTACATCTGGTATATAAATTAATGATCACAAAGATACACAAAACAAAAACTGGTGGGCAAGGCATTACCATTTACCATCACCAAAATTATGTCCTAAATTCAAGTCAGATGCCTGCTTTTGACTAGCAGAAAAATTAGCATGTATCATTGCCTAGTGTTAGGACAAATATGCAAAAAATATTTTAACACTTCCTCTGGTCAGTCATCATCTGATATACAGACAACATCAGAAGGTGTAGCTTCTTGGGCTGAGTTAGCTGGCATGCTGCTACTTGCGCCAGATTGGGAATGATCTGACATACGCGGCATAGTATTTGGCAGATTAATGCTAGATTGGCTATTAGAAATCATGCGCATATCCACGGCAGATAGGTTAGGAGAGGGGAACCCACCCGTGTTCTCATGCCCATGCCCCCTATGAGGACCAAACTGAGAGATTACCGGCATTGGTCCGGGAAGCCACTGAGACGTTAATGATAAAGAATTTGCAGAAGAGTTACTGGGTGCAGGTTGATTTGGCATACAAAGTGGAACTCCACTGAAACTAGAGGCTGGTACAGATGTTGAGGGTCTGTATGGTGGGAGATGCGGTGCAGGGCCATGTATCTCCCCACTGTGAGTGGATGCTGGTACAGATGTTGAAGGTCTATACGGTGGGAGATGTGGTGCAGGGGCATGTATCTCCCCGCTATGAGTGGAGGGTAGTACGGATGTTGAAGGTCTATACATCAGATGTGGTGCAGGGGCACGTATCTCCCCGCTATGAGTGAAGGGTGGTACAGATGTTGAAGGTCTATATGGCAGGAGATGTGGGGCAGGGGCACGTATCTCCCCGCTATGAGTGGATGCTGGTATAGATGCTGAAGGTCTATAAGGCGGAAGAGGTGGTGCAGAGGCACGGATATCCCCACCGAGGCCGGAGGCTGATACAGATGTTGAGGGTCTACGAGGCAGGAGATGTGGCAGATGGGCACGTATCTCCCTAACTGCTTGCTGATTTCCCGAGGGTGAAGAGATGGAGTTGGTGTGAGGTATTCTTGCAGAAAACCCGCTGATATTTCCCGATGTATTGTAAGAGGCCTGTGTAGGTGGTGGTACCATAGTGTGAGAGCTGGTTGAAGCATGTGAATTCTGCAATGTGGCTGCAGGAGGTCTACGGAAAGAGGAACTAGCAACCAGAGGGGGCCGAGTAGCATTTTGCTGTCTTGAAGGCTGAAATAAAAGCTGTGAAAAACCTGCATCTGACATTAGTATAATGTGGTTAGAACATGATAACCAGAAAGAGCAGAGGATTTGTCCGTAAATGAGTAGAATACAAAGAAGAGATGAATGTGCTCGCAAACACAGCAAGAGACATATACAATTGTATACTTAATTAAATAAAATCTTCTCAAAACATTTAGGAAAATCCAAATAGCCAACCTTAAAAACAACAGCAGCAGTAAATGCATTTTTTGCAGATTTGCCTTTTCCTATTTTGGGGTGGTGTTTAAAAATATAAAAGTAATTAAAAATTAGAAGCACTATATTGTCCTTCACAAATATCTTATTGGTAACAGCAATTCAGATATGTTCACGAGAAGCAAATATACTTTTTACTTTGGTAAAAAATTTATAGTCAAGATCAAGAGAAAAATAGATGTCATAGACATTTCAACAACTACTGCACTCACCATAAGGGAGTATTCCTTGCAGCATTCCTGATGCACCAGAAAACATAGGATCAAAATTAGCCTTTTTAAAAGCATCAGCCAATATCTTATGTATATATACTGTTCTAGATTGCGTATCATAGTTCTTCTTTGTTTTCTGAAACTCAACCTCAATCTCCTTCATTTGAATATCATACTTCCTGTGAAGTTCCTCAACTTCCTTCTCAAAATTACATTTCAGCTGTAACTTCTGCTCCAACAAATAGAACAATATAGCAGTTATCAAAAAAGGAAGGTATACGATATAAAATCTAATAGGTATTCTCACATCAATGAGTAGAGAAGAAGGGAAGAAGCTAACCATATCTTCATGGTTTTTCCGATTTTGATCTGTCAGTTTACGCAGTCTTTCCAATTCATAATTAAGTGGATCATGGAAGTAGGGTCGAAAATTCCTAGAAGCCAATTGTGCTGGAGTCTGAATGGGAAGATTATTGATAGCTCTGTGAGTTGACATATTTCGTGTGTCTGTCAAATGGGCTCTGAATCCACCAGGCACAAGTGAATCAAGGACCATGTTTGAGACAGGAGGCACGACTTGACGTGAATGTGAATCAAATTCCATATTTGAGGTAGGTTGCTCAACAGCTTGATTTTGAACCTCAATCATTGCATCGGGAATCTGTCTGGAGAGAGAATCTTCATTGGTCCCTTCCCGGTCTACACCTCCAGTCGCCAAAGGTAAGTGACAGAAATCTCGGTTGGAAGAAAGGAACCCTGGAGAGAGTAACTGCACCTGCTCTGGAGGATCCATGACCATTGAAACACGATTTGGTTGATTAGCAGGTAAAATACGAACTGGACTAAGCGGTGATTCTACAGATGATAATGGCTGCACCTGCACTTGCTCTCGAGGCTCAATGGGATCCCGTGCTCTAGATACTGAAGTCTCTTGGGACAAAGTGTTTTCTGCTATGGTTCTCTGTACTACTTCCTGGTTATCTGGTGTAGTATTCTCATTCACTTCCATGTTGTCTACTAATTCACATTCAGCCTCTTCATGGCTATTTTCTGGCAGACTAAGC
>Ga0315913_1006971_pt1 | contig 13629 bp, 3 predicted proteins | sample MpolsnodulesMG_FD_207736 | JGI IMG/M metagenome (GOLD analysis project Ga0315913, IMG submission 207736) | Medicago polymorpha root nodule microbial communities from Los Angeles, California, United States - small nodules | ecosystem: Host-associated > Plants > Roots > Nodule | place: USA... | reverse complement strand
CAATTCAAAAACATGTCAAAATTATATTCATTAGGGACCAAAAACAAAATAAATTTTTTTGTGAGGATGAAAACATTCAGTTTAATTTTTTAGGGACTAAAATTAAAATTCACAATATTTATAGGGACAAAAAACTTATTTAACCCTTTAAACATCTTATGTTTGTGATAAATTTTATTTTAATTCATTCTGTTAACTTTAAAAAAAGTCAAAGATCTAAAAAATTGACCTTTTTGACAAAAAAGTTGACTTTTGAATTATGTGATTCAAGCAAACAGACTAAATCTAACAGATTGAATCGGGTTGTTCATGAATTTTAAACGAATCAATCTCAATTTAGAAAAAAAATCATATTAATCTCGAGTTATGTTTTGAGCTGAACCATTTTTTATTGAGTCGAGTTCAAATAAGTTCAATTCGACTCATTTTCAACTCTAATGTCTAGCCTGTCAATACCAGTAATATTGGTTGAGTTATACCTTATAGACAAAATCGATTTAAGTTTTTGTGGTTTGCTTCGTTCTTTTTAAGGAGGGGGTCAAAACCTCTCCTAAGCTAATTTTGGCTCTCTCCTCTAAACAGAGGGATTTTGAAGGGAGAGAATGTTTATTTAAATCTAGTATTAAATTTCTTCCTCTCGATAAAAAAAAAGTCTTAAATACTCTTACATATTTTGAGCATAAACATTAAAATGGTAAAGAAAAAAGAAATTGTATACTTTTCCTTTGGTTGATTTGTAAAAAAACAAAGATTTTCTCGGGAGCGTCTATGAAATAAGCTAAATAGTTCAAGTAGATACTAAATTTCTAATAACCAAAAAAATATACTAAATTTCTTATTTTTATAATTTATAATTTAGATGAGGATTGTTGAGGAGCTGACTCATTGCCAACATTTGTAGTTCTTGACTTTAAAAAAAGAGGCCCTCATAATCAGTTGAATTCAACTTTGTATATAGATTTAAGTGATCAAAAGAGAAAAATGACAAAAGAATGGATAAACACTAATGTGTGCCCATATTTCCCAAACTTCACGATTGTTAGAAAACATCATGTTCAACAGCACTAAAATATAATAATATTTCTGTGTTTCAAAATAATTCCAATTATAAAAGAAAATTAAATTAAATGTTTTCATTCAACTTTTAAAAATTATATAATTCATTTTTAAATAAAATGGTTAAGTGATTAGAAAACAACATTAATCGCACAATAGAGTAAACAAAGTAAGTGTTGCTCTTGGACATTTAAGATGATGCTTGGTTTCAAACTCGCAATGTTCCACTTTTTTGATTCATAAAGAAAACGTTTCACTTCTCTACACTCGGTCTATGTAAATATTCTCATTAGACTCTTTAACACACAAGAAAACACAAAAAATAGTTATTAAATTTTTCTCGTGAGTTTAGTTCAGTTGATAGGAACATTGCATAATATATGTAGGAGTTAAAGTTTGAACCACAAACACTATACTTCTCAACATTTAAAATGTGTGATCTCTAACCATTACACTATTTGACAAGAAAAAACCACTCATTCTAATCTTAGAGGTAACCAAAATGTCAAATATATTTGGTCTAAATTTAAACCAAATACATTCAATTTTCTTTGATTTTTTTTAGAGAATTCAATTTTCTTTGTTTATATATTTAAGATATGAGGGAGGACAATATTTATATTGATTCAAATGGAAACATATGATCCAGTGAAAAAAATGTTTATGAATTCCATTTTTTATTCATGCTTATGAAAATTCAGGAGAGAAATTAATTTTAAATATATTTTAATTCTCAGATGAGATTACTTCTTTAGCCCGACAATAACACGTTATGTATTAGAAATTAGGGGTGTTCAAAACCGAATCAATCTAATAAAAAAATTGCAATTTAAATCAATCCAAATTAAAATTGCAAAAGACCGCATTTGGTTTGGGTGTATTCAAATCATTTGTTTACTCAATCACATGGTTTGATTTAGTTTGCGGTTTTTATTTTACTAACCGAACCAAACCAGACTGTAATTTTTTTTAGGGTTTAGGTGTATTCAAATAATTTATTTTACTCAATCACATGGTTTGATTCAAATCATTTATGTCACATGGTTTGGTTTGGGTGTATTCAAATCATTTATTTTACTCAATCACATGGTTTGATTCAATTTGCGGTTTAAAAAAAAAAAAATAAACATATGTCACTTATATCAATACTCATAAAACTCAATGAAAATTAAACATGTCATTTATATCAATACTCATAGAAACTCAATGAAAATATTTATAAAATGACATTTTTTTCTTGTTAAGCTTCTTCTTTCCTTTTAATTATAAAAATGTATTTATGTGCCACTTGTACTTTTACATTTCCTACATAATAGGATTACTTTTTATCTACGCTTTTAATTTGGTCTATGTTTTTTAGTTAAAATGAAATTATAATGTTGGATGAAATATATAACATTGTTGGAAGTATGTTGTGTTTTAACTTGATTTTAATTTTAAAAACAAAAAATTGTATTGTCGCAACAAAAACTACATCAACCGAACCAATTCAGACCGCATTGTTTTAGTTTGTTTGGATCGGATAACTTTTTAAAAGCTAACCGAATAAAACCAAACTGCATACTTTTTTAACTCGTGGTTAGGATAACTTTTATGCTAAAAAATATTAATATTTTTCAACATGAATTTTTCTCAATAATAGAATCCTTATCATGTCCATGTTAGCATGACTCATACTTGATTTATTCTATAAAAAATATATGTATTGTCACTATTACTAGGAATTTCCAATGTAACTTTAATTTTTGTTTACAATTATATATCATCTAATTAATAGTACACAATTTACGTTATTATTCTTCAATTTGTTGTATTTATTGTAATAAAAATACACAGCGAGTTGAATAGATGAATCCCCCGAACAAGAATTAGGAGTATATAAGGAGAACACCATTGTTTCTTTCTCTCTGCATGTTGTTGAGCTCTGAACTACATACATACATACAAATTACAGCTAAGCTTGTATCTGGTAATTTCACTCCTTTTCAATTTCATCATTCATCATAATCATCACACTATCACGCTGTTCTTTTCTCAACCACTTATTCAAACATGTTTCAATTTTTACTTATAAAAGAACAACATTACAAAATTTTAAGAAACGTAACAAGACCAAGATGAAGGCAAAAACAAAAACCTTGATTCCTTCACTACTCACGTGTTGTCATGCATGCGTCATGTTCCTCCCAATTCCTGTGACTTGTCTCTGTTTTTGTGTCCAAAACGAAGCTATGCCACGTGTCACTTCCATTCATCTCACCTTATATATTCATCATCCCAATTAGTATTCAATAATTTCACTTCATTGTTCCTCTTCTTTTTGAATTTTGTAGATATGGCTCCTCCAAGTTTACTTGAAACAGTGACAGGTTTGGAGAACTTTTTTATTAATTTAATTTTCTCTTTTATTAACGGTTGAATTGTCCAATTCAGGACCTATATTCTTGGAAATTTTACGCTTTTTTAATCATTTTATTTAACGTGGATTTTGGACATTAATACTGAAACGTATAACTGTTCTTCGTCTTAATTTGTTAGATTTTCACCGTAAATTCTGATACCTTAGAAAACTTTAAGTGTTCTTTTACCTTCTTCCTACTTTATATGAATTTTCAAGGGTTTCTCAGTTATTGAATTTCAATCCAACAATGGTGGCAGCAGAAACATGTCACTCTAAAATTGGTGATTTTATTTTTCTTTTTACAGAAGAAAATTTTGAATTTGGATCCTATGCAGTCCTCACATTCGTGATGGAACGGTCATCCAAGTCCTAACTGTGTGAATGCGGGGAATCTCTGATTTTGAAATTGTGATGAACTTGCAAGGCTATTGATTTTTTAATTTTTGGTTTGTTGTAGTTGTAGAGAAAATGGTAACTAGAAATGTAGATCTTCGGTCAGACACGGTGACAAAGCCAACTGAGGCAATGAGGGCTGCCATGGCAAGTGCTGAAGTTGATGATGATGTTCTTGGCTATGATCCAACAGCTTTACTCTTAGAGACTGAGATGGCAAAGATAATGGGGAAGGAAGCAGCTCTTTTTGTACCATCAGGGACTATGGGGAACCTTATTTGTGTTCTTGTTCATTGTGATATTAGGGGGAGTGAAGTTATTCTTGGAGACAATTGCCATATCAATATTTATGAGAATGGTGGTATTTCAACTATTGGCGGTGTGCATCCGAGACCGGTGAAAAATAATGATGATGGCACAATTGACATTGATTTGATTGAGGCTGCCATTAGAGATCCTAGGGGGGAGCTAATGTTTCCAACAACGAGGCTTATTTGCTTGGAAAACAGTCATGCAAAGTGAGCAATTTTAGTTTTTGTTGTTGTTCTGTTTCACTTTTTATGCGATCTTAATAGTTAATACAACGAAAGTTCACACTTTCTACATTGTACATGAGCTTCTTGATGAATTACGACTGATAAATTTCCTCAATGCAGCTCGGGTGGAAGATGTCTCTCGGTTGAATACACAGATAGAGTTGGAGAGGTTGCTAAGAAGCACGGATTGAAGCTTCACATTGATGGAGCCCGTATTTTTAATGCATCAGCTGTAAGTAAATCTGTATTTTAATCTTGATTTCACCAAAGTTTTATGAATAAAGCCTTATAGCGCATCAGGTGATTTGTTTTACTTAGTTAGTACAAGCGTTTCTGTAAATAATACATGGTAGCCAATGATCTCTAATGATATAATCATGTCTTTGATCTGACTCTTTTAACTGCAATGAAATGTTCGATGCCAATATAGGCATTTTGCTAGAGAGGTTACATCAGGGAAATTTCCAAGTTAATGTCTGAGTTAATTTCAGACCGATCATCTGGAAATGACAATGGAATGACTTGGTTTTCGTTGATGTCATACTACTAATTTTTTCGCTTGCTTGCATCATAAGCTTGGCTCTTATTTTATCCTTTAGATGTATATCTTACTGGCTATTCATAAGAGCCTATTTCCCAATTCACTAAAAATAAGAACTGCTTAGAAATATTAACATTCATATTATTCATTTAAAAAAATTCTTTCATTTCAAAACTTAAAATATGAGCTAATTTGGATAAACTTTTCAGTATCAGTATGTACTAATAGGAAAATAAGTTCAAATAAACTTGCATTTACTCTATGTATTCTAAGCAATAGCTTCTCGCACATGTTGAAATCAACTTCCACGCCTCATCTCTTTTATAAGTTCCCTCATCTAACATCTCCTGTTACTCGGTCCTTGTACTGCTTTATAGTTTCCTTCTTGAATTATAAGCAAACAAAAGTTGATTTTTGTTGGTTTTTCAGGCACTTGGTGTTCCTGTGGATAGGCTTGTCGAAGCAGCCGATTCAGTTTCAGTATGTTATTCTTTTCTTTTTCTCTTTTTAACTGCAATTCAATACTGCTTCTGTCTTTGGCTGTGTAATCTATCTTATTGAAGGGCTAGTGTTGTTACCTGTCAAATTTAGTTACCTCTTTATCTTACATTGAATAATAATCATGCTACCAAACTTATGATTCATTTCAAAATATGAATTAGGTTTGCCTATCTAAAGGTATAGGTGCTCCAGTTGGATCTGTTATTGTTGGTTCCAAGAACTTCATCACCAAGGTAGTTCAAATTTAAGGGGTGGGAGAATTAATTAGCAGCTATATTATTTCCCGAAGGACTGATATTTAAGTCTAGATTTATCTATTTCATTTTAGGCTAAGCGACTCCGGAAAACCTTAGGTGGTGGAATGAGACAGATTGGCATCCTTTGTGCTGCTGCACTTGTTGCCTTAAATGAAAATGTTGGAAAGCTGGAAAGTGATCACAAGAAAACTAGACTTTTGGCTGGTAAGTATCATGTAATTTGAAATTAAAAGTATTTCAGAAATCAGAACCTTTTTATTTATTTTTTATTTTTGATTATGTCTCCTATATATCTTTTCCCTCATTTCAGATGGATTGAATGAAATTAAAGGACTCAGAGTTAATCCCTGCTCTATTGAGACCAATATAGTGAGTATTTAGTATATTTTAACTTGCTTATGCAGGTGGAACTGCACTTTTTTCTCTGATTACGTCTTTTTTATTCTTTCGAATGGCTTTTCTATTTGCCTTAAGCTGTTATTGGCTTAGTTTTTGTGCCTATATATTAGGCCTTCAGTGACAAGCGCCAACAACTTTAAGTATCTTTGACTTGTGAGTTCGAGTGTCCCTATAACATAGCTTTGTATTGCTCCCTTTGTTCCTCAATGACCATGGCTTAATGTCGCTCCACAAAGAAAATAATCAATTAAGAACGAGTATGAGAATTTTACAAAATTATCCTTGAGTGCTAACCATTGTCATAAATTCATAATGGATTATACAGTTAGGAGTATTGTTTACTTTTGGGGTAAAATTGATAAAAATAGTTAACGGCGTCTTGAAAATACAAATTATCTAAGATGGCATTCATTTAGAAACAGGGAAACGGATGAAGTTTACCCTTTGCAATGAAACTGTCATAAATGACAATTCTTTATATCTATCTTTATCCTAACAATAAGTTCTTTCTTTCCCTGATACTAGATATTTATTGACATTGTGGACGGTTCACGGACTACAGCAGAAAAGATATGCAAGTACTTGGAAGAACGTGGCATCCTTCTGATGCAAGAAAAGGCATCAAGGTATTTTTAGGCTTCTATATATTCAGTCTTATAAATAATTGAAATAAATTTTGGCTCTAAAATGAAACCAGGCCAGTACTGTGTGTTTCACTGAGATTTAATCCAAGTAATCGTCACATGAACCACACTTCCTTTTATAATCATGTTTTAGCTGTTGCGTTAATTGAGTAGTATTAGTATCTCGTTATTTGTGTGTACTAACTTCAGAAGTAAATGAGCGTGCTGATCTTCTCCATAGTGTGTTTTTTTTATTAAAACAGTTTCTTCCGTGAATTTGGCAATGTTTAACACATCGGATAACTATTGAAACTTTAATTTAACTAGGCATCAGTTTTAGCATAATTTATATACAGGTACCTTTTCCTTATGCTTAGAGTTCACTACGATTTTAGTGTTTTCATTTGGACAGTGTGTGTAAGATATTTTGCTTATGTTATTAGATCAAGATTAACTTCTAATTGGAATGGTGATTACAACAAGAAAATAAACATATTTTAGCAAGGAAATAATTCTTCCGTGTAAAATTCTTAGTGTGTTGTATCGATGACCCTTTTGCTGTTTATAGAAAATGTGTTAGACTCTCTATATGAAGTAGTTAATTTCTTCACATAAAAAGTAACCAACCATTTTACTCTATGGACAAGTAATATGCTTAATAAGAAAAATGCTAATGACAGTGTCTGCATATTCCAGATTGAGAGTTGTCCTCCACCACCAAATTTCAGCAAGTGACGTGCAGTACACTTTGTCATGCTTTCAGGTTTGAGTACAAATTCATTGAATATTGGATTCAATATACTTTTTGTTCTTTTCCAATTTAAGGAATATACTTTAGCTTGAATCTTGGATGATTTTTCTTTTGGCACAATGAATGTTAGATAAATATCAAATCTAATTTAACTTTTTGTTAAATATCGCAGCAAGCTGTACAAATTGAAAATGGCAACTAGTGGAAAAATAGCACTTTGCTGGCGAATTATTGGTTCATCACAGGGGGAATCCGAATTCCATTTGTCTTTGTTTATTTTGTTTTATTTTATATGTATTGTGATGAACGAACAAGGATTTACATATTCTAAGATATGTCCCTATTATGAATTGTTTTGACTTTAACCATCGTTTCTAAATCATCTTTAGCCTTGTGGGTCATTGATAATGTCCAATTATTAAGAGGTTCATTATAGCTTCCTACCTAAGCAACTCTGACATTATCAGTTTTCATTCGTTAGTTTATTACTGAATTTTTAATTCAAAACAATTCTCAAAAAATTGAAATGATATTTAACTTCAGTTGATTGATAAGCAACCAGAATATAACTTTGGATTCATTTTCAAAAAGGTGTTGATGTAACAACCTGCAAGACTTGTGGGCTCCGATCCCATGCTTATCTTGTCGTATCGTTTTTTCATTATACAAAAGTATACAGTAGCATACAGTATATTAATATTGTATTACTACTATATTAAGCTCACAATTCGGCATAGTGCCTTGTTTATCCGTTTGAATTGTGATATTCTATTGATTTTTCTCCCTCTCAATCACCTTCACTACCTCCATTTTGATTTCAACCCTAAATCGCCCGTCAATCCCAAATCGTTCCCACCCCCAACCTCAAATTGCTTTCGGTCTCATCGCTTTTAGCCTCAACTCGTTTTCAAAGCAAGTCATTTCCCTAAGTTGCTTTGTGGCCATCAGTTTCTACTTCCCCTTATTGTGCTCCGATGGTGAGAACGGATCCTTTGCGCCTCATTCAAGCCTTCATATGCCAGGTCGTCCACCGCGGCCTTTGTATCTCGTTGTTATGGCTGTCATTCAATTGAAAAAAAACATTTGAGTACTCCCCTCAAAAGCCGCCATGGGCTACTCCATCTTCACCGGGTTTGAGTTGTTATACTTCTTTTCTTGGTTTTTGTTTTACTTAATTTGCTTCAAGTTTGCACATAAATGTTTGCTAAAATACTTGAGAAAGACTAGTTTGAAAGGTACTATGTTTCGCGTATGGGGTTTACGACGGCTATCACTAACTTCAACATTCTTTCAACCTCAAAATATCTTTGTTAATATGTGACAAAGTTGATCATCTCAAATATCACATATAGTCGATATGAGTTAACACTTGCAAATATCATTTTTTGGAGTTGGATGAAATCAAAGACTGTGAATTACTTTGATTGTTGGGATTTTGATATTGTTTTGATATGTATCCTTAGCATATGTCTTAACTATCTTTAAAAGTCCCCATTTGTGGAGGGAGAATGTCTCAACCTATGAACCTTCTTATTGTATTGTTGCTATTTTAACATCTCAATGAATGAAGTTTATATACTGTTAAAAAAATCATTTGTTTATAAAAATAGTACTACTATTTTGTTTTTAAAAGATAGTATGCTACTGGTACTTTTTTTTTACAAGATATGCTACTAGTACTTTTTTTTTTTTGAAGGGATGCTACTAGTACTTGTTTCGAAGAAAATATAGTCTGAAAATAAAAGGAAGGATCATGCCATCTAGAGTACATCTCAAAAGTTAAATGTGAATACTTAGCTTTCAACCACAGAGAAAATCATAACTTTCATATTATCTAACAAAGTTTAAATTGAAAACTCGTTTTGGCAAAAAAAAAAAAAAAATCTTCCTTTTCAAAATAACCTAAATGCGGATCATCTAAATTAAATGCAAATAGGTATGAATCTTTAATCTTTTTAGAGAATACATCAGAACCTTCAAATTGAAGAATATGATCAGAATGACACAACAGAAACACATTAGAAATACCTAATTACCTCAAAACGAGTGGTCAAATACTTCCAAAAAATGCACATCCAAACAAGAAATGCTAGAACTTTCTTTCCAAGCCACAACGGCCAATACATAAAGTTAGAATCAAAATATAATAACCCAAGATATACCAGATGATCCTTGGTTAGAATCCTATTATCCAACCACCGTCACACAAACAAAGAAACCTTCAACGAAACTGCTTTGTTTCAAATTTATTGTATGGGGTTGGGTGGTTCAACTTGAGTTAAGGTTTAATTAAGTTGAAAAAAATATAAATCGAACAACTAATTAATAATATTGACCGTTTAAAAAAATTAATATTACTTAGTAAAAAAAATACTATTTATTAGAAAAGTGGCCTACGAGCACATATTAAGAAGCCAATTGTAAAACTATTCCAAAAAATTAATAAATTTATTATTATTATTATTATTATTATTATTATTATTATTATTATTATTATTATTATTATTATTATTATTATTATTATTATTATTATATTACACCAAATGTACTCACTCTATGGTAGAATATTAAACAAGTCCAAAAGGTAACTCTGCTCTTAGGAGCATAGTTTTAAAACTCGGCTCGGTCATTGACTCGGCAGGGGTACTGGGTCACTGAGTTAATGGTCGAACCACTCAGTCACTGGTTGAACTGTATGACTGAACCGGATTAAACCAAATAACTCGGCTAGATGACTCGGCCTTACGATTAAAGTTTTATAAATATTTAACTATATTAAATCGGATTGAATCAATGACTCGGCCACTTAAAACTAAAAAATTAACATGTAGTGTGTATATTAATATTTGTATAGCTATATTTTTCGACAAGAAATAGTTTTTATTTTGCATATATATATTAATATTAATATAATTTGTAGATTTTCTAAAAAATATACGATGTCCATATTTTTTTTTAGGGGAGAGATATTATTATTATTATTGTGTAATATTATATTTAATAATAATGTGCTCTTTTTAAAAGAAAAAAAACGATGTGTTCTTTTTAATATTATATATTTTTTACTATTAAAAATGATGTGCCCTTTAAAAAAAATGATGTAAAAGGAAAAAAATGCAGAATAGCATTTGTACATATATATTATATTTCACTAGTTGACACAAACATGTTGAGGCTGTAGTGGTCAAGTTTCCTGGTGCTCTTTGGTGTACATGGTTCGATTACTATAGGCACCAACTGTTTAAAAAAATTCATGATTTTTCTACAAAACTGTGCATTTAATGTTAGACCGGATTGACTTAAAACCCGGTCGAGTTACCGGTTTTGGCCAGTTTTAACCGAGTCTCATCGGTTCACACCGGTCTAATTACATGACCGATCTAAAAGGTGGCTTGACTCGGTCTATCCACCAGTTCACAGTCGGACCGGTTCGACCGGCCGGTTCGAACCGAGTTTCAAAACTATGCTTAGGAGCCCGACCAAGATATTGTTGGGGGAAATTGCTCTATAGCCATTTATGTTGTTGAAGTGATATTTTTTTGAAAAATGGTATATTTGTAAGGATCAAAAACTATAAATATATCATCCTTTGTTTTTAGTTCCTATATACAATGTCAAGGATACCTTATGTTAACGCTGATAATCAAGTTTAATAATAAAAAAACATTTAAAAGATCATTGTTTAAAAAATAAATTGAGCGAAACTATAAGCAAAAAGGTAATATATTTATAGGAAAGTTGGAGAATGTTAAAGAATGTTCCATGGGCATTGGATATAAGCATTCAAAACAAACAAGTTCTTGTAAAAAAATGGTATACTAGTAGATGTTACTTAATCAAAAGTAAAATCTTATATTTTCAAGACAAAAATTTTATATATAAATTCCTTGAATCAACGCTCCAGGGACACTGATTAACAGACCCAAACCTATTTGATCCTAAACAATGTATACTTTTATAAAACACGAAATCTGAAATGAAAATAGAAAATGCTCCCAATTATTAAATAAGGACATCATATTTGAGATGAGAAATTAAAGTTTTTGCTTGGATACTATAACCCACTAGTAATACTTTTCACCACCCTTCGAAGCAAATGTAGTAATAATATGAAATATATATAGGACATCATATTTGAGAGCCCTTTTGTTCCCTATAAATGTAACATACTAATACTCTGTTTTGACATGTGCTCAAATGAATTAGTTCATTATTATTTTTAATTACGCTTGGATTGCCATTTTGTCCAATCTTGTGTGTATGTGTGTGCAAAGGAGTCTCCAATTTCTAGTTTGTTTACAAGTTCATATCGCACAGCACTATATAAAGGCTTAAAGGAAGCACTAAACCATCTTGACTAAAACCCTAAAAAAACAACAATATTCAAGGTAAAAAAAGCACTCTTCCACATATACCTTTTATATACTTTTATAATCACAGCATTCCTTAAGGACCGCTTAACCAAAAAAACAGACACAAGTAAATTGCATGCACCAATAAATTATCCTTTGAATATCCTAATCTTTGTCTCTTTGAATAATTAATCAATATTTGGACGGTTGAACAGCATTCCCCCACCATGGACAAATTAAGTAAATGGAGTCATGTGACCACACAAACTAACTGACCCCCTTAAACTAATGTTTTATTCTTTCCATTTTAGGTAGAAAGGAGTAGTTTACTAACTTTAACTACAAAATACGAAGATATATATCTATATTTATTGGTTCCTACAACATCCACACTAGCATGGGCCAATCCGTTGGACATCCCCCAAATCATTCAAGCTGGCCTGCCCCTACTTGTAGGTTTTTGAGATTACAAATACAAGTGTTCTATTTCGTACTCTATAAGTGGAACACAACAGATGCCAAGATTTATACCATTTATAACAATGACAATTGGCAATGTGCCAATGCCAATTCAACAGCTGATCAGGTCAATGGCATTGGGTCATCTATAAGTTGTCATTATTCTTACTTTTTTGCTATAAAATTATTCATAATTAGTTCATAATTAAGATTCTTTAAAAAAAAATGTTCTATTGAAATCAAAGTAAAACTACGTATTTGATTTTATGACATTGTAGATCATAAATAAAATTTTAACAAACTTTTTGGTACATAAACTTCAACAATTTTAATATAGAAAAATTCTTTCACCAGATCATTAAGATTATTTTATAAGGTATACATGCATGCAATAGAAAAACAATCATGCATATTGAAAGAACTTAATATCATAATAGATAAAACTTGATTTGAATTCAACTATTAAAACCAATGACTTTTAAGGAAAATGATGTATACAGCGAAATTGCAACTCGCGAACAACCCACGACCATTGTAATTCACACAACCCCTCCTCCTTTTTTTTCCGTCAAAAACTGAGAGTGTTGATTTCCATCCAATTAAATAATGACAACAAGGCTTTCGTGAAATTTCAAGACTAATTCCTTCGCTGTATATAGCACTTCTCGACTTTTAATTCTTCAACTAGAGTTTCACCATCAAAATCATAAAAATTATCCAAAATGTTTGCAATGTAATTTCAAGTCATTAACAATGACCTATACAAACTTGGTTATTAATAAATTTTTACAGTTAGAAAAACAAAAAGTCATTAATAATGAGTCATTAATAATGACCTATACAAGCATGTATGAGATTATCATATAACATGTTAGACTCCACATTCACATTGATTAAATATGAGAAATGATATTTATAAAACTATTTTTGTGACAATTTTGAGATAACTTTCCCTATCATATTTATATTGTGTTTTTATTCTCTTTTTTTATTGCATTGGTTTTTGTGTCAATACATAAATTTCTTTGTATATTTTGGTTTTGCCTCAAAAAATGATTGTTTAAATAATATTCCTCGTTAAATATTCATCTTGTCAAAACAAAAATCATTTATAGTGAGTAGATTATTTAGAGGAAAATGTTTTGTGTACACCCCACCCTGTGTATGTGTATGCACCTTAAACTTAAAACAAAGATAAAGAAAAAAAGGAGGAAAAAGTAATGTGATTGATGTAATATGTTGATGAAGTGATATAAAAAAAATATAGAGTGCTGAATGAATATATGAATTTAAAAACGTATATCGAATTTAACCAAAACTCACAACAAACATCAATCGTTAGTCACATAACAAATAAATA
>Ga0315913_1006964_pt1 | contig 13637 bp, 4 predicted proteins | sample MpolsnodulesMG_FD_207736 | JGI IMG/M metagenome (GOLD analysis project Ga0315913, IMG submission 207736) | Medicago polymorpha root nodule microbial communities from Los Angeles, California, United States - small nodules | ecosystem: Host-associated > Plants > Roots > Nodule | place: USA... | reverse complement strand
GTTTATCTGTGGATCGTGGTGGTTTGGGGGTTAGGAGGTTAGGAGAATTTAATTTATCATTGTTAGGGAAGTGGTATTGGAGGATGATGGTTGAGAAGGAGGGGTTATGGTATTGTGTGCTCAAAGCACGTTATGGGGAGGAGGGAGGGCATGTCCAGGAAGGGGGCATAAATGCTTCCTCGTGGTGGCGTATGATGTTTCGCGTGAGGGAGGGGATAGGGTCGGGGGTTGGGAGCTGGTTTGATGACAATATTAGGAAGGTGGTTGGTAATGGCCAGAACACGTTCTTTTGGACTGATAATTGGCTGGGTGGAGCTCATTTAAAGCTTCAGTTCAGTCGCTTATTTAAGTTGTCAGTGCATAAAGATTGTTCGGTAGAGGATATGACAAGATTAGGGTGGTTGGATGGGGGTAATGCATGGAGATGGAGGAGGCGGTTGTTGGCTTGGGAGGAGGAAAGCTTAAGGAAGTGTTATGCTTTGTTGGTTAACGTTGTTTTGCAGGATAATTTACAGGATTCTTGGCGGTGGCTTCTTGATCCTAGTCATGGTTATACGGTTCGCGGGACGTATCGTTATCTCACAACTTATGATGAACTGATGCCTGCTGGTGTTTATAACAACGTATGGCATAAGTTGATTCCCTCTAAAGTGTCTCTCTTTGCTTGACGACTACTACAAGATAGAATTCCAACCAGATCAAATTTGGTGTCTAGACATGTTATTCAACCTATTGATATTTTGTGTGTCGATGGGTGTGGTGACATGGAAATGGCAGATCATCAATTTATTGGTTGCAATGTGTTTGGAAGTGTTTGGTACCTTATTTGTCTTTGGCTTGGCATTTCTTTTGTGTGTCCAGGGTCATTACAAGATCACTTTACTCAGTTTATTCATATGGCGGGTATGCCAAGATCCTGTCATTTTTACCTTAAGATTATTTGGCTAGCATCTACATGGGCAATATGGGAGGTTAGAAACAATAGTGTCTTCAAAAATGCGGTGATTGATCCTTACAGGATACTTGAAAAAGTGAAGTTGGATTCATTTTTATGGTTATCTTCGAATGTTGTTCCTATTTCTTTTGGTTTTCATGATTGGTAGAGACACCCTATTCTTTGTATGGGTGTCATGTAATTTGCATTCGTTCATTTTCTTTTTTCTGGTCAATGCACCTTTGATAGGCGTCGTTGTGTTGTAACAGACATTAGGTGATTCATCACTTTTAGTACACCTTATGCGGGGTGAATCACATAGCTTTTGAGCAATATATTTCATTTTGATTTGTTAAAAAAATATTTTACAGTACACTTAGCAAGGAACGGAACAATATCTAGCGAAAATAATTCAGGCCAGAGGTCTTATAAGTGATATTTTTTCTTCTTTTTACCTAGTTTCTTTACTATGTGGCCCAATAATTGAATGCCATGTTGCACTCCGTTACCTTTCCCCTTCTTTTTAAGAGAGTTGCTTTTTTGCCATTGATTGTGTCTTAGTAACACAAGTAAATGACTAAAAAACTCAGCGGCAGTTAACTGCCGGCATGTTTTCTGAGTTATAAGTTAGTGGTAGTTAACTACCGCTGGAAGTATTTTAATCTTTTACTTATGTTTTTAGAAAGTATTGAAAAACAGAAAATCAATTGTCTCTTTTTAAGGGTTGACTAACTATAGTGACCAAATACATTTTTTTTAACCGAGTGCAAAGACTCAAGCCTAACAAAAACTGTGTAGGGACCTATTAAAAGTGGTGAAACTACAAGGAGTGAGTGGTTACATGTCCAAGCCTTTATAATATTAAGGAAATACTAACTTGTGTCGTTAGGATATATTAGGATATATGTTAAGATATCAAATATAAAAATTATACATTAGTAATTGTGCTAATTTATTTTACAAAAGATTAAAATTTAATTTTTTTAATAAATACTTATATCATTAAGGTACATGTTAGGGCACATGTTAACATCACCTAAAATATTATTAGAGTGAGGCATAATAGGCGTTATAAAATCCTTGTAACTGAACAATACAATGGCAGTCCAATGAGTCCATTATGTGCCTAATAAAAAAATCGAGTCCATTATTTAATATACATCTTCCATTACATTACTCATTTTTTATTTTCTATTGTCCACTCATTCATGCTGTTTATTTCTTTCCTTTATTTATACTGTTCATCCCATGATATATCCTTTACCTTTGTCCGTGATTCAGCCGAAATGAAAGGGACAAAAGCATAACCAAGAAAAAACCAAAAAGTGTTAAATAAAAAAAATAGGAGAAAATATAGAGGGAAAATAAAATAGATTAGGAATCATCATAGCCAAAAGTGGGAAATGAGAACTGAGCAAAGAATAATATGCCTTTTTGAAAAGTACCTAATTTCTTAATGAGAGCCAGTGAGTGAGTGAGTGGATCTAACCCAAATCCAACACAAACCACACTTGTATATTTATAGGACAGAGCTGAGTATTGAGGAGTATCAACCACCACTAACAACTATGTGCTTTTTCTGCTAACTTCAATAAGCAACGTGTGTTAGAACAAAAGAGAGTTGACTATTTAATAAGGTTGTGTTTGAGCTTTAGAGATCTGAGGTTGTGGAAAGAAAGGATTATAAAAATGGGTGTGAATGTGAATGTGAGGATTTTTTGTGTTTGTGTTGTGCTTTTCATGGCAATTGAAGCAATGGGAGTTCATATAACTGCACCAATGGATCAATTTTCAGGTACTTTTCTTCTCTGCATTTGTTACTTTATCTTTTGGTTTGCTTTAATGTTTTTCTTGGAGATTGCCGTGTTTGTTCTTGTTTTTTTGTGTTCACATGTAGATATGGGGGTAAGAACATTGGGAAAACCAAAAAATAAATATAAAAATGGGTATATAGTAGTATATACCTTTTGAAGTGTTGGGTGAAAAAAAACATACGTACATAGAATACGACAGTGATGTAGATAAACAGTTGGTAGATAAGTTTTTAAACGAAACGGTGGTGTATGGATTTTTCTGGGTTGTCTTAAAAAAATTGTAGATTGTAGATGATTTATTAAATAGTCACACGAGTAAATTTGTAAGATCTATGAAAATTATTTTGCAAGTAAGAAGAACTATATATGTTTATGAAGTACATTTTGTCAAAAAAATGTTAATGAAGTACATGCGGCCATTGTTTTATTAATGTTAGATAAATTATCAACAATGTTTCAAATATATGTTTGTAAAGTATATGTCCGATCTTGATCCGAGCTTAAAATATGCACTGTCCGATCTAGACCGAACAATTCAGATAAACTAAATACATGCGGTTAGACTGTACCTAATTAGGGGTCGCCATGAGCATGGGCGGAGGGATGGCTGCTCATGACACCATTCTTTAGGCCACCAAACTTATTATGTTTACTTTGTAGTTTTTCTTAAGGAGGCAAACTAGGTGATATAAATTGGTGTTGGTAAGAACCGATCCTGAGACCTTGAAATGATCACAAAATCTACCTAAGTGGATTATATTTTTTTTTAGTCAAGACCTAAGTGCATTTTTTTACTTAGTAGTTAGTAGTATATAGATATAAATATTTCTTTTTTAACTTGCTTAAATTAATTTTATTGAAAATATTCTTTATAGAATTTCATTTATGAATGAATTTTTTGTAACAAAAAAATATAAGATAAAAACACTTAAATCCTAGGACCAACCTACACCTAATCCAAATAAGCCACCTCATAAGTACCCTCCATCGCTAAGAAAAATAGAAGAGGTTTCTTTAAACATCATCTCTCTATGTGAGACCTATATTATTTAAATATTAAAATGTAATGATATAAAATTATTAATAGCATTTATTTGTTAAATACTCTTATTAAAAAATTATAAATAAATAATTATGCGTGAGAGATATGCAAAAATAAATTATACTCCTAAGAGGAGGGAAATTATTAACCTTTTTTTTTTCTGGAGGGAAGGAAGGAAAATTGATTGAAAAGTAGGTTTCCCTTGTTTGGCCGTCCAATCAAATGAAGGAAAAAAAAATCATTTTATGAATCCATTTGAGTGAAAAGTCTTACATACCCTTTGCTATGCTGCCATTTTTTCCTTTTCTTTCAAGTTGTTTTCTCTTTCGAAGTCGTCGCCACTGCTGTGACATTTTTTATTGCTTAATTTTTAAGGTAGTACTACCTTAAAAATGTCAAGAAAATTGTTATTAAACAAATCATGTCTCTAATCTATCCGATGATCAAATACAATGATGATAATGATAATTTCACAACCGCAAGATCATTAACACATCGTGTAATTGTCTTGTCACATGTATTTGTTTGTAGAGAATAAGAACATCTTCAAGAAAAAGCGACCAAGATCCCGCTCTCGCCCCATTGACTACGCATTCAAACTTCCAATTGCACAAACTTCTTGGCCAAAAGGTATCCATTATGTGATTCCATTTTCTGTTCTCTTATACATTCTAGTAGTGAATGCATGCTAATTATACCAAGTGTTGGAATTGCGACATTCAGGTAACGGTTTCGCAGGCGAATTCCTTGATCTAGGTGGGCTGCAAGTGTATCAAGTATCAACTTTCAGCAAAGTTTGGGGCGTGTATGATGGTGGCCCGGACAATCAAGGCGCCTCTGTGTATGAACCAACAGGAATACCTAAAGGATTCTCTATGTTAGGTAGCTACAGCCAACCAAACAATAAGCCTCTTTTTGGATATGTTTTTGTAGCAAAAGATGTTTCTTCAAGTACCACAGGTAGAACTTTAAAACCACCAGTTGATTACACACTTGTATCGAACACCGCATCCATAAAGGCTACTCAAGATTCCACTCTGTATATTTGGTTACCAATAGCACCTAATGGATACAAAGCTTTAGGCCATGTTGTCACCACAACACAAGATAAACCTTCACTTGACAAAATCATGTGTGTCAGATCAGACCTCACAGACCAATGCGAGTCTTCTTCGTGGATTTGGGGATCAAACAACTTCAATTTCTACGATGTTAGACCAATCAATAGAGGAACTCAGGCTCCTGGTGTTCGAGTCGGTACCTTCGTTGCTCAAAATGGTGGGAATACTAACCCTCCATCAATTTCATGTTTGAAGAATCTCAAGTCTATTTCACAAATCATGCCTAATAAAAAACAAGTCGAGGCAATGCTCCAAGTTTACTCTCCATTTCTATACTTACATTCTGATGAAGAATACTTACCTTCCTCGGTTAATTGGTTTTTCTCCAACGGAGCATTACTATACAAGAAAGGTCAAGAATCAAATCCTATTCCAATAGCACAAAATGGAACTAACCTTCCTCAGGATCCTAACACTGATGGTGCCTATTGGCTTGACCTGCCTGCTGATAATACAAACAAAGAGAGAGTCAAGAAAGGTAATCTACAAAGTGCAGAATCTTATGTACATGTGAAACCGATGTTAGGAGGAACATTCACTGATATTGCTATGTGGATTTTCTACCCTTTTAATGGACCTGGTAGAGCAAAAGTAGAGTTCATAAATGTGAAATTAGGGAAAATAGGTGAACATGTTGGTGATTGGGAGCATGTGACATTAAGGGTAAGTAATTTGGATGGTCAATTATGGCATGTCTATTTCTCACAACATAATCTTGGTTCATGGATTGATTCATCTCAACTTGAGTTCCAAGATGGAATAGGTGCAACAAAAAGACCTGTTGTATATGCTTCATTGCATGGTCATGCATCATATCCACATGCTGGTCTTGTTCTACTAGGGAAAAATGGAGTAGGTGCAAGAGATGATACTAATAAAGGAAAGAATGTTATGGATATGGGAAAATATGTATTGGTTTCCGCAGAATATTTAGGGTCTGAAGTTAAAGAGCCAACATGGTTGAATTATTTTAGGGAATGGGGTCCACATGTGGACTATAGTCTAGATGATGAATTGAAGAATGTTGAGAAGTTATTGCCTGGGAAGTTAAAAAACGCTTTTGAAGATATTATTAGGAGTTTACCAAAAGAAGCGTTGGGAGAGGCAGGACCAACAGGTCCAAAGCAAAAGAATAATTGGAGTGGTGATGAAGTTTGATTTTTGTACACTTTTTTAGTTATATTGATTCTTAGTGGTGCGATTGTATTAGGGGTTATAGTTTGTGTTTGATTTGAAAAAATTAAATTAAATGAAACCAGAAATTATATCACCAAGTTCTTGACTTCTTGTAGTACAAGACCTTATCATTTCCTGGTACACATAAAATAAGGATATTTGTAGAGTTTTGTGAACAATGAATGATGTTGAGAGTGAACAAGGATATTTGTACACATAAATCAAGTCTACTAATAGAGTGGATCTTAATATATATATATATATACCAAAATGGAAATATGACTTTAGTAAGTTTTTGAGAATATTATAAGTGTGAAAACATATGGACAATCAGATAAGTCGCTTAAGAAAAGTGAACAAACCTTAATAGAATCATATAATCACTTCTAGGAACAAGAAAGATGATTTGGAAACCAAGAAGAATTCACTACGTATGTTCTGGTCAAATACACAAGCCTAAAGTCAATCGTTTGGACTACACCAAAGCAAGCAAGCTTTCCAAAGCAAAGTAAATCAAAAGAAAATCATCTTCTGGAAGCAAAGCATTTTGTCAGGATCAATGTTCAAGTTTGTTTGTTTAGGTTGCTAATCAAGAAGTCAATCTCGAGTACTGTTAGTTCATTCCGACTAGATCAAGTTCTAAGCATCCACTCGATAATCCAACCACTGGATCGATCATTTGTACAAAGGACCAACATCATCTACATCTCGTCAACCGTCAAAGCATCAAGTCAATTCCACTAACTAAGTAGTTTGTCCAATAAACTTAACGCCATAAAATGTATTAAACTGAAGAGTGGAACACGGGGGAGGGGGTACAAGCCTTACCCTCAAGAAACATCAACAAAATCTATAGTAATGAAGACCGACCCTATTTTTCGTCAAGATCTTCACTAATTACAGCAGGAGTTGAACTCCACCAAGTCAACTCATTAAAAGATAAACCTAGAGACGCTAGCTTATCTGCACAATGATTACCTTCTGTAAAGATATGGGATATCAAAAAGTTCACGCTGCTCATCTTTGAGAGGTAGTTAATCCATCTATTCTCAAATAAGAATTGCGTATTAAATAAATTCGAATAAAAGTTATATTACATTGCATAAAGTTCTTAAATATGTCCTATTATTACATTACATTCCGGTAGAGATATGTCGTACAACAATTGTCTTACCTCTGAATTTAGGGTAAATTCAAACTTGTTAAACAATAACTCTCAAACATTCACCCGGAAGTTTTATTGTTCCATTCAAAACAACATGTATTATGCAAAATCAACTATATATGTTATCACATCGAATTCCCTCATATAAGACGAGTCATCACATAAAGAATGAGGTCCATTCCGTGACACTCATCTTATATGAAGGAATTCGATATCATAACTTATATAGCTGATTCTGCATAATACATGTTGTTTTGAAAGGAACAGTAAAGCTTTCGGGTGAATGCATAGGAGTGTTGTTTAGCAAGTTTGAAATTTCCCAAATTCAGAGGTAAGACAATTGTTGTAGTTGGAAGGTGCATTCCCTACTTAATCACGATCTTCTGGCGGAATCAAACTCTTGAGAATATCTTCAGTTGATCTCAGCAACGTTACACACAGATCGATCGACGGTAACATGTTGTGCTCACAAAACATGCTTGTCACGTCGTCGTCGTTCGTTAATTCCATCCAACTGAATGATATTCTCCCATCGTCGAACGTTAGACGTTTATACCGAACGTATTCCACCTTCCTTGTGTCTCTAGGATTGAGTCATTGGTTGAATTCATTCAGTTGATCCTTGAGACCTCTTAACGTGACACCAAGGTACCGAACCTTCAATGTAACATCCCAGACGACTTTAAGCATTGCTGACTGACCCTACAAACCAACACCAGTCTTTTCAGCGTGCTTTGTCCTCACTCGCACGCTTACCGGGAAACTTTCCGGTAGGTCACCCATCCAAAGACTACTCCAAGTCAAGCACGCTTAACTGTGGAGTTCTTATGGAATGGGCTATTAAAAAGAAGATGCATCCTGTTGATGTAGGTAGTACCAAACAATTCTTATAAGCCTTCCTTCAACCATGTAGTCCCATACCTACACAGCCTCAGGATCCCTCTCATTCCGATGTGATTCGGTTCCTCTAGAAGCTGTCGGGAGCCGCACATTTGTCATGCCTTGTGCACCGGCGACCACTCCCCGCCCTCGTCAGCCGTGGGTGTTACATGACATCCCAAACGACTTTAAGCATTGTCGATTGAGATGTTACATTCAACCTCTGAGGTTCTCCACCGTTGAATTGTGCTTGAACGTCGAATATATCGGCCATTGCTTCAAAACTACACAATAAGAAATTAAAAACAATCAATGTAAATTCATTCAAACATTTCATCAAACACTTGGAGTGCAAATTATACATAAACCCTAAAACTCATAACTACAACATAAACATACAAACATCTAAACAATTAAGCAATATAAGTGATTTACATGTAACATTGTATCATTTCTTGCCAAAAAAATTAAAATTTAAACTAAACCCTAAAACTAAAAGAATCTAATCTAAGTGAAAAAAAATCTAATATAAAAATGGAAACATCTGAACATCAAAACAATTAAGCAATATAAGTCATTTACATGTAACATTGTATCATTTCTTGCAAAAAAAAAAAATCAAAATTTAAACAAAACACTAAAACTAAAAAATTCTAATTTAAGTGAATTTTTTTTATCTTGCCAACATAATTTAAGTGAAAACTTACTTGTTCTTGTTATTGGAGTGTTGTTTGATTTGAAGTCGAAGGAATTTTGGATTCGGGTAATTTGAGTGAAAACTTACCAACATGATGTTCTGCTTGGCCTTAAAACAGCACGCAGCGTGACTTAACTCACACGAAAAACACAACTAGCGTGAGTTAACTCACGCAGGGGACAATATGGTCTTTTCAGTTGGGAGCGAGCAATTTCTGTTGGGTAAAGAGCATAATTCTTTTTCAGTAGGGTGTTTTTATGGACCGTTTGAGTCTGCATGCTTTTCATTTCCCTCATGTTACTTTGCATTGTTTTTTTAGTTGGTTTTGGCCTTTGATTTAACTCCACATCTTGTACATATTTTCTCACTCTTTTTTAATAAATTTATTTTATGAGTGGGTGACATATGATAGATATTGAGGTTGGATATGAAGAAATTAGGGTTGGAGATGAAGAAGAAAATACAGAGGGAGAAGAATGAATGAAATTTACGTTTTTTTTTTTATTTTCATCCCTATGCAATCTTGCAGTTTTGGTATTGGTCCCTCCTTTCTAGCCACTCATCATCTCTCTTGACACATAAGCCTGCTTTTGCCAACTCACACTTTGCCATGTGTGTCTCTGTCTGCCACCACAACGTTTTTGCAACGGGAGTTAACGGGAGGGACTAATTGCAAACGGTTAACAACTTACAAGGAGGTTTTTGAAACAAAAAAAGATACAGGGACGAATTGCAAAAACACACAAACTTATAGGGACGTTTTACATATTTAAGCCAAATAAAAAGAAAACAAAAAATTATTATTATTAATAACATTAACATTAATAATCATTTTAGAATTGTCTTTATACAAGAGATCTCACAAGCTATTACCATGTATCCCAAATCCCTTTTGTATTTCATTCTCTTAGTTTTTTTTATTTTGTGGAGGGATTTCTTCTTTTAGTTGCTTGCTGGATATGTTTTCAATCTTTTCAGGATGCCACCACACTTGGCGATAAATCCACATATTTAGGTAATCAAATTAAGCACGTTTATATGTGATGAATTAAAAGAGTACGAAATAGTTTAGGGAAACTGTTTTTCCTATATTCATTCAAAAAATAAAAAGTTTATCCTATTTTTCTTAAAATTTATTCTTCTCTTTCTTTTCATCTACAGCTTGCCCAAAGGGTTTCCTTGCATTGCTAACCTTATTGGTTGATTAAAAGAGATAAATCATTGAGAGAATTAGAGAATTTCTATTGCTTTGAAAAAAATATATATATCAGCTCATAGCAAGAGATTTGTGTTACAGGCTATATCATTGTTTTTCTAATTCTGCCCTGCATTATTTGGTAAATTGTTTCTTCTTTGTTTTATTTTCTATGTTGCAATCCAATTTTTTTTTTATTTATATATCTTTTATTTTATAAACTAAAGTACCAGATACCATTAAAAGAAAGTTAAATTCAATTCAATTAAGTTTCTTCTGATTCTTTGTTTTATTTAGTTTTTATATAAGATGATGTTGCAATTCAATTAAGTTTCTTCTGTAAATTTATATATAAAAAAAATGATACGTGATAATTGTAAAACTATTATTAAAAAATTGTAGGGGTAATTCCATTTATCAGGTTTAGTCCTAATAGTTTTGGTGTAATGTGCGAATCAATAAAGTGACGTAATTTTAATTTATCGAATGTCTTTCATCTTGTACTTTTACTGGAAAATCAACAATAAATCTTTCATAATCAAAGCTCTTTAAAAAAACATTTTTGATACAATTAATCAAAGCGAATTTAATAAAATATCGATGTATATACCACTACCTACTAAGTATAAATAATAATTTTGTCAAAAAAAAGTATAAATAATAATTTTTGTGTCCGTAATGAAATGGCACCCTAACGGTCTCCCATCCCGCTATATCCATGAGTTAGGATCCTCTCAGTTTCTTAATACAATTAAAAGTTTACATATCTAGGGAGACACAACAAATAAATAATAAGTATTACTACTAAATGAGTCCAACCATCATTACTTATTCTAGAATTTTTATCAAACTTCTCGACCTATCATAATCAAGGGTAAGAACAAAAGAGAGTTGACTTGAGGTAAGGAATCTGAGTTTTTTTTTTTTGTTTTCACAGTAACTTAGAGATCTGAGGTGATGGAAAGAAGGGTTTGTTGAAATTATAGGCATGAATGTGAGGATTCTTTGTGTTTGTGTTGTGCTTTTCATGGCAATTGAAGCAATCGGGGTTCCTATAGCTACACCAATGGGTCAAATTTTAGGTAATTTTCTTCTTGTCACCGTTACTTTATCTTTATTTATTTACTTATTTATTTTTTGGTTTGAAACAACAACAAATTATCAATATATAAGAATAAAAAATCGAAACAACAACAAAAACAAAGAAATAACATCACGAAATGGGCAACCAAGTGCACAAGACAAACTAACGGATTATGCCATCAAGAACTCAACTCAAAAGTTAAATTTGATTTCTTGGCCTTTAAGCACCAAAATATGATGAATTTGAATTCTTGGCTTGTAACCACCAAAAGACGATAATTTCGCTCCTTCCAAATAATTTAAACACAAGCGATCCAAATCAAATGCATACAAAAACAAATCTATTTAAAAAATTGACTAGACCCTCCAAGCTGAATAGTATGACTAGAAGGAGAGCAAGGAAGAGCACACGAGATAACAAGCCAGTTTAAAACCTAAACCCAAATATTCTCAAAAGCTGAAGTCAATATGTGAACTCGAGAGATAAGTGTGATAAACAACCTCCATCGCACCATAATCTTGCATCGAGAAGTACACCACTGTGCCATCATAGTTTTATTCCACACAAGAATATTAACGCCATCTATGGGAATCAACACTTGATTCTCTCAAATTTCATCAATCTTGTAATTGTAACCTCTTTCGATTGAGATTTGATGGCCAGTTCCCAATCAAATCGCGGTAAGAACGCCACCTTCGATCGTTGTTCCACAATCCAAGATCAAAAAGACAATTTAAATAAGATCATTTATCCTATTTGTGAAGAAGATGATGCACAACGATTGATCTCTCTCTCTCTCTCTCTCATATTATGCCTTAGCCAGTGCATGTTCATCACCAAAACTTGTCGGTCAAACTCTAGTGTCAACCTCTAGCTTCGTCGCACCATGTCCTCTAGAATTTGTCGTCTACAGTTCACCGTCAAACTCATAATCAGGCACAAATTCCACCAACTCACTTTTTTTAGCATTCACAATCATCGTTTGAAGCTCCCAACATAAACGATCTCATATTGAACATCCTCAACCTGCTTCAACAACAAATTTAGGTCCTTTAGCACAACTACTAGAATGGAATTTCGGTGAACACATCGGAAAACACTCAATCAAAGCTCATGGTCCAATGTGTAAACCACTGCCCCGTCGCCGTCATGGCCCTTCTCATCTTCATGACTTGAACGGTGGGGGGTAGAAGTCACACTTTACAAAATCGTTTCCATCCAAGAAGATCTTTGTCTCCCAATATCTCTCAGAAGACGTGCGAGTCCATACTCACCATCATTAAGGTAAGTTCACAAGAAAGATCACTGACTGCACCATTCCTTAGTCTTTGGAGAAGCCTCCAAAGCTGGAATCATATAACATCACCGAAGACACTGACAAGCACATTAAATAAGTGGTCACAGTCACCTTGATGGGAGAGACACTTCTTTGAATACACTCCCCTGAACACGACCAAGGAGAGAATTCCCAATCAATGTGCCAACATAGAGGTTAAAGAAGACGGAGTAAAGATCTTCAACCTATATAAGAGTCTACACCACCTGACAAGTCAAAGTATTGTAGGTTCCACAGGCGTCATAGACACGACATTGATGATTGCGCCCACCTTAAGGATACGCCATTGATGATTTGAGCAAAAAAGGTAAACTTACAGAGGTTTAATAAAGATGACAATTAGAGCGGTGACAAAAGAAGACATAGAGACTCACCAAATAAACCCTATTATCGTATAGAGAGTCAACATGGAAGAAGAGATCCCCTTATCGGGATAACATTCCACCTACGAAACCCATAGACGCAGCCAAGTGCGGCGATAAAAAGCCAGAAAGTAGTGAATGTGAACAAAAGAAGAAGAACTGTCCTTTCATATGATCCATCTTTGGAGTATTCCCACTCCCAAAAGAGTCATCAAAGGGCACTATCAAGATAAAATATTGTTAAGATTCTTTCAGTTAACCATAATAAGAAACCAACACCAGGCTAGAAATATAAAAAAAAAAAAAAACCATTTTATGGTTTCGTGACGATGAGTGATGTAAGATTTTTACATGTCATAAAACTATTTACACGTAAGTATAATAGGATCGTATCCGCAGAGAGTTGCGTATTTCATAAGTGTTTTCACAATATTCATCACGTTAAGTGTTTGGGTATAAATTGTTTGTTTGTGTAAAACTATTGTTCTATTCGACATAAAAGTAAAACGAGAAGAGATAGAGCTATTTCGCTTGGGGTCAGAGACATCAACCAAGCGTAACAGCTGCAATCTCTCGACCAAATAACGGATTCTAGCCTTTTTAAACAATATTATCACAATCACTCGATAATATCATTCGTGTCCAAATGATATCGTTATTTCTTAGGGATCGTTTAAACATCGATTTCCCAAACATTTAAACGATCACAAAGTCGATTGGATAGTTTAATTGACGATTTCCCAACCGATTAAATTACCCAAAAGCATTAAGTTCTAGATTAAAAGTGATTATCAAATATTAACATCCATGTCTAGATTGATAACTTAAGATA
>Ga0315913_1006962_pt1 | contig 13638 bp, 9 predicted proteins | sample MpolsnodulesMG_FD_207736 | JGI IMG/M metagenome (GOLD analysis project Ga0315913, IMG submission 207736) | Medicago polymorpha root nodule microbial communities from Los Angeles, California, United States - small nodules | ecosystem: Host-associated > Plants > Roots > Nodule | place: USA... | reverse complement strand
ATATTCTACAAAATTTCACATGCATTAATGATTTCTTTACAAAAATATCCATATTTAAGTTTTCCTTAAAAATATATATAAAAAAATAACAAGAAACTAATTTCAAGGGTTTGATCTAGTGATAAAAAGATAGGTCTTGAATTCGTCTGAGTTCGTATCTCATTTTCTTTAAGCTCTAAGATGCTCCTTATTTTGTACCGAGGCACTATTCTCACCCTAATTTTTTCTTATAGAAAAGTAAAATAACAAGAAACTAAAATATATATAACAAACCCTCGTTTGAATCCTTGAAAATATCACTCGCTAAGACACGCGTCTTTGTATCAACATAAACTATTAAAAACTCCCTCAATGTTAGTTTTGTTAGTCGAATTAGTCTGAAACGTTATCTTGGTGTTAGCTTTGATGATACGTCCCTATTTTTTACCATATCTGATGCTTACTGGAACACCCACATAGACGAGGGACCAAAATAAACGCAATAGCTCTTTCATCTTCTGGAAAAAGATGAACAAACTTCAATCTTCATCTTCCTTCTCCCTGTCTCAAAACTCCATCAAGCACCATCATAATATCCAACACTAGAACAACAAAATTTTACATTTTAGATCCAAACACTCAAAAATCAGTACTTTTATATTTCTTTCCTTATATAAGACCATCAACTAATTAATCCAAAACTAAAGCATATGATAATCAAAATCCAAAAGTTCCAGATGTAACAGATACATCTACGCTATTAACACAAGTTAATATTTTGGATGCATTTGACTAATAGAACATACTTTTGGGGAGTTTTTGATTCATTAAATTGATCCAAGGACTTATCTGATAACAAGTGACACCTTTTTTTTTGTGGTGGTCGGAGTTTAAACCTGAATCTTGCATATATTATACATTGTCCCTACCAACCGAACTAAATTCACGAGGACCAGCGAGTGACATTTTCAAAGATCCAAACAAAGGTTTACTCGCAACAAGAAAACTAAAATTTATCAAAGCAAAATAATCTGCATTAGTAAAGAATGGCTGGTTTGAGTTGACTAAATAAATAAGATTTTTTTTTTTAAAGAAAATAATATTTTATTGATGATTATGAAAATTCACCCCCGCAACATTTTATAATATTTTGGCAAGAAAACCTAGTATCTTATAATATACTTGTCGACTGGATTCCAACCAGACCCTAGTATCTTGTTCTGTCATCATCTTCCTTTTCATTCCCATCCGAAACCACCACATTATGCCTCCTCCATCTACCGCTTTGCCTTCGCCGGAGCTTCAGCATAATGAGTTACTTTAGTGACTGTGATTTCCTTGATTAATGAGGTAATAAGTTTCTTACCAACCTCTAATGATACCGTACTAGTACTAGTGAATAAGAACGGTTTTTATTATTCTTTTTGTTGGAAATTTATTGTAGTTGATCCTATAACCTTAATAATAATTATTTTCTGCTGCATTAGTCTAAGTATATTCATATATGGATCTTACTGATTCTGATTCAGAAGATGAGGAAGTTGATGATGAAGGTGACTTGATTGATGAAGAAGAGGAGGACGAGGAGATGGATCTTACTGATTCGGAAGATGAGGATGATGAAGGTGACTTGGTTGACGAAGAAGAGGAGGACGAGGAGATGGATCTTACTGATTCTGATTCAGAAGATTGTTGACGACCTGGATTACGATACTTTAGTGGACGAAGAATTTGCTGTTGATAGCGATACAATCAGTAGCAGCAGCACATAGATAGTTTTTCTTTTGAACATTCAGTTTGAATGACATTTAAGGAAGGATTGTTGCTTTATGTCCCTTTACCGACAATAGGTCGTAACATTCCTATCAATGGTTATCAATTGCATTCATCGTTATCAGATGATCTAATCATCTATGATATTTGTTGATTAGTTTTCTATAAAATCCCAATCAACCCTTTCCATCTTTCTCTGATCCATTTGTGTTCTGTTCTATTTCAATTTCTTGAATATTTGAATGGAAGAATATCAATTTTAGTGAATAGCCAAGCACCTCATCGAAATTGTAACTTCATGCAACTAAACCCCTTAAATTTGAGAATTGACAAAAATGCTACAATCAGAGTAATTTGTGTTCTAGAAGATTTACGATCTTGCAATTTCGTGGGTTGCAAGTAATTCTACAATCAAGATGAAAGCTTTTTTAATCAGACATTTGAACTGGAATTTGAAATCAGAGTTAGTGTTGTGGTTTTTCCGGATTAAAAATGCTAAATTTGGCAAATGATATGCATTTTGTGAACTGGAAATCAGCTGAAGCCGTGAATGTTTATCTTCTACAAGTGATATCTGTATTGAATACATGCTTATCTTTCTCTTTCATTAAAATGTCATGGTAAATGCATTCTCTATAACAAACTCATCGATCTTCATTGCTTCGTTGTCTAGAGTGGGTATCATTTCAATACTAAAACATGGTGCATTGCAAATTGAACACTGTAAATATATGATTGAACATTCTCTGCAACATAACAGCACAGCTAGTTTTGAAAATTTAAAAATCTTTTTGTAAATACTATCTTGTTTCACCTAAGATGTGATTTTCCCATTTATCTATTTACTAAATATCGGTTTGCCACTGTAATCATAGGGATTTCTGAGAAGGTTACACCGTTCTCGTAAAAGTATCACTTCGTCTTAAGTTACCTCTCTGCAATCGTATAGAAATAACAATGAAACATATTCATTGAAAGAACTACATGAATATAAAGGATCTCCTAAAGCCTAAAGAACTACACGAATATAAAAGGATCGCCTAAATCCTTGAAAGGCAAACATGCAGGTATCTCAAAACTGTCTGAATGAATAGAGGCATGTTCCTGGTGTTTGCATGCTATTAAATTGAAGTTGTATAATGATAAGTTCGTGGTGCTGAGGGGCAAGATTATACTTGGTTGTTTGATCTTGTTCGTCTGTTATGTTTTCAGAAGAAAGCAAGCTACTTCGAAAAGGTAATCACTTGTATTCTTGGCTCCCAAGTATAATGTGTCTGTTTTTCATCTACTAACCATTGCCTATGTCCTCTCGCTATAGCAGAGTTGTGTATCAAAAGTAGCCTTGTTTAAATTATTTATTTTTCACTGTTTTGGTGGTGGTTGTTCTCTTATATGGGCTGAGTTTACTTGTCTTCTCTGAAAAGTTGAATTATTATTTTTTTACTTCAACATGTATTGAAGGCTTGTGGACTATCTTATACTTAAGTTATCCTTATTTAATCTATACCAATAATTTGATAAATTCATTCATGATTTTTATGTACAATAAGGGCTATAATTGTTATTTGTGAAGTTAAACTTCGGTAGTGATTTAGGACATACGTAGGACCAATGAACTACTACATAGGGAATCAGAGCTTGTGTGTTGTTGTTGTTGGGGGAATGTTATATTGTATGATTAAATAACAGTATATCACAATTCTAACTGTGCTTTCTTTACAGTCTCCAAAAGTTGTTGAATTGATTTTTAAGACCAAAAGTGAATTCAACAAGATTTGCTCCATTTCCTTAAGGAACTATGTTTTTCATAATTGTAACTATTCATGGTTTTGGATTGTAAGAAGACATACAATTGCTACGCTGAGGGCTTTGGTCGATTTGTGGCAGCTTGCATTTTCGCTTCAAGATAATCCTTTAGCAGCTGTTCAACCATTCTCTGCTGCAACAAGTCATTTTAGTTCCGGAAAGGCAAAATATTGTTTACAGAAGGGCTTGCTTAAGCTGGTTAACAAAGCCTTGAGATTTCAGTGCCTTGATTTCGTGTGAAAAGTTGCACATGATAAATGGATTATGAAATTCTCGGTACGAGAAATGCTTGATTTTAGCACTCTGTCATAAAAGTAAATTGTAAAATAGATATCTTAAGTAAGTTGCAATTTACATTTCACATGTATTCAACATAAACTTTGAAGCTCTTAGTGCACTTTGTTTTGCCTCCTGCTCCATTTGCTGGCAGTTTTGTAGCTGAAAAGGTATGAGATTAGTTAGCGGTAAGAGGATTCAAGTGAATTACTCTATTACAAGTAAAACAATATAGACATTTGTTTACCTGATTATTATGCAGTTGCTCTGGACTCTTTGTCAGGACAAAGCAGTACGCGACTTCGATATTCACCAAGAGCCCATATAGGAAAAATGTTTCTATATGCTGCGTAATTGATAGTGCAACTCTTGTTGAAGACTCCTATTATTTCCTATACAATACATCTATCATATTAGGTACTCCTATTATTTATGTTTATAAAAAAAGTAATGCATAATAGTTAAGATCTGTGCTGGACAAAGAAAGATTAGGTGCCAAAAGAGTTTTTCTTCTGTCATCAATATAAATATGTCTACTGCATAACAATGGATCTAAAATTGTTACCTGTTGAGGAAACTCCCCATTTTCCATTTGTGAATTGATCAAAACCTTGGCGGCATGATGCAATGGAGCTGGATCTCTTTCGGCCTATACCGTTAAATAACAAATATCGAGTTTATTTATTATGCTCTTAATTATATAATTCTTAGCATTTGAGCTTAGTTTAACTTGCCATAGTAAACTACATTATACCTGTCCTGCTTCAATAAGTCCCAACATAGCCCATGCAGTGTTCACTACATGAGACTTGTTTCCTTCCAGGTTTGTGTATACCTGTTAATTTGTTACATGTTATTATTAGTGAAAAGCTATGTTATGCTGAAAGGGATAGAATAGAACTTTTAAAGTTCATTCATTTCATACTATATACCTTGTAATGGCATGAGAGGTAGCTCTCACCCCACCCACCTGAAAGCCTGTGCTGTTTTGAAAGTAAAAATTCACATGCCTTTCTTATGCTTTTGCTATCTTTGTAGCTCTTGCCAGCAGCTATCAACCCTTTTATTCCAAACCATGTCCCATATGTAAAGCAGATTCCCCATGATCCATACCTATATGGTTAAGTAATTATAAATCCTTAAACTCACATTAAGAAATTAATATAATTTTTGAAACCCCTTTTGGCGAATAATTAAGTTTGTGGACTAGTAATAAAGCAAACCATGAACCATCTGCCAATTGTATGCTTTCGATATAGTTTGCAGCCTTAGCAATGCAAGTCTCTATTTCCATCTTCCTGTGTCGTGGATATTTTTGAGTGAACAAGGTGAGACCTTGTATCGCTGCTGATGTGCATTCTACGTACCTATATATAACAGACTCGTTTTTCACAAATTCAAGTGATAGACGACATGGAAATAATTACAAGGAAATGTGTCGATGTCAGGTACATACTGATAATCAATGGTGATATCTTCAAATGTTTCAGTTGGATTTATTTTCTGTTACATAAACCAATTCAGTGTTAAAAGATTTAAAAATTGAATCTACATTCCTCAATTAATTTCCTGAGAAAAAAGATGTACCTCCAGCCATGTATAAGATCTTGTGAGTTCATAGGATGCAAATCCACCATTTCTATTCTGTAGAGTTGACATTTATTGTATGGTTATTTTATTGTCTTATTTTAACAATGACATTAACTGTATTTGAGTGAAAGATCAGTTTAGAGTACCTGCAGGGATAAAATCAAATTAACTGCATTGCATAGTTGTTCTGTTTCCACTGCTTTCCCAACATTCTCAATTGGCAAGTTTGATAACAAAATGGCTGCCTGAAAATATGATTTGTTTAGCTGATCCAAATATGTGACAAATTAGTGTTTTGTTAAAATTAATGGCAAATTGATTACCTTCAAGCCTTCTGCAGTACAATCAGAAACAGGCCAGCCATTGTCTTGAGTTGAGAAAGGCCAACCACCTTTAGAAATGTGGCGATACCAACAACTAGTATTACCAGAGCTGTTCATTGTAACCTTCAAAACCAAAATACGATACTTTGAGAAAATCACATAATTCAATGGAATAATATATGTTGTGTCGGATATCGACATGTGTCAGACACTGGAACTCGCCTAATCCGAGGAGTGTTTGTGTTCCATAGATCTTAGTTACTTTTTTTTTCTTCCATGGCATTAGTGATTCATAATCATGTAACTTTCAGTCAAAATATGTGTACAATATTTATTACCTGTGAGAGTTTTATGAAATTGTTAGCTTTCTTAAGCATTGAACCATATTCATCATCAAGTTTGGTAGCCAAGATAGCTTGAACAGATAAAGCAACATCCCAACATTGAGAACCATTATATCCTTGCATTTTCATTCCATCCTCAGCCAACCATAGATAGTCTTTGATTCTTGAAATGTGACACTTAAATGCTTCAGAATTTGGGTTCTCCAACCAACAACAAACCATGTTTAGTACCTGTTTTTGAATTATTTTTCATCGTAATAATCACTTATTGAGTTAAAATCATTTGATTATGTCTCATTAATAAGTATATAATTAACCTTATTAACAGGACCAAGGCAGATATAGTTAGTGTTTTCATCCTCATAGTGTATATGCTTCATAACATGTTTGAGTGCTTTATTCCTTAGTTTAGAGTAAGGCCAGTGCATGAGAAGAGGTTCCCCAACATTATCAAGAAAACCCCATAAAATATTCTGTATCATTGGACATGGATGGTACAAATCTTCCTGCAATTATTATTCATTATTAATTTCAAATATTATAGGTGACACAATTAATTAAAATATGTGACATAATTAATTAAGACAAGAACCTTAGCACAACGATATTTAGCGTGGTCCCAATCGAGCATATGATAAGGTAAGGTATAGATTTCTCTTCTGAGAGATAAAACAATGGCACTGAATGGACCCACAAATCTTCTACCGTACAAATATGACATTGGTAGATATACAAGTCTGGTGTGACACCACATCCTTCCTGTGAATTTTTTAATTAGTAACATATATCATATCATATAAATAAATAAATACATATAATGGTTACCACATAATATCATATGTATCATATCATATAAATAAATACATGGTACCACATAATATCATGTTATATGTATCATATCATATAAAAAATACATGGTACCACATAGGCCGAATAAGAAATAATGAGAACATGCCTGGATGCAAAGGAACAAAGTAGGGAAGAAGCCATATCTCAGGAGGGATTGCCTTCATTCCACTCCATTCGTATACTCCAAGTACCTATATATATTTAATGTATTATTTTCATTATTTATACACTTGTATTATTGTAAAAAAACAAAACAATTACAACGTACATTAAACTATAGTATAACAATATTTCAAAGTCAAAACCTCACAAAATAAATACACAAATACTTACAGAAAGCCAGAGTTTGCCCCATGAAGGAATAGAAGTGGCACCCCCACGATCAAGAATCCACTTTCTTGCTTTTTGCATGGTTCCATCTCCACTGTCGATATCTTCTCCAAGCAATCTCAAGGTCACATAATTCATAGCTGTACCAAACATTGTGCTGGGCCCTTCTATATGCAATCCCCACCCTCCATCTTTGTTCTGAGCATACCATATATATTAACAATTAATATCATATTCCTCACATGAGCTGGCTAACATTATTTTGTGATACTTTGATACATGTCAATTAGTTATAGATGCAACAGTTGATTAATTTCATAAGAAGTTTATTTTTAGTAATCTTAAACAAATAGATTCATCCTCTAATAACAAGTGAAATTAATTTGTTGATTAATTTCATAAGAAGTTTATTTTTAGTAATCTTAAACAAATAGACTCATCCTCTAATAACAAGTGAAATTAATTTGTTTAAGAGAGTAACATTTATCCGATAATGTTCTCATGAACATATAATTCAGTTGGTAGAGACGTTTATTATATATATATATATATGATTTGAAGTTTAAACCTCGAATTCATCACTTATTCATTAAAGTTGAAGTTCTAGCTACTACGTTACTTAAAACGAATTACCTGATGAGTGAAGAGATAGCGTCGCATTTCATTTTGATGCTCGGGTGTTAACGCAGCATTAAGAGCCCCAGTCACCCATAATCCTATTACCTATCACATAATTAATCCAATTTAGGTACACTTCTTTTATGTACTTTAACAACCGAAACAATTGATAATTAATTATTATTTTTTAAAACAAGATAGCAATATAGCAAATGCTAGAAAAGAGAAACAAAAAAAGCAAGAAAATCAAGGAGGCTATATAATACTTTGATTTATTTTTTTCTTGAATTATACTTTTTTTGCTGAAGAGTTGAATCAGTTATGCGTACCTTTTTTAGAATTTAAATATTCATCTTAAATATTTCAGTTAATCATATATTGATAAATTTATTAAGTTTATAATAAATACAGTATAATATCATGTAAGAAGAAAACAACATAGTATAAGATGGTTCAAATATAACAATTATTTTAAATCTCCTGGTGTTTTTTTTATAAAAAAAAAACTCGACAACGTACCCAACCCAAGACCGATTAATTCGAGGGGTTCATTCTCACCGTCCAATTGCGGATCTCCTAATGATTTAAGTTACATATTAAATTAATTATTAATTTTTAGAGAATATTGGAGAGCTGAAAAATTATATAAATTAAAGTGGCACTAGTGACAATTTTACAATAATCTTTAAAGGGATTTGAACTTTGTTTGTTTAGATTACAATCTCAAACTCTTGTTTACTGAAATCCACATCACAGACAATGTATAAAACTTCCTTAAAAAAAAGACAATATATAAAACTATTAGAAAAACTAATTTTTTATTATCAATCACATATAATGTGTTAAAATTGATCCCATCACGTTGACAAGCACCTGTTAAAATATATATTTAGGAGTACTATCAAGAAATTTCTTGTTTTTTTAAGATACTATATCAAGAAATTGCTGACAATGTACTCTTTCTAATACATTTTTTTATAAGGAATTTTAATTATTTTTCTTCTTTCAGAAAATACATTAATCTTTAAAGATACTCATTATTAGTTATTCATGTTTGAAGAAGTAACCTTTAAAAATAGTTTACAGAAGTAAATTCAATTATATTGATCACTTTTAAAGGCAATAAGCTGATTTTTTTTTTCCCCTTTAAAACAAGCAAATCATGCAAAATATGTTGGAGAGCCTATCGTTTACTTTCTGTACACTTCAACAAATATATAATAAGAGGTTAATTTCTATAAAATGTTTTTACGCATCTATTCAATCAAATCATGCGAATAAGATATTTGTAGAGATCTTTTTCAAAAAAGATATTTGTAGAGATATTTTATGACTAAATTAAAAATGTGATATTGTAAAATGCCAACAAATATGTTTCGGACATTCTTTTTCCTAGGAATTAAATGACCTTAGGATTTTGTCAACAACAAAAAAAAAGTGCTTAGGACATTGTATAAGAAAAAGAGGGAAATGATATTATACATACCAAAGAAGGCAAAAGAAACAAAGGACCGCCATAGTCACCAGGCCAGAAACCATCCTCAGTTTGCAGTTTTGAGTAACATCTCAATGCTCTTTTTAGTGTCTTTCCTATTATTTCCTCACTAATTACATCTCCTTCTTCCTTCTCCATTTTCACCTTATTATTATTCTCTGATTTCATATTTAAAAAACCTTTTTCCCTCTCAAACTACAAAACCAAAATTAATTATTTACCCTTCAGGAATATTAACATACCTTTGTGCTAGAGTATATACATTTTAGTATATATATTTTCAAAAAATAAAATCAATAGTCAAAGATGAACAAAAGAATTTTAATTCAAAGAGAATTTGCATATATACATATTGTCGCATGAGAAATGCTAACAACACACCTTCTAACACACACTTTTTAACACACTCTTTTTGATTGGTTAATATTTATATGGGACCCACCAAATTTATATGGGACCCACATGATTTGGTGGAACCCATGTGAATTTTAACCAATCAAAGATAGTGTGTTAAAAGGTGTGTGTTAGAATGTGTGTTGCTAGCATTCCTCTTGTCACATATTCGTGTAAGTATAAGTATCTAATCTTTTTTTTTTGAAGAAGCTAAAATAAAATATATCATCAACACAAAATGTCTTTCCTAGCACAAGGTGTGCAAATGAAAAACAAAAAAATCTGTACAATAATTACAAACCGGGGAAAGAAAAAAACAAAAAGAGCAGCGAAAGAAAAATAACCACCAACTGTAGCCCAACATAGCGAGAGGATTAAGCCACTAACCATGGTAATTGAGAGAGAGTTGTACAAATTTCTCCTTCAAGTATCTAATCTAATTAAATTAAATTAAACTAAGCAATTGTACTATATGTTATAATTATTTATGCATGTATTTACCTGGAGTCTCATTAAGAGATCAGAACTGTTCTTAGTTTTGAAGCGATTGTCATGAAATTGTTTGCGAGCTTGTTCCACTTGAGCTCGTTCTTGTTCAGTTCCAAGATGTGGATCATACTCCCAAAATTGTCTTCCAATGTTCTTATTCACACTTCTAACTAATTCTTGATTACCATCTTTGTTTTCTGAAAACTTCAGCTTCCACATCTTTATGTAGAAATTTTCTTAGCTAGATAAATTTAAAATAAAACAACTGAAATTTAAAAGTTGCAGAATATATATAGTATGTAGTATATATAGTTTGTAGAAATTGAATGAACATAGACTTATACCTTGATGTTAAATAAAGGAACGATTTTAAGGAGTTTTCTATTATTTTTTTAGGGAGGGAAGGAGGGTGGACAAAGAATTATTTTTGTTTGAAATAAAAAGAGTATATTCTAAATAGCTAGAGTACATAAATTTAGTTTAGTGTTTAGTGTCTGCATGTGATGTATGAAAGGGGGAGTCTGGCCTTTTATTCACACAATTTAGGGATGCCAATAATTTTATATTGTGAGTGTAGGTTATCTTGAGGAGTTGTGGGTAATTTATCAGATAACCAATGAGAATTAGCCCATAAATATGTGTCTTTTCTGATCCTTAAATATGTTTTTTTTGTCAATTTAATCCTCATTAAAAGTGTTTTTAGTGAGTAAATTTAGCCAATAATATTATAAAAAAAAACGCATAATGATGTATTTATTTCAATTTCGATATTCAAGGATTATAATTACAACGCTCACACACCAAAATTATTGATTACCCTTTTATATAAGAAGTTGATATTGCTACCGCTGATGTCACAACATCATAAAATATATCGAGGACATTTTTTTTTTTATGTTAAAGGATAGGAAGATGTATACATTAAGAGATAGAGATAAGAGACGATGATATGATATATGTGATAGAAAAAGACTTATAAACATAAAATTAAGTATTGAATGAGTGTAGGAAAATTTGGAGTGTCCAAATATCATTGTTGTTGTTAATGTGACATTAATATCATTATCTAAAAAATAGAATACAACTTCTTTAAGTAAGATTAGAGGTGTTATTTATCATACTTCGTACTTACTATAAAAATTTATTAGGTCAAGTTTTTGTTAAACCCTAATAGCTTTTGACTCTTCCCTCCTAAGCAATTCTTAAAAGAGTGTTATGCAAGGTAAAGACACATCATTTAATGTTTTTTTCAAATTTAAATTTCCATTGCATCTATTGTTGAGAGCACTTATCCAAAGATACTAGAAAGCATGAGTGGTATAACTTATTTCCAAGATAGGGTCATATTAGCTTTAAAGAATTCAATTGTTGATCAAATAAACGATTATATGTTGGATTTAATTCTAGGTGAAGCAAAAATTTATTTGAGTCATGATTTGCCGCTTTCACGAAACATGGATGGTGATGCGATTGATGATGTCCACACTCTTGAATTTCTCAACACAATTAATATTTCTGGCCTTTCAAATCACAAACTCAGATTAAAGGTTGGAGTTCCAGCGATGTTGTTAAGGAATATAGATCAAAAATTAGGATTATGCAATGGTACAACAATCTTTAAAGACCAAATTGGTAAATTTGTGCTTGAAGGGAAAGTCATATATGGAAGCAATATAGGCATGAAAATTTTTATACCAAGATTATTTATTAAACCTTATGACGTTAGGATTCCTTTTAAGTTTCAACAAACAGTCTTTAAAGAATGTTGGGATATATTTGTCAAGTGTTGTGTTTTCACATGGTCAATTATATGTTGCAATTTCAAGAGTTACTTCCAAAGATGGATTGAAGATGTTTACAACAGATGAAGATGGTCAAGATACCAATGTGACTTCAAATGTCGTATATAGAGAAGTATTTCATAATTTAAGATAGTTTGTGTTAAATATATGCTTTGTAGGATAATTTTAATGTATTGTGTTTTAATGATAGCAACAAACTACATTGCTAACTTCACTATGACGCGACTAATTTATTGTATTTCCCATCATATGAACTATGACCTACATTGATTCAATCTAATCAATTGACTTATTCATATGAATATAGTAGATTATGCATAACTTACTTGCGTCTGTTTTAGCTGGTAGGACTCGTGCATCGCATGGGTCAATGATCTAGTTAATATAATCCTTTGACATCCCCAACTATGTTGACACCTCAATGAACCACCAAACACACCTTTAGAGCAGGCCCGGCCTTGGGGGAGTGCAAGGTGCTCTACCAGGCCGGGCCTCCAAATGTTACGGGCCTCAAACAAAAAATTAAGTCTAATACCTACCCCCCATCTAAAAAAAAAATAAATATGTTACTTCTTTTTCTTTCTTTAGTACACGTTTGAATTTTATTTAGACTCTAATTCTCATTTCTGTACATATATCTGATACTATTGATAAGTGCCAGGAAGTTAATGAAGATTTAGGGCACTTTTGTTACTTGTTTTGCAAGTTATTAAGGAAATAGCCGAGAGATAATTGATTATAATCCTTTTACGCTTTATCTATCTTACTTTACCTAATTTTGCAGGAAAGTTACTCAAGGCACTAAGCAAAGATGGAAAACAAGAAACAAATGGCAACAAGGCCAAAAATAGGCAGAAAGACACATTTGCTCGCCCTCAACTCGCACCCAACTCGCAGTGGCGAGTTATCAAAGGAAAAAATAAGCAGAGAGGCACATTTGCTCGCCACCAGCTCGCACCCTACTCGCCATGGCGAGTTAGCAAAGAAAAAAATAGGCAGAAGCACAGGTTTGCTCGCCATGGCGAGTGAAGTTACTTGGGAGGCGAGCAAGGGCGGCTAAAACTCCCCATGATGACGTGGCACAAACCCACTAGGGAAGAAACCTCAACTCGCCATGGCGAACATAGTAACTCGCGAGGTGAGTTGATGCAGATGGTAAAACTTATAAATAGCCCTTGATCATTTCTTGAAAGGAGAGAGCTTTTATTGCAAAGAAATACAGATAGATCCTTAGAGAGAGAGATAGGGCTTGATCTTCATAGAGTGAGAGTGATAGAAGTTGGATTCTTCCACATTTGGTGAGAAATCACAAAGTTGTAATGAATCTTTTCCTTTCAATTCATTCTTACAAGGCTTCCATGACAATGAGTAGGTAAATCTCCATTGTTGGGATTAGAGGTACTTGATCTTAGCTAATCATGTAATCAATTGATCTATAAATGTATGGTTCTAGCATTTCATTTGATATGGAAATTATTCTTGCACTTTATTGTTCATGTTTGATTTAATTGTGATTGAAAAATACTTTTGAATCTAGGTTTAGAATAATTCTCTATCCAAACATAAATTCT
>Ga0315913_1006960_pt1 | contig 13640 bp, 10 predicted proteins | sample MpolsnodulesMG_FD_207736 | JGI IMG/M metagenome (GOLD analysis project Ga0315913, IMG submission 207736) | Medicago polymorpha root nodule microbial communities from Los Angeles, California, United States - small nodules | ecosystem: Host-associated > Plants > Roots > Nodule | place: USA... | reverse complement strand
TTTTTTCAAGAAATTTTCGTTTTTGTTTGGCCTATTAGGGGGGTAAATCAAAACAAAAATATTTTAAAGGGGGGTGAATCAAAATAAAAATTTTACAGGGGGAAAATCGAAAATGACATATATTACAAGGGGGTAAAGACCTATTAACCCAAATATTAATTCACAAAACAAGCCTTTGAGAAAAAAGTCTAGTTCCTATATATAAGTCCTTGTATGAATTATTAGGTGTATTTATTATTTTTTTCTAGAGATATTCTTAATTAATACTCCCTCTGTTCCTTTTTAAGTGTCTCTTTTGGAGAAACTTTTTGTTCATATTTAACTATCACTTTCAAAGTTTAATGCAACATTAAATGTTGTTTTACCAATATTATCCTTAGTTATTTATTGTGGAGAGAGAAATATATGAAATGAGATGTTAAATGAATAAGGTCATTATAGTAAAAGTATAACTTATTGCATCAAAAGTAGTAACAATTATTGATTGTCTTGGTTCTTGTAAAATGTCAAAAAGTGACAATTAAAAAGAAACGGAGGTAGTACTACTAACTTGAACTAGAATATAAAAAATCAAATTAAATACACATAAATAATTCACAATTTAGTAAAATTCACAATTTAGAATATGGTTTACATGAGAAGGATTTACTATAGTTATTATAATATGGCTTACATGGGAAGTCGTACTTAGTAATAGAGAGTTTAGACGAGAAGCAAGTAAAATACGATCAAGAATTAGAATTATTTTTATTAGTAATTGAATCCGGGTTGATCTTCTAAATAATTTGTCTCAGTACCAATAAATTAATCACTTGAGTCAATCATTTAGCTTACTCACAATTTATTATATTATATCATCATAAAATTAGTTTATAATATCCTTTGGAAGTCCCGATAATTTTCTTTGAAGTATATAGGCATCAAAGTTAGAATAATTTTAATCTTTATAAAAGTAAGATATACAAATTAGAAACCACCTGAGATTTTAATCGACAAATAATTTCACGAAAGAAGTGTAAAAGGGTCTTCTCATTTTGTTGAATAATTAAAATGATCTTATCATATATAAAAAAAAAAACGAGCTAAATTAAATTGCTGCATCACACTATTTTTACGATTTTCAACAAGTCTGTTAAAGAAAAGAAGAAGAAAAAAAAAGTGATGTGGGGTGAGAGAGGCTCGAACTCTCGACCTCAGGATTACTCAGAAGCTATGAGACCTACGCGCTAGCCAACTGCGCCACCACCCCATTGTTGTTAAGATTCGTTGTTATTATAATTTTATATAGATTTACTATTGCATTGGACCATTACATTAACCATAAATATATATTTTTTTGAAGGATAAAATCTTTTGATGTACTGTTTTAGATTGATTTGACAAAATCTAATATTGCATAAAATTATACAACAATATTCTAAAAAAAAATAGTGAACTATTAAAAGAAAAATTGACAAATTATTAATACATGCATCATATATATGCACAGACGTAATTATTTCAAAATAAATTTCTAATATCTTATGACTTGGCTTTCCATAATCTGAGTAAATGAAAAACAAGCTTTGCATAATGATTTTACTTTACGAGAGAGTTAGCTTCACACAATATTTGAAGTTATATACCTTTTGCAGCAATAGATATGCTATCTAAATGTAATAAAAAGACATGCGTGCACCGAAAGAAAAAAAAAGACATGTCATTACCTTAAAGAAAGAGTTAAAATATGGTATTAAAGAAAAAGTATAAAAGAGCTGCTAAGAAAGTTGAACTAACAATGGATTGATCTAAGTGGCAAGGGGTTTGAGTAGGGGTGGCAAAAATACTCATGCCCATGGGTACCCGTGGATAAAATCTGTTACGGGCACATGTAGCTAAACGGGTATTTGACTACCAATTATTATATGGATACGGACACGGATTCGATTTTATCTATACCAACGGGTATCCATACCCGATAATAAATTAAGTAAATCACTAAAATCTCTCTATATATCTTGTTTTATTACTAAAAGTTGTTACCTTAATGAATGAAATTTTACCGCCCACCTAAGATTCCTCTTAATAACTTAATTTTATTTTTTATTTTTTAGATTCATCTTATTAAGTTCACAGTTTACTTTATTAACATCATAAAACATATCCCATGAATTATGTAAGAATCATGATTTTTCTATGGATTATGTATGATTGATGAAATTTTGAATGGATTATGTATGGATGTTTAAAAGTTGAAGTGTTTTGTTAATTAAAAAAAAGTTATTATTTGCAACAAAAAAATAAATAAATAAGATAATTCTTCTTCAAAAAAAAAACTAATTAAAAAATCCATGAATACCCATGGATACCTCAACATCCGCGGGTACCCACGAGGGTACGGGGCGGGTACATGTATCATATTTATCAAACAAGGCGGGGACGGGTATCATACTATCCGTACCCATGGGTGCTCATTGACATCCCTAGATTTGAGTCCCTAAAACATGTGGTCAATGGTTCGATTTCTGACTCATGAGTATGAAAAAAATCGGTTGGAAGGAGATAACTCACTTTGTGTGCTCCATATGTTTCTGAATGTAGATTAATCATTGTTAAGCGACGGTGAAAACTTCATACCATTATCATGGTGATACAGGTCAATACATGCAAATTGCATAGACTTTGCAGTCACCACCCTACCATGCCAGCTTTTCTATTCCACCACCCTACTATTGACAATGAGGCCAACAAGTCACCATGTTTGACATTTTCTATTTTTACTAGATTGTGTTTCCATTACTATTTCAACTACCATATGGCCTCTAAGATTACTATAAATAAGGTCATTTCCTTCATGTATCCTCACAATTTGAAATATATAAAAATTTGAGTTTTCTCATTTGAGAGTTAGAGAGTGGATTCTCTCTTGGTTTATGAGCCACATGGTAACACAAAAAAAGGTTGAGTTTGAATTTCGACAAGACAATGTACCTATATTTAACGTTCAGTATGTCTCATACAAAAGATTATTTCCGGTGAATGAAGGAGAAAAAAAGAGAGTATATTTTAAAGATTAAATAGGTAAATCATCAACTAGTTATATTTTAAAGTCTTATCAACGAAAGATTATGAAATAAAGTCCATCCTAATATGCCTTGAGAACTTTTATAAAATGAAGAGGTTAAAGTTAGCAATATAAATTTCGAGGGACCAAAAGTTTGATGAAAATTAATCAACTAATATAAATTCAGAGGGACCAAAATTTAGAGGGACCAAAAGTTAATTGATCAACTTATTGAAAATGATGATTGGTATATTTAGGGACATCAAAAATATATTTAACCAACGATAATAATGAATTTCATTACATGACAATTTACATCACACAATGTATACCTTTGAATCTCCACAAAAGTGGATGCTTCATCTATTTAACACCAAGTTAAAACCGACATTCCATTGTGAAGATTTTGGGTTCTAAAAAAAAAGTGTCTATAAAAAGATCATATTTCTCTTCACTCATTAGTGCAGAAAACACTTCTTAAGTCATATAAAAATATTACTTTAAGTCGATTTTGCATCCGACTTAATAGTAGGCATCTGCAACATAGCAATGTTAAGTTGAATTCGAGCCGAATCAAGAAATCTTGTTATGTCTGGTAAATAAGAACCGATTTATGAAGTGTTTGCCTGCAGGAACTTAAATCAAATATAAACCCGACTTAAGAAAAGAGTTTCTTAAGTCAGATAATTTTTAACCGATCTAAGAAGCATGTTTTTCCCTTGCATAAATCCAACATATCCAGCCCATACCATAAACTTATTTCATATGTCAACCAGTATTTAAAAGATATCCATGCAACAAAATTATATAGAGTAATAATCAAAACATAACTATAAAACTATATATAATACAAATTAGTTGTCTCATCCATTGTTCCTAGCTTGCAATCATTAACTAATCCTTAAAGAGAATTGAATCATTCCCAAAAAATGCAAATATCATAAATTAATCAAACATAAACCAAACAGTTTACAAACAATTCCATGTTGTTGCGACTAAGTCTTCAAATTACACTCTAACAATACACTTTGCTTTACCACCCCCATGTTCCAATCCTTAGATTCTCATTATGCAGTAGTCATTCACAAATTTATACTCATATATCAATTAGGCGGTACTCTTTTGTGATGCCCTTAATAAATTGACTAAATACAGTAAATGAGTGTTGTTGAAATATAATGATATAGAGTTATTGGTGAAACTCATTTAATAAGTATTCTTAAGGTGTTGGATTTGAGAAATTCGATGCTTATTAATTATTGATATTAAAAAAATTACAAAATCAGTGATGTGTACTATGTTTTATAGGCCTGATGAGTTTTTTTTAGAATATTTTAGACACTAGTCATTTAGTTCAATCTGATTTAATCCAGTTACAAATTTATTATAGAGATTGGAGTATGTGACTAAGTTGGATGGTTTATTCAGTTCGTTCATGTGATTTCAACCGGTGACTCAATGTTTTGACTATTAAACCAGTAAATCATGAATTTGCCGATCGATGATCGATCCAGTTTAAAATATTGATGGATATACAGACCCTCTTAAACCCCAAAATAAAATGTTCTACTCTGGATGCTCTTGATCTTTAAATATATTCCGTGAAAAACCAATCAACACAAAATTTGTTTTGCTCACTAATAGCTAATTAATGACATTTTGTGACCTGTCGATCTCACATTAATATTTTAAAGGAAACATATGCTACCATAAAAGAACAGAGAGATAGGAAGGAGAGAATGAGACAAATTTTAAACAAATAACAAAAGATAAAACAAGACGTACATTACAAACTAGTTATTTTTTTGCAAGCAATTGGACAATTAGTTAATGTATAACCTTAATTAGTTTGAAGAAACTAACATTCTAAAATATAATTCCCTGTCTTAACTATATAAATTAACGTTCAACAGAGGTTAGAAACAGCATATAATTATTCTCAAACATCATGACAATGGTAGGAGAAAATGGAAAAGAAGATTACACTCAAGATGGCACAGTGGACCTTAAAGGTAGACCAGTTTTAAGATCAAATACAGGAAGATGGAGAGCTTGTTCCTTCATAGTAGGTAATATGCAACAACCTCTTGTGTCCCTTAATGCCATACTGGAACTTATTATGTATGTTTGGAAAAGTTATCACTAATAAAATTGATAATTTTTTTACAATTAACCTTCTAATTCTAAGTAAAATATGTATAATAAGTTTATTAACCATTTGAATTCAATTGATTAATAAAATTGATTTAGTTATATTTGATTTTAGAGTCTCAGCTTAAAGTTGTTGTCTTGTGACTAAAAAGTCACAAGTTCAAGTTATGGAAACAACTTCTTGTATAAAAAAAAAAAACAAGGTAAGACTGTGTACAATACACCAAATGACAGGACCCTTTCCCGAACCCTGCGTATGTGTGAGCTTTAGTGCACGGGCTGCCCTTTTATATTTGATTTTGGAGTGAAGTAATTCATGTTTGAATTATACAAATTTTGAAGTCCATGTAAAATTTTATTTTATTTAAGAAAATGTGAACAAGTATCTTTAGGCAGAAATGAAGAAAATCAATATTCTCTCGTGATTGGCAAGTCATTTCATTTTATTTTAACCCTTTATAAGCATTTCATTTTTAAGATTTGGGCACATCCCTTTTTTTGTCATGTCCAACCTTAATTTCAGTGCATGTCCCATCAAATATTCTCTCATGATTGGCAAGTCATTTACCAAATCCTTGTGTACGTACGAACAAGACTTTTGTACCGTTGGAGCTTTATCCAATTGACCGGGTATGACAGGCATGGGAAGTTCTAAGCTTTTATCGGTCTTGCTCACTTAACTTGTCCCCTTGTTCATGTCTCACACAACAAACACACCATATGGGCAGTTCTTGGTCTAGGGCCCCTAGCGATCATCAACCTAGCTCGACAATCAGCCCTTCTAAAGTCCGAATGGGTATCGAACACAGCTTTCGAGCGTCAAACCTAACCTAAATGGCGAAGGCAAAATACGCTTTAATTAACTGAGTGACTTAATACTTGATACCAAACACAAGCTATATTTAATAAAAAACTTATTATGTATAACAAAAGTAAATGTTCGATAATTCCCCTAAACAATAATGTATAATACATTAGTACATAGAACGATTATCATTTCTTAATACGAAAAATTCATGTGTTTATTTTAGGGTATGAAATGATTGAAAGGATGGCATACTATGGGATAGCATCAAATCTAGTGTTGTATCTAACAAAGAAGCTCCATGAGGGTACTGTTAAATCTTCAAACCATGTCACCAATTGGGTTGGTACAGTTTGGATCATGCCAGCTATTGGAGCTTACATAGCTGATGCTTATCTCGGTCGATATTGGACCTTTGTTATATCATCAGGCATTTACTTTCTGGTAAGATATTCAACTCCAAGGTTTTGAATTTCTGTTGTACAAGTGATCTTTGATACTCAAATCCGGTTGCAACCTTCTTACTAGATTTTTTTTATTTTAGTCTTATTTTGTATTTTAGCAAGTAAACATGACATGTCTTTGATTTTTTTATGTAGGGAATGTGTTTATTAACTCTAACAGTATCGCTACCAATGTTGAGACCACCACCATGTGCTCAAGGGATAGCAGACAAGGATTGCCAAAAAGCTTCATCACTACAAATTGGTATTTTCTTCATTGCTTTGTACATCATTGCAGCAGGCACAGGGGGAACTAAGCCCAACATTTCCACCATTGGAGCAGACCAATTTGACGAGTTTGAGCCTAAAGAGAGGTCCCAAAAACTTTCCTTCTACAATTGGTGGGTGTTTTACATTTTAATTGGAACCATTTCAGCTCAAACAATATTGGTTTACATACAAGACAATGTTGGTTTTGCCCTTGGCTATGGGATTCCAACCGTATTGCTTGTTGTTTCCATATTGGTGTTTGTGTTAGGTACTCCACTTTATAGGCATAGATTACCTTCTGGAAGTCCTTTAACTAGAATAGTTCAAGTCTTTGTTGCTGCTATGAGAAAGTGGAAGTTAAATGTCCCAAATGATCCAAAAGAGCTACATGAGGTGAGCATTGAAGAGTATAGTACTAGTAAAGGAAGGTATAGAATTAATCACAGCACTTCACTGAGGTTAGTATACTTAATAATCTTTATTAGTTTTTACCACTTCAAATTTAATTGCATTAATTTGTTTTCTCATGTCATAAACTTATTAACTACGAAGCACTGACACAAATATTAGACGCGACCTTGACAGTGACACATAGACATATGATTTATCACACAAGTAGCACTGAGACCATAGATTGAAGGTGGGTTAAGTGTACAACACATCCGTGTCTAATAAGCGGTGCAGTTTAGAGGCATTGTTGTCATCTAGACCGTAATATCTAAATACAAGTTATACAATGTAAACCTTAAGTTTAAAATAATACAAAGGAGCTGCAACCACTCCATAGCTGGAGACATAGCGACAATTGACTGAACTTAGTTATTAAATATTGCATGTTCTTTGTTTGCGTGTTTTGTATCTTTATTCTTTTGAACTGGTAACAGTAGCATTGACAAATTCTTGCAGGTTCCTAGACAAGGCTGCAGTGAAGACTGGCCAAACTTCACCGTGGATGCTTTGTACTGTGACACAAATTGAAGAAACCAAACAAATGACAAAAATGTTACCTGTATTGATTACAACATGTATTCCAAGCACCATTATATCTCAAACAACCACGCTCTTCATCAGACAAGGAACAACTCTAGACAGAGGAATGGGAGGTCATTTTAAAATACCTCCAGCATGCCTCATAGCATTTGTAAATATCTTCATGCTGATAAGTGTTGTAATCTACGATCGATTCTTTGTTCCAGTAATCCGACGCTACACGAAGAATCCTAGAGGGATCACAATGCTACAGAGACTAGGAATTGGCCTTATGATGCACGTCATTGTAATGATTGTTGCATGCCTTATTGAGAGAAAGAGACTCAGTGTTGCAAGAGAAAACAATCTTTTAGGACCGCTCGATACAATCCCTCTTACTATATTCATTCTCGTCCCTCAATTCGCTTTGATGGGGATTGCTGATACGTTTGTGGATATTGCTAAGCTAGAGTTTTTTTACGATCAAGCGCCAGAATCCATGAAAAGTCTTGGAACATCATACGCCACAACAACTTTGAGCATTGGGAATTTTTTGAGTACTTTTCTTCTATCAATTGTTGCTGATCTCACAAGTAAAAATGGTCATAAGGGTTGGATTTTGAATAATCTAAATGTCTCACGTATAGATTATTATTATGCATTTTTGGCCTTGTTGAGTGCTGTTAATTTCATTTGCTTCTTTGTTATTGCCAAATTCTTTGTATATAATGATGATGTAACACAGACCAAGATGGACTTAGAGATGAACCCTGCTTCATCTAAAGATAAGGCTGAAATAAGTCAAATATCTCACAATTAGATGCCAAATCCCAGAGAAAACACTAAAAGGTTTCTCTGTTCTAGTAACAAGCCTTTTGAAAATGCAAATAAAGATTCAGCTCTTTGTCCATATTTGTGACTTATTTTCTATGCTTATCATGCCCTTGCTACTTTTATGGAAGATATTTGATAGACACCAAATATCCATTCTACAACCTGGAACTGGAATACTTGTAAAAAATATATATAAATACAATCTGGAACTAGAATATATCGTTGTCGTTTTTTTTTTCCTTCAAGTAATCTAGCCGTTCGAAATTCATATCTTAAGGTGAATAAGTGGGATGTCTAAGGTTCGAACTCTCGTCCTTGCCTATAATATGTCCCTAGCAATTGAGTTAAACTCACAGAGACATATCATTGTCTTTTTTATGTCTAGAGATGAGAATGGGATATTTAATACCAATTTTCTTCATTTTTAAACTATCAATCTAGTTTGAATTTATGACTAATTGTGTTTAAGTAAATGATTAATGATTATGTCAAAGTGGGGCAATTCATTAACTATTCACTCAACACAATTAACCACGATTTTAAACATCATTAACCATGATTTTTAACTATATATACTTAAACATAAATTGTCGTTAATGAATATCTTGTATATTTGAACACTTGAAATATCATGTTCACTCACCACAACAAATTGTAGTTAACTCTCACATTAGCTTGCATTGTGATGCTTTAATTTAAAAGTTAACTCAAAAGCCAAACATATATTAAAAATGACCAACGATTACTTGGAAGTGTTACAAACAAAGAATGAATAAATAAATAGTTGGGCAAGAATGCGTTACTTGTCTCGTGCATCTTGCAACTTGTTTATTACATGCAATATTCCATTTTTCACCATATACAAATGTAACATGTGTTTGCATGCATCATGGCATATGGCAATGGCTGGACCCCACATAAATTGCATTGAGTGTATCCGAAATGGAATATACTAATGCCAAAAGGACATTTTTCTTGCAAAAGCCAAAAAGACATTTTGACCCATAATTTAATTTCTGTTTGTAAGCTAGTGACCTTTTGGGTCCATATATCATTCTCACGTCCACTTCTAATACCACAATAGCCTGGTCGATGGTCGAAGAGGTAAACACCACCGAATTGCGGAAATAGCACAGTTTCTTCCCTATCTCTTTCTAATAGATTTCTACCTTAGTTTTATCTTTACAAGAGTAAACTCAAATAATTATATTAGTAAGATTTCTACGTTAGTTAGGTAATCATGGGAGTGGTTGAAGAAAAAGGGAAAGACGATGATTACACTCAAGATGGCACAGTAAACCTACAAGGTAAACCGGTTTTAAGATCAAAGACCGGAAGATGGAAAGCTTGCTCTTTCATAGTAGGTAAAATTACTCAACCATTTTGAGAACTTGACATAAGTGTGATTTCTTTTTTTACCAAAACATAATTGTGAATACATAAGATAGATTGTGTTAGGGTTTTCAGTTTTTAAAAATAAGTATGAACTGTTTTACAAAACGAGCTAATCATAAAAGTTTTTTCTTGTTAAAAATTTTAAAACAGAAAACGAATTTTTAAAATCAAAGAGTTGTAGCTTTTTTCAGTAATATAATATTTTACCTTCTCATTTTATTGTTTTTACATATAGTATGACAAATTATCATAACACTTATGAATATGATATAATGCATTTATGTGTAACTTAAATTTTTATAGTGTATGAAATGTTCGAGAGGATGGCGTACTTTGGGATAGCGTCAAACTTAGTGGTGTATTTGACAAATAAGCATCATGAGGGTACTGTGGAATCTGCAAACAACGTTAGCAATTGGGCGGGTTCAGTTTGGATGATGCCACTTGTAGGAGCATACGTAGCTGATGCATATCTTGGTCGATATTGGACCTTCGTAGTTGCATCGTGCATTTATCTCTTGGTATGAATGTGAGATTCATTTTTAACATTTTGAGCATATAGTGGTAATTATAAAGGTAGGGCTTGGTAATACTAGTGTACTTGATTACAAATTATATAAGGATTTTGAAATACTTGCATCACTAACTTATAACTAGAGAACTTTTTTTTTACTCAAAAAAAATAAAACTAGAGAACGTTTTTCTTTTTTTAAACGAAACTAGAGAACTACTAACAATACATTATGTGCAACCCTATTTGGAACTATCATTTCTTATGTGTTTTTTTTTTTTTTGAGAGGATTTCTTATGTGGTTGAATATCAAACCTTTCAAGGAATCTAACATATCTAGAAATTATTCTATGTTATCTCGATGCATTATTTATGCTTGACATGATTTTGATTTAACTTATCTTATGTAATTATAAACACACGCCCTTGTTTTCTTTTGATTCAGGGGATGTGTTTGTTGACTCTAGCAGTTTCACTACCATCATTGAGCCCTCCACCATGTACACAAGGCATCGTAGGCGAGAATTGCCCTAAGGCGACACCATTGCAAAAGGGTATTTTCTTCCTTGCCTTATACACCATTTCTCTAGGCAATGGTGGAACCAAGGCCAACATTTCTACTCTGGGAGCAGACCAATTTGACGAGTTTGATACCAAAGAGAGATTCTATAAGCTCTCTTTTTTCAATTGGTGGTTTTCTAGCATTTTAATCGGCATGCTTTTTTCCAGCACTATCATGGTTTACATACAAGAGAATGTGGGTTGGGGCCTCGGATACGGGCTTCCAACTGCTGGCCTCGCTGTTTCAATAATAACATTTTTTGTAGGAACACCGTTTTATAGACATAGATTTCCCTCAGGCAGTCCTATAACAAGGATGCTTCAAGTCTTTGTGGCTGCTATGAGAAAATGGAAGACGCGTGTTCCAAATGATCCAAAACTGCTACATGAGCTAAGTATAGAAGAGTATGCATGTAACGCTAGAAACAAAATTGAACACACATCTTTCTTGAGGTTGAATCGAATTACTTTTTATCCATTCAAGTTTCGCTTTCAGTAGGAATCATTTTAATTACATATTTCTCCCATTTATGTGTTTGCAGAATCCTTGACAAAGCAGCTGTAACAACTGGCCAAACTTCACCATGGATGCTTTGTACAGCGACACAAGTTGAGGAAACCAAGCAAATGATAAAACTGATACCTATTTTGATTATAACAATTATTCCAAGCACCATGGTAATGCAATCATTCACACTCTTCATTAAACAAGGTACCACACTTGATAGAAGAATGGGACACCATTTTGCAATCCCGCCAGCAAGTCTCCTAGCAGTTATAGTTATCTTCATGCTGATAAGCATTGTAGTCTACGATCGTGCTTTTGTTCCTGTGATTAGGTCCTATACAAAGAACCCTAGAGGGATCACAATCCTACAGAGACTAGGAGTTGGCCTTACATTGCACGTCATTGTGATGGTTATTGCAAGTTTGGTTGAGAGAAAGAGACTCAATGTTGCAAGAGAAAACAACCTCTTAGGTCTGCACGATGCACTCCCTCTTACTATTTTTGCTCTTTTTCCACAGTTTGCTTTAGCAGGGGTTGCTGATAGCTTTGTTGAAATTGCTAAGATGGAGTTTTTTTATGATCAAGCACCAGAAGGCATGAAAAGTCTTGGAGCATCACTTTCCACAACAAGCTTGGGTTTGGGAGGTTTTGTGAGTGCCTTCATTCTGTCAACTGTTGCTGATATCACTCAAAGACATGGCCACAAAGGTTGGATTTTGAATAATCTAAACATTTCTCGTTTAGATTATTATTATGCTTTCATGGTAGTATTAAGCTTACTCAACCTCATATGCTTCATGTTTGTTGCCAAGTTCTATGTTTATAATGATGTAAGGAAAAGCAATCCAAGCTTGGAGAAAAACCCTTCTCCATCTCAGAACAATTCTAAAATAAGCCAAAGCACTCCACAATAAACTGTCAACTCCTAGGGGAAATATGAACTTCCTTCACACGTTGATGAATCGAGTGAGTGTGGACAAAGAATCATGTTCACGGGTTTACGATTCTTCAAAGGTAGTCTTACTTGTAGGTAAGTTAATAGAAATGGTTGCCGAGTTCATATTCCTAATGTTTTAAGGAAAATTCTACGGAGTCCTCTACGAGCTCAAGTTAAGAAAACCAATACTATATTATTCTTTTGAAAAGTGTGTATTCAACTTTTTTTAAGTTTAAAAATTGTTATTTCCTATAATAAATTTCTACTTATAGTCTGTCTCCTTAACAAATGCCTTAATTGTTAGCATGACCCGTGTTTTAGTTATGATCAACTTACACTACGCTAAAAAAGACATTCCATGGCACTTATTTTCACCTCACTTGGAAGTATTAGTAGGGGTTGATTTTTATACCACAATTGAGAATTGGTAGGAAAAAAAAACAGAATTCCAATTTAAACTCATTCATAAACTTAATGGTTCGAGGCAAGGATATCAGCAAGAGAATCAAAGAGGAGTTTTCTCCTCTCACTTATTCTAGAGTATGTTTATCTTTTCTTTTGTATATGTATTCAGTTTTGTTTATGTATTCAGTTACCATGAGTAACTAAACACTTTAAGATTAGAGTTTTAAAATAAACCTCTATTTATTTGTTAGATTCGATTAATGCAAACATATTTATTGAATTATGATCTAACTCTTATTTAATTTTCATACGTTTCGATCTTTATAATGCTTTGCGACTCTAGGCCTCACAAACCTAGATATCTATATTGTCCTCTAGGTTAAGGTATAAAAATGACGACAATATTGCTCTAACCCGAAAAAGAACAATACGAAAGTTGCTTACTTATCTTTAGTTAATTAGGGATTTTAAAGTATGATAGCTAGATTATGATTTATCTTTTGAAAATTGTTAGTATAACACTCGTCTAGGCACAAATACTAAGAGCATTCTATAGAAAGATCACTATCTCATAACAATTAACCTTCTTTTATAAAGTTATTAGAGATAGGGGATTCGAAGAATCGTAATCACTGCTAAACATCTAAATCAAAACATTTTATTTTCCTGCAATCAATTCAACTCGCTTTGCGCAATCAAACAAAACTTGCTAACTCAGCATCATTCATAGTTTTTAATTATAAGTTTAGTAAATTGACGAGTAGAAAACAACAATCAAAGAGTAGAGCTATCACGATAGGAAATTAAA
>Ga0315913_1006958_pt1 | contig 13640 bp, 11 predicted proteins | sample MpolsnodulesMG_FD_207736 | JGI IMG/M metagenome (GOLD analysis project Ga0315913, IMG submission 207736) | Medicago polymorpha root nodule microbial communities from Los Angeles, California, United States - small nodules | ecosystem: Host-associated > Plants > Roots > Nodule | place: USA... | reverse complement strand
TTATTAGTTGATTTAGATACAAAACGGAGCATCAGTAAAAGAAGCAACAAAAAAAAAATGATAGACTTGCACTGTGATAGACAATATAACAAACAGGTTGAAGGCAACACTAACCAGAGGCAATAAGATGGTCCATAAGAACTGTATAAGTGTAGCAATTTGGAACACAGCCATTGTGAAGCATCTCTTTGTAAATATCAGTAGCTTCCTTCACTCTGTGATTATCAAACAGAATCTTTATAAAAGCAGTATAAGAAACAAGAGTTGGATAGCAGCATCCTCCCTTTGATTTCATTTCATCCCACAATGCAATTGCTTCATCCACATTCCCAGAAGTCGAAAGCCAATGCATCATTGAAGTGTAAGTAACAGAATCAATCTTAATCCCTTTCTCCTGCATTTGATTGAAAACGTGTTTCATTGATGAAATTCTCCCTGCTTCACCGAAAATATCTAGCATGGTTGTGTAAGTGAATTGGTCGTGCTTAAACCCTTTGAGACGAGAAGCCCAGTTGAAAAATAACCAAGCTTTCTCCATTGGAGGGTGTGATTTGAGAACCTGATTGACAGTGTATGAGTCCCATTTGAAAGGGAGATTTTGAAGGTCTTGTTGAGCGGAATCCCAAGAAGAATACTTTAGGGTTTTGTAAATATTCCCAATTACGTTCCTCATGTACTCTCTGCTGCTGGGTACTCTCTGGGAATGAATGGTTTTTGAAGGAACGAAGAGGTTTTGGAGAAATCCATGAAGCTTTGAAACTCTTATTCTGCTCATATTTATTTTAATATCATCAAGCTAAGAAAACAAGAGAGAATCATAGAAATGCATGGAAAAATCCAGAGAATAACAACATGGAAGACGCTAAGCTTGTATAACACTGTACAAATGGCGATTGATTGCTGCTTTTAGATGTGTTGTGTTGAATTTGAAAGGAACAAAGGTAAATGCTAACTTTTTGCTCTTTAAACACAAGATAATAAATCAAATATTATAAAAATAGTTTATTGAAACGTATGTATTACATTTAAAAACGAATTTTTCTCTTCCTCCTGCACAAAACACTCGCCCTGCATCCATGCCAAAAATATCCCTGCATTAGTTAACTAACGCAAGTGTATAACTATGTGTTAGTTAACTAACGCTGCGTCACTTAACATGCGCATGTGTAAAACACTGCGTGCGTTAACCCACACACAGTGTTAACACATGCGTGAGTTAGCTCACGCCCAGTCTTTGCAGAAAACCAGAAGAGACAGAAACCTCTCTTTTCCCTAATTTTTTCAGTCCTTCTTTCATACATTCATTCATTCAATTGCAAGCATTTTTCATCATTCATTCAAGCAAGTCATAATTAAATTACGAAAAATAACGAAAAATGTCATGAAAGCGCCAAAAAGCGAAAATGTAATAAGATTACAACCAAATCCTTCAAAATGTCATAAAAAACCTAGAAAATATCATAAAACCCTACTCCCGTGGACTCATACTCCTCATCCGCGGAGCCGGCATCTGCTCCATCATGCTCCACTCGGACAGGATGCCCTGCATCAAACGCATAACCTCCTATGGATTATGAAACACAACAGGATGCCTCATTGCACCGTCCACTCTGGCTCTGATGTTGTTGATGATCTGGTATGGGTCGGGAGGATGTCTGGCCCACTGCTGCTCAACAAGAACCTCCTCGTAAGGAGGGACAGGACGAGGAGGGGCCTGAGTTGCGTAGTCAGGAATGGCCGCAGGGGGGTTCACAATAGGATGTGATACTCTAATGAACCATCTTATGTACCCCCTAGTATGAGCCCACAATTGGTTATCCGGAACCGGATGACCCCTCTGCTGATGGCTGAGGACATGTAGAGCAAACTCTGTGAAGGCTTGGGCCACGTCATCTGCCGCAAGAAGCTCAATATCTGTAGGAGGCTTGGGCCGTGTCTGGACATACCCGTACTGCTTAAGAACCCGCTCTGACAAGTGACGGACCATCCTGTCTCTGCCAGCCATGATTCATCCGGAGTACCAACATATGTCCTGAAAGGGCGTGATATGTCGTCGTCTCTCGTACGGCCTCCAGGTGACATGAGAATGGTCCAACGAATCAATGGCATCTCTGTAGTGTCCAGAATTAGAAAAGCCCCTTGGAGGTTTCCATTGAATCACAAGCGGGGCAACAGTAGGGTCGTAGTCCTCATCATCAATCCTCAAAATGATGTTCGAGAAGTGCGCCAAAGTCCATCCCTGCAAACACAAAGAAACAAATTTATATCAGCACAAGTATTATACAAACAACTATACATTTATGATCCAATAAGTAAAAAAGAAGAAAAACAAATATTACTACAAACAAGGTCATGTAACCACCACAGGAGGTCACAGATGAGCCGGAGGTAAGAGATAGTTGCTCATATAGGAAAACAAGTTTCATCCCACCCCATGACCAGCTGTCCAACTCGTCCATATCTTGCAGCGCAAGCAGCCACAACAGATTAATACAGGCCAACCTAACATGAGCACGCTCGTCTTGCTCCTCCTGTGTGTCAATCTCAAGCAGCTGATTACACCTATTCAAGAGCTCCTCGTAGCGCTTCTTCTGTACACCAAAACTGACGTGAGCAGCACCCTGTCTTGCCACCTCCTTAGTGGCAGCCTCCTCTGTAAAAAGTAGGTCCACCTGCATCATCTCTATCCCTTCCTCAATGGTTAACTCTCTATCAGGAAGGAGCCTCCTACTGACGGGGATGCCTAGGGGACACGCCACATCATCTAGTATGATGGTCATCTCCCCAACAGGTAGATGGAAGATGCTGGTCTCCTCATGTCATCTCTCTTGTACCCACTAGTCAAGAGGGGAGTAAGACTGGACATATTCACTTCTGACCAAAACCAGTCATTTTGTTCACCCGACTGAGAGATTGTCAGGTTTTTAAGGCTCAGCTTCTTCCCGTGTGAGATACCTTTCACCCTATGTTTTTTCCGAATCTGAAATACAAAAACAAAAACCAACAAACAACACCGTTAAATAAATAATAAGTAAACTAAACATTAAATATATTCTAACATTAAATAAGTAAAATAATAATTAGAATAAGTTGTATAAATAGTCCTTGAATTTGTTAATTCTGGCATTTTGCCCCTGCAAAATTTAATCATTTAAAATTTCGTCCCTCTCCCCACTTAATCACTGCCACATCACTGATTAGTTGACGTGTCACTTCTGATTGGTTAAATGAGTTGCGAAAAGACCATTATACCCCCAAGCTTCTTAAACAACCGTGAAAAGACCATTATACCCCTGTGTTCATCTTCTCAAAATCTTCCCTCCTTCACTTCTCAACAACACCATTTCTTCTTAAATCTTAAAATCTTTCTCCCAAAAGAACTTAAAAAAAAAACACACTTAACCATGAACAACAACAACTTTTTTTCTTTCCGAACTCAACATTATTCCTTCATCAAACAGAAGGGCCATCGACGGGAATAATAGTGTCTACGGAGTCGATAGCAGTGGTGGCATAGATTGTGTTGTCGGATCTGGACTGGATCTAGAATTTTCTAAATCTATGTATGTTGATTCTTCAAAACAGCAGCAAAAAGATGTATGGGGTTTTTGCAGCGATTGCTATGAAACTGCGAATTGAATTTTTGCGGCGATAATTGCTATGAAATTGTGAAATTGAAGCCTTTTCTTGTTCTTCTCTTTCTTTCCCTTTTTCTAAAACTGCGAAATTGTATGGGGTTTTGACAAATAGGTTTTGGCATATTTTTCACAACTGTGTCTTGGAGCTTCAAAAGAGGATATGGGGAAGAAAGGAATTGAGCTTCAAAATTGTGTTCTATGGAGAGTTATATTGAGGAAGATGAAGATTGGTGATATGGGGAAGAGACGGGGTTTCAAATTTGGAGCTATGGAGATGTGGAATGATGCGAGCAGTGTTGTTGTTGTTTCCACTGTGTATGGTCGAGTTTCAAGTGTGAAAGAAGAAAAAGAATGAAGCAGGGAGATTGATGATTTCTCATAGAAGAAAAAGAATGAATCAGGTTTGAAAGGGAAGCTTGAAGAAATTTAGAGGTTTTAAACTGAAAAGAAATTAAGTTGGATGAACATATGTTGGATATTTGTATGTTGGCTTCACTTTTGCCGAAAACAAATATTCAAGTGAGATGTTGGACACGATGTTCCAACATCCTGGCATGGTTCAGTGTGACCTGTACCTTGCCTTGATTTACGCACGCGTTTATTTATTTAAGGAATCCACGCCTTATTTCTTGTTGGTTAAGCTGCGTGTATTTAGTACAGAATCAGATCGTTTGTGATTTCCTGAAGGAATGCTATTGACTTAGGAAAGTTTGGAGGTGATCAGAATGTTCCTAAAGATGTGCCTATATTTTAAGACTTTCCTTATTTGGTTCTAGTTGATGTGAAACGGATCACCGTTTGTTTGTGAATTGTTTTGAAGCCCAACAAGACTATTTGACCCGTATTGCTTCAGTATTTATACAAGACTACAAGACCTAATTCAGTATTCAAGCCGTCATTTGAAGAATAGATCTTTTAGGGTTTTGAGTCTGTTATTTGTGAGCCTTTCGTGTATCATCTTGATGCATGCTTAGGAATGTGTTTGAGCTGTAATTTATTCACTACTCTAAAGCTTTTAAGCAAAGAGTTAGGTAGCTTGTGCACTACACCAAAGCTGTGAAGCACAGTTGTAGGTAGGTTGTTTTGAAGGTAACTTCATCTTTGATTGTGTCTGTAAACTAAGAATCACAGGGGCTGTGATTGTTTGTAGGGAGTGAGATGAGATCTCAGATCTAGGAGTTCCTAGGTTGAAGTCAATACGGGTAGGTCCTAGGTCTTTAGTGTAAACGAGGAGTTTGCTGAGAGCTACTGACGTTGCACCGAACTGGGTTAACAAACTCACTGTGCCATTTACTTTCCTGTCTGTTGTTTTTACTTTTATTTATTTACATATGTTAGCTTAATGTTCTGAACATCTTATTCAAATCTGTTTTCTGTGTAACTGGTGTTGGAACATCTCGTAGAACATCTTAAGACTAACGTGCCAGAATTTCAACATATTTGTTATGTTTTTTTTATGGTGTTTTCATTGTTGCTGAGTTTGGATAAATATCACATGGATGGTGATGGAAGATGAAGGTGAAGGGAGAGGAGTATGAAGAAAACAGATTAAGATTTTTCAAGAAGAAGATGGTCGTTTTGTCATTTCACATTTGTCTGATGAGTCTAAGGGTATTTTTGTCCATTTGCATCATCATTTGCAATTAACAGAGCCACGTCATCAAATTATTGACGTGGCAGTGATTAAGTGGGGAGAGGGACGAAAATTTAAATGATTAAATTTTGCATGGGCAAAATGCCAGGATTAACAAATTCAAGGACCAATTTTTAAATGACCCATATCTGCAAGGACCAAACACATAAAAGCCTACATTTAATTTTTATATTTTTAATGAATTGAATGCATAAAATTTTATCGAATATTCTTTTGGATTTCTCAACGTGTGCCCTAAGGACACAAGTTACTATTACCCACAATTTAATCCATTAATCAAATGTCTTTTTATTTAAAAAAAAGAGAGAGACTATTGTAGCTACTTACTTGTTACTCCCTCCGTCCCAAAATATACGCAAAAGTTGGTCAACAAAAGTTAATGTATTTAGTTTAAAATTTGTACCAAATATATCAAATTATGTTGACTCTCATTTTTACTTATATTTTAGGACGGAGGAAGTACTCGTTTAAAGACTAAAAGACTATTGCCTCAGTTCAAAACAACATGCATAATTTAATTTGATTACAAGTTTAAAAATTACCCTTGTGTCACAAGATGAAGTTTGACTATACACACTAATATAGTTTGATTATATTTTTATACTAATATATAAAGACAGATAATTTGACTCTTTTAAAGTGAACAATTCACTTTATAGTGTAAAGTGAGTAATATTAACAGTTGATCAACAAATTAAAAGTAAATATTGTAGATACATTATAAAAAAATCATAAATTTATTACGATAACAATTCTTAATTTTCCCACTCTAGACTTTACTTGCTTTAGATGGTCAAAATCTAAAGACAAATAGCATATAAAACCAAATAATTAAACTCATATGATTAATTGTCTCATTCGAAGCTCTAATGGTGCTTGTCGTGGAGGATTTTCACATGAGAGATGCTAGCAACAAATGCTCAAACACTCTCTCATGGTCACACGCTTTGTGATTGGGCCACGTCATCCAGATTTTAAAGATGGGTGTTTCAACTGGGACTTTTTTCATGGATTTCTCTTCTAGTGATGAAGGGGCTTCTTCATGGGTTTGATTTGGATAGCGAGGATCTTAGGTGGGATTGGTTGATTTTGAATGAGTTATGGTTATGGATTTGTGACTACTGAAGCAATAACAAAGTTGGATTCTTTTTCTTTTTCTTCTTTATTAGAAGGGGCAATATGTTGAATCTAGAAAGGTGGGGTATAGAGTCCAAGGATCTGCAGTCATCTATGGAGTCCAAAGACGTCGTTAGTTTTTTTTTTCAGAAACAAAGTCATAACTCATAAAAAAAAAATACACAAACTCGTAGGGCTGAAAATGAGTCGAGTCAAACTTGTCTGAACTCGACTCGATAAGAATCAGCTCGGCTCGAAACTCGACTTGAATTTAATGTTCACGAACTACTCGGTTCAGCTCATTTAACTCGAGTTCAGCTTATTTAATGTTCACGAACTACTCGGTTCAGTACGTTTGCTCAAGTGCCATAATTCAATTTTTTTTTTTTGTTTTGTAATATCTTGTACATATAATTTTTTATTTCAGAAAAACAAAAACTTCAACTAAAATAAAACCTTTGACCACATTGGTCTTAAGGAAAAATGTAGTAGCACTTGCTTGTTACTACTGTAGCGCAGTTTGCAAACATGAACGTCTATTTTATATCTCCTCCTCTTGTCTAATGTTGTTAATCTCCCCGATGTGGGACTAATCTTAGCACACATATGTTTGGTTGAAAGCCCTCACGACTTGTTATTAGCTTCTTTTCTTTCTATCTTTTATTACAATTTTGTTAATTATTAATATTTTTTTAGGTATATTGTTAATTGTTAATTAATAAATTTTTGATATCTAAGCTTGTACTCTATTAATATTTATCAAACTAATACATATATAATCGAGTTAACTCATGAACCAATCGAGTCGGACTATATACAACTCAAGTTCAGCTCATTTATCTAACGAACATAATTTTCAACTTAAGTTCAGCTCATTTGATTCATGAACCCAGTTCAACGAGTTAATTGTCGAATCGAGTTTCAAACTATTGTCGAGTTGGTTCGATTCATTACCAGCCCTACAAACTGGTTTAGCCGGTTAACAAGTATATAGATTGATAAATGGGAAGACGTGGCAGTGTAAATTGGCGTGTGCTAAAAAGCGCCTGTCCAAGCGTTTGTTATTAGCATTGCTCATATAGGAGAATGTTAACTAATGCCCTTGAGGCATTGGTTGGTTAAGATACTAAAATAAGTAATTTTGCAATAAAAAGTTATGTAATTATTGTCAAGACAAAAGTAAAAATTGTATTTCCAAAACAAAAGTTCTAGTAATGGATTCCTTAACCAATGTCTTTAGGGCACTAGTTAGCACAACCCATGAATATAATACTACATTTTATAAGTATAATAAATTTTTGGAAAATGCTAACAAGTGTCACAAGAGTACTTGAGAAGAAACTTAAATAGCAACTTCATCTTGTAAATTTTGTATTCGACTTATTGAAAGATTAAAAGGAAACATTTTTCACATAAAATTTAACAATTATTTCCTCTTTTGAATCCTTAACAAGTGCCTTAAGCAGGGGCGGACCTGGCTTGGGCCTGCTGTGGCAAGTGCCACACCAGCCCAGACCCAATTTTTTTTTTATTTTAAATTATGCTGAAATAGAACAAAACCAAAACGTGATTGCTTCCTGCACCTCCTTTCTATATTGTTCTTTCCTCTTCTCTCAAACACACTAAAACCCCAAAACCACCATTCCCCAAATTGAGTGCCACCACCCACCGCCGACGGTGACGCACCACCAATCCACCACACCAGTCACCATCACCAATATCTCTATTTTAGGTATCTCTCTTTTTCCTTCTTTGTTATAAGTATAAATGGTAGAAAATTATTCATGTCTTGATTGAGATTTGAGGTATAATTATCGATAGTTCATATGATTTTTTAGGCTTATGTCGATTATTATGCTTCACATCATGCCAATTGCCAACCAATTGTATAACACACACGTTGTTTCTTCCATTTACTTTTATTCCTTTTTTTTTTCTTTCAAGAAGTGGTTGTAGGGTTATCTTTTTTATGTTTGGGATATGATTAATTTTACACCGATTAAATTGTCAAACATGTTGTGAATTTGTTGCATATTAGGGTTATCTAATATATTTTTTTGTTGTATAATTGAACCTTGATGAAGAATTTTTTTCCAGTTATGCCTAGAGACAAAGCTAGTAGTGGTGAGAGTAACAAAGTTATTGACTTTGAAATATTGGAAACAGATCCTTCCCGCAGACCTGCAATTTCAAGCTACCATCCTGATATTCATGACGATGTAAGAAAAACTTATCTTAAAAAAGGTCCAGATCAACCTGTTAATTTTGATTTTCCTTGGATACGTTTTGGTAAAAAAAAGGTATCGATTTGGTAAGCGTTGGTTTGGTTTACATAATTGACTTGAGTATAGTAAATCATCTGATAGTGCCCCAGTGATATTCAAAGTCCAGGTCCACCCCTGGCGTTAAGGCACTTGTAAGACACTTGTTAGTATAACTCAATTTTTTTTTATAGTTTCTTTAAAGAAAACATTTTTGGTCTCTTCTTTTAAATTAACTCATGTGTTTCTTCTAAAAAAATTAATTAAATTTTTTTTATAGTGATGTTTAGTATACTATAACAATATTTCTTTCAAAGCTTATAATTGTTTGACAATGAATGAATTACATATGAATTTTATGTTGACGCATAAAAATTCGTATTTACTTAATATATTATATTTTTTAAAATCTTAAATTTTTGTGGGAGAAATTCTTATAATATTTTAAACATGCTTGAAAAAACTCATTTAAAAGTCTGTAAGTTGCATATGAGGTTTCTTAAAGCATGAATCAAAAATACTGATAGAGAATGTTTGAAGGACTATTGTTTCAAGAAAAGAAATTAGAGAAACTAAAAATTATATGTTTATAGAGATAAAAAACTTATTTAACTCTAAATTTAAAAATAATTTTTTTTGACAAAAAAATTTAAAAAAATATAAGTGGTATATTTTTTTTTTAAAGAAAAAAATACCACTAATATTTATTTTTAAATTATTCATAAAAAAATAAAAAAATAAATATTAGTGGTATTTATATTTTTTTCTTATTGTTATGGTGTCCGTGCTTATATTTATACTGTTTTAATTAAGACTGTACCTTTTTTTAGGGAAAAGAATTAAGACTGTACTTTTGTAGGCCAACCTTGATCACAAATATAGCAAACAAAATAAGTATGCAACACCGAACTTCCTCATGCCCAATTTTAGATCCCATTGATACTCGATTTGTCACTTCATGATTCATGTCGGAAAGGAGAAAAGAAAAAAAAAAAAAAACTGTTCCAGCTGCTGCTCATTACATTCAGTGGTCACCCATCACAGAATTTATAATTAATAGTATGTGTTTGAAATGCCCACAAAAATTTATATTTACTATTTGGCCTAAAAAAGAAAAATGCTCATACTCTATATGCATGTGAATATTGTAACTTTTTTGGGTGGAAATTTAATGTAAAACAATTTAAAAATTATTGTAGTTCTAAACTGGGCTGTTTGTTTACAAGATTTTGGTTGGTCTGTGACGCAGTACGGAAGTAAAGGTTAGCAAACGCTAAACCTAAATTGAAAGAAACAAGTTTGCAAGCGACAAACTTGTGAAAATAGGATTCCGGAATCCACCAGAAATTGAGGGAAAATCTCGAATAATTTTATTAAATAAAAAAGTTTATAAGTTGCATCTTAGATTACAACTGTTAAGCTTAAATAGGGCAATAACAAACCCCAATAGCTCAAAAATAATAAACTGAAAACCAAAATAGAAAGTTCTAGAAAATTTGACTAAAATAAAAGTACTAACAAAATTACTAAGGAAACCCTCCTGTATCAATCAATGTGGACAAAGCTACAATTTAAATTCTAAATAATGATCATATAAAAAGTTTAAGTTTCTAAAGTGTGGAAATAATTTGTTTGAAGATGATAGTTTTTACTACGTAAATATATTATCCAACAAAAACATCAAAATTCATAACAAAAATTGAGTTTTAATTTGATATTCAAATGCTCATACAAAACAACTTTTGCAAGCATTTCTAGATGCAAAGTCATTAATAATATGTCTACATCAATATGGTCTATCATATCAATACATAAGAATGTTCTAACGATCACAGTCTCTTTCGAGATATAATATCATTTCATAATTAAGAATGATCTTAAGTGTATAGTCTCTTCAATAATTTCAATCCTTTCAAAATTAAGAGTATTATTAAGACCATAATCATTTTTCAAAAAATATTACCTCTTCGAAATTAAGAATGATGGCAACACCATATTCGAGCGGATGCAATACCACAATAAAGTGGCCACTGATCATTATATCACATTTGAATGATATAAATACCATATTGAAGGTTTGTACCTAAAATTTTTTACCATATTGAAGGTGTATTTTTAGAACAAATCTTATGCAATAAGACGTCGATGTAGTTGTAGTTGTGTTGTTTTATCCCAAAGTTGATAGTCTACTTTCATAATTTTGAGTAGTGCCACAAAACATGACCTAATCTCTGACTCTTCCAAGCAATCACTTCAATGACCAAAAATATTTTTGAATTATTTTTGACTATTGTTCCAACAAACCCTCACACTAAAATTTAAGGCGTCATAATGTGACATTCAATGATATGATTTCAAGTTGGGTCGGAGTCATGCTTGTGGATTTTTTTCCCTTTTTCTCGATCTTTTTCTCTCTAGGAGGTGGACATCGCTATCGACAAAAATTGATATTCAGTTTCATGTGTTTGAGCTTTTTGTGGTTCAGATTAAATTCCTCTCAAGAAAAATTGACATTCAGTTTCATGTGTTTGAGCTTTTGCACCTTGTACGAGTTCCCTTCCTTTGCATCCTAGTGTGTGTGTTTTTTGTTGTTGTGGTGGTCAGAGTTTGAACCCCAAACCTTGCATATACTATACATTGTCTATAGCAACTGAGCTAAGCTCATGAGGACTTCTTTGTTTATGCCTTACCCGTGTTTTCCCTTTTTTCCTCATTATTTTTTTTTATTAATTTATGGACAAATATTTCTCATGGTCGTTTGAGTTTGACAAAAATACTGGGTTAAAATGAAGAAATTTCTCATATTTTTTAAAAGAATATTTTTTAAAATAATGATAAATTAATGTTTATAATTAATATACTCTAAATTTTAATAGTAGTATAATAACGTAGATTGAAATTGAAGAATTCATATAAACCATCTAAAATTCTTCTTCAATATAATTTTTTAGTTCTTCTGAATTAAGAAAAATTTGTATTATGAATAAAACTAAACCTCTAAAACCTCCTCCACTCTCAGACCTAACTATTTTTTATTTTTTTACTTAATGCATTTTTATTGAAAGCTCTCTTCTTCATTTCGCTCAAAACTCGCAAATAAAGTCTAACAACATTCTTGACTCTCAAAATAAAATTAGCATACTAAATTATAGTATATAGTAGTTACGGATTATTTACAGGCCTTGTGCCTTTATAGGGGAAAAGGGTGAAGCTGTCCGTTCTGAAATGTTGTCCCTTGGAGTGTGATTGCTTCCATCATGTTTTGTCGTTGCAAGATTGAGCGTCTCACTATGCTAGCAGCTCTTGGGAAATACAGAAATTCTCAATTTTAGACTAAGACCAGTGTCACCTGATCGAATTTTTATGAAAACAATGCAATTATGCGTGTACCTGTGGACATACTTGTATTCTATACAATAATGGTACGTATCAAAATTGGCTTAACTTTTAAAAACGAATCTCAACTCTAATATTATCAAGGAATCAAAAGCTGTTTTTCTTAATTCCCCGTGCTTTTTCTTGTTTCCAAATACTACTATACTACACTACTAGTATAGTATGCAAAAAAAGTAGACATGTTTTGCCTTTCATCTTTCTTCACTGAAACCTGTATAGTATCTACCCTTTTCCCAATGCATGTACCAAATTTAATCGTTACCTATTTGAATTGATTTTTAACACTACACAGCTCACAGATTGAAAGAGTTGAGGAAAAAATAGGGCTCTTTTCTTTCCTTTCTACAGTACTACATTTAATAACTTTGTTGGCAAAAAAATAAAAAATAAAAACTAAATTATTTTTACAAACTCTACTGCATAACTCTAGGAGTAAGTAGATACATGTAATCATCAAATTAAAGATTCACGGGCAACATTGTGCAATGGTATAGTATAGTATAGTGTACCTAAAATAAAGAAAAGAAAAAAGAATGTATAAAAGAGGAATTGGGTACTAATTGGCTTGATTCATGAAATAGATATATATGTTAGTTATGAGGTTTGTTTTTATTATTGTTTAAATGTACTAAAGGACGACATGTTGGTGGAGAATAAAACATTCCCATCCTATCTATCTATCTATCTATCTATATACCTCCCTCCTAAGTCTAAGTTACATACTAAACAAACACCATTGACTAATTGAAGGTGAAGCCTAAAAAGGAAGAAAAGTTTAAAGTTTATGGGGCCATATCCTAGCAATATATTTGACAACTAGCTAGCTAGCTAAGCTATATATGTGATTTTGGTTTTCCTAGCAATGACAATGAGAACAGAAATGACAATACTGATTAGGGCTTTTATGGACAGTGGGGAGATATGCACAATCAATATTAGAGAGAGGGGTCACAGACACAATAGACACATTGCTCTGTGGTTTAGTAATTTGCATGGTACTTATCTCATTACATATTTTGCATTGCATGCACAAATATCATAATAATAATAATAATAATAAATAACAGACATACAAATAGTAGGGATTCAGAATTTGCAGGGAGTAGGCCCTCTACTCAACAAAAAGCTAGAAATAATTAATCAATTATAGCTTTCAAATTCCACTACTATATCAGTGGTGGCAGAGTCTCACACACTAGCTCGAGAATTGAGTCATTCCATCATAATGACCAAGGGGTTATACCTATGAGGCAAACAAAGAGAGAGAAAGAGAGGACATGGACAGTTTTGTTTATTACTGAACTACCCTCCTATATATGGCCATGTTCAATTTAATTCAATAAATGAGTCTGGACCATGGAAGCAAGATTCCAAATAAAGTAACACAAGATTTTTCTAATTTTCTATCTTCACTTCAAAATAAATTTCTCATTTCAAATGCAACATTAGCCTATGTTTGGTTACACATTAAGATTTACTCCCTCCGTCTCAAATGTAAGAAACTTTTCACTTTTTAAGTTCATTCAATAAATGATGTATGTGGTCTATAATAAGGACCACATACATCATTTATTG
>Ga0315913_1006954_pt1 | contig 13646 bp, 12 predicted proteins | sample MpolsnodulesMG_FD_207736 | JGI IMG/M metagenome (GOLD analysis project Ga0315913, IMG submission 207736) | Medicago polymorpha root nodule microbial communities from Los Angeles, California, United States - small nodules | ecosystem: Host-associated > Plants > Roots > Nodule | place: USA... | reverse complement strand
CATTGTAATCACCTTGGGTAGTGAGATTACATCATTGGAAGGATCTAAAGCTTCCTTTGTGTATTCTCTAGTAAGATTCATATGAGTGTGGTGAGGGAAACAAAGGGTAGAGATTAGGTATAAGGCTGATTTCTTGTAACCTCTTGTAACATCTTCTCATAGTGGATTGGAGAGCTGCTCTCTCCCCCAGAGTAGGTCATATTGGACCGAACTGGGTTACCATCTTGTGTGTGTTTGTTTATTTCCTCTTAAGCTTGCTTATCTTTATGCTTGGTTAGTGTTTGTGTCATTGTTTTAACTCTTGTGTGTGTTGTTGCTTGAAGACACTTAGACCTAGGATTACCACTACCATTTGCTCCACACATCTTTGTTTTTCATTGGTGTGATTCCGAAGTTATTTCACAACAATTGGCGCCCACCGTGGGGCATAGGCGTAAAGTGGAGCATCTTCAAGAAAATCATTTTCACACTTAGGATTTTTTTTATATATATACTTATTAGTTATGACCCAAATTGTAGGTTTGCCTGTAGGTCACTAAAATCTCATAAACGGCCGTGCACACATGAGTAAAATCTTCCACCCATCTGTTTGCAACTTCTTATTCTCCTTCTAACTCATCCTCATCTGGAAATACGTGTTTTACCCGGTGAATGTAAGGTAAACCTCATCTTATCCCCGAATGATTAATTAATTTGCTGCCATGCAAGATGACCGTGTAGCTTTTATAAAAGAAAAGAACACATACACCTTAGTTTAATAACATGCAACTTTATGTGATTATCTCAATGAATGCTTCCTACATTTTCATCTTCAAATAATGAAAAATTCTAACTCTAGGAGAAACTAAGGAAGTAGATTAGAGGACTAGAAAACTTGCAGTTTACATGTGCCATTGGTGAAAAAAAATGCATACCAAGATTTCATATTTCATAATTGCAATATGCCCCTTCCTTTTGCTATTGGAGGCTGATATATGGTTTTTTCTACGATACCTTTGATGAATTGGGAGTAATTTACCCTTATCAAAGAAAAAACTCATTTTCTTCATCTTTATTATTATGAGTTACCATTTTCATCTCAAAAACATTAAACTTCTTCGTATCCTTCATTCAACATGTGATTTTCATCTCTTTCGTTCCAAAATCGAATCATAGGTGACATTAGACGTAAATTACCCTCAATTCATCAATGGGTAATGCCTGCCTCATTGATAAGGTTTTTTTCTTCTTATAATCGGCTATCATTTTCATCTTAAGAACATTGAACTTCTTCATCTCTTTCATTTAACATGCATGCGATCTCCATCTTTTTTGTCCCAAAATCGAATTATACTTATCATTAGGGATAAATGACCCCTTATTCATCAAGGGGTAAAGTAGGTGTCACCAAAATTGCACTAGGTCACTCACCCTATAATCCATTCCTAGAGAAGTAGTGAACTAAGAAAATTTAATGTATCTTTCTTTAATAAGCAAAACCTAATAATAGCTACACCACATGCATGTACAGTACAGAGAAACGTTTATGTTTTCTTAGAGAAACCATATGTAAATCCATACAATCCTCTTCAACACCTGTTCTCCATTCTCAATTAGGGAAAGTGGCACAACATGAGTTTTGCTTAGGCAATGATGGCCTCAACCTCAAGAGGACGATCCTGCCCTGAAAAAGAATGGCGTTACTGTTAATTATTACAAGGTCTTCAAAATCTATAGGTCCTAAGCTTAGCTGATGAACACATTGAAGAGCAAACAACAAACCCAATGGTTCTCCAATGTGCACATCACACTTAGGTTGATACCATTCCGTTTTTGCAAGAACAAACGCACCTACTTCATCCTGGATACACATTCCTATTCCAAATCTATTTGCATGATTAGGAAAAGAAGCATCAATATTGCATTTCATTCTACCTATACTCAGTTTGTTCCATTTAACCAATCTAGAATGCTGATTTTGCGACCCAACATTCCCATCAACCGTTGAACTCATCTGCACCTTTCGGGCTGCATTCTATTCCATTCAAATAGCATGGATGTTGCACGTTCCAACACAAAACATTGTGTATCTACTGTATCATTCCATACTTTACTCTTTTGTTGTTTCCACACACTAGAGTATATTTGTTGAATATGTTTTACCAATTGTTATTGTTAGTATCTAAAAAGGGATTTGATTTTCACCTTATCCAATTTTCATCTTTTTCACAATGCATACATACAATTTCACAAAGTAAACAATAATACTTAAAATTAGGTTCAGAAAAGGTTTAAACTTATAAATACATAATGGCATATTAGCAAAATGACAGGCTCTTCAGTTTTTGTTGCAGTGTACTTGTGATGGGTAATTCCACTACACACTGCAAATAGTTTCCACATATAAATGCAACCAAATAGGGAGATGCACATATAGACTTGCAACTGTTATATCTTTCACAAACTTTTAAAATTATATTACAAATCCAAACATTAACATCTTGGTCTCTCTCTCTCTTACACCAAAGTGACATAGAATGTTAACAGAATTTTAAAAGATGGCCAAACCCAATGTAGTACGTGTTTACAGAACTTATCATCAAATTATGTTCCGACAGGTTCGTTAGGAGTGTCAAAATTAAGACGATAATTAACACAAGCTAGTTAAATGGCTTTTTCAATTGGACACATACACAAAATTTTATACTTTGCATGAAGCAGCTGACAGCATAATATTCCAACAAAATTTCTTCATAACTTTCTTTGTAAGAGTTTAGTAATTGTTTGATAGATATAATCCCATAATATCAAACTATCATCAACTACTAATGCCAAAAACTCCAACTACTGGAAATAAACAATGCAGCTATTAAATCAAATGACAAACAATATAGCATATTCAAACTAATGCACAATTTACTCGCTCATATTGAAGACTTTACTGAGACTCATTCTTTGTAATATATGTTTCCTATAGTTGAGTTGGATCATTCATTTGTATTCTGCAAAGCAATCAGTTAATCATCTTTCTTTAAAGCATTTCAAATAACTTGATATTTTCATCAAGTCAAACATATACTATCAAATAGAAAGATAACAGACTTTCAATATATAATTTATAAAGCAACAATATTCATAATTATAAAATGCTTTATTAATTTTTCGCTTACTGCATAATCATAATTATGATAATGAGTGATTGACAAACCACTTTTTATTATTGAAGGTAAAATGATCCTAATGAATACAATCATAAATCTCTTAACTAGTTGAGAACAAGAAAACCAACTAATGTGTGATCGAGTTTGACAAACCACTTTTTCTTGTAAGTTATTCTATTTGATGGTGCTTCTTCAAGACCGATTTCCTCAACCATGTGTGTCCTTAAATCATAGCAGACTAATTTTCCATCTTTATTTTTTGGAAGAATATATCACCATTCCTCCCTACTCCAATAGGTTCCTGAATATAGGAGGGCAAAGGTCCAATAGTGAAGAGTTTAGTCCATGATTCACTCACACCAAGTTCACCTAAAATTAATATGTCAAAGGTAGGCTTGCCTACATACCAAGAGATCAAAGCGATGGACCCATTTAACATCACCAATAGTGCCACCATACCATAATCATTGGGATCCTCCAAATCTAATATGTGATCTATTATGGGCGTGCTTGTTGTAAAAAACACATAGCTGCTGAGGTCAAATGATACCAAGCAAAGTTGATCATCAGTTTCACACAACCAATGACATATTCCATCATTCGTGTTTAATAGATCATTGTAGTGTGAACGTGAAGGCATATTGACATCAAGTTTTTCCCAAGTGTTACATCTTAGACTATAAATCTCCCATACTTTAGGATGATTTAGACACCTAATAATCTTATAGTCATCTCTAACACGGTCATAACTAAATCCATGAAAAGAAATCAAAGAGCTCCAATCAGGTGACACAGACTCCATAGGACAGGGAGGAATGACTGTGATCTGCTTTGGAAAGGCAAAGAGTTCCGTTAATAGTGCTAGAATCCAAAATATAAAAGATAGGGTGCTCCGTTTGAAGTGGAGTTGGCAAGTCCAATTTAAGTCTATTCTCAAAGCTCTGACTAGACAGTAAATGCAAAAAGGATGCAGTGCTGCGACCTTTATGGACAACCTGGTGTATGATGAGTGATGTATCATCGTAGTAGGAGTGAGAAATAGATATGAAATTATCCCTGAACATGGTGATGAAATACTGGTTTTCAAATAAGAGAGACCATGTTTTGTGTACACATCCAAAACGCTTCAAAGATTTTAAAGGAAGTTTTGACAAAACTAATAATGCAAGATCTTGAGGTATGTGGTTTCTAGCCTTTTTTTCACCCAAAAATTTGGCCATGGAGAGAGTGGAAGGAGTTATTACGGAAGGGGAATGTGTGTCTGTGATTGATTATAAACAGACAATGTTCTTGAATACTTAATCCACAAGTAAGGGTTTGACAAAGATTACTTAATTCATAAGTTTTCCTGTTTTAACCTTAGTTTGTTTCTCAATAATATACCGTTTTGAACCCAATTGAGAGAGAAGCAGCTGTTTCACGACGAATACTTAACTGTTTCCTAATTTTAATGAAGTTGGTTTGTTTAGTCTCACAGATTTCTCAAAGATAGTTAGTGAATGATAGTTACTTAATTGATTATATAATATCAGCGTTTGGACGTGCACTCGTGTACGTTTGTCTAATGTTTTTTATGAATGTTAATTAAATAATTTTGATTTTGATAAAAATTATAGGTATAGATAATATATATTTTGCATATTGTAACAAATTATCCTTATCTTTTTAGTAACAAATATAATTCCTTTAAAAAAACAAGATAATAACTATACTATAAATTCTTATTTTTTTTTTTAATAACACTAACAAAAATAGCATTCTTATAGTCAACTTTGCTTGAAACTTTAGAGTATGTGTGCTCTTCATCAAGGTCTCAAGTTTGATTATCCCCGATCTCAATTTGAAAGAACAATAAGTTTAACTTCTTAAAAAGAAAACTTTCTTTAAATGTATAATTGAAAGTGAAAAAGTCCGTAAAAAATCAAGCATTCTTTTGGTTTGACTTTTTCTCCTTCCTAAATTACTCTCAACTTTCGATACAAATAGCACTTATAACAAATAGATAAATGTAAATTCAAATATTAAAATATATGTTTAACAAACACGATATGAGTATATGTTCAATTTTTTCCTTTATCTTTAAAAAGTTTAACAAACTAGATAAGTATATTTATATTTACTTTATATAAAGACCATATGAGATTTTGGACTGATATTTTCATTATCCCAACTAGCCAATAATTTTCCTTTTTCATTATATAAAGTGTGCGTAAAAAAGAGATTTGAAAATAATTAATACTAATGGGAAATACTTAATTAATGATAGAACCCACTACATACTTTTTTTGTATCTATCTTTTCACTAAATGATATTGTCGTTTTATTTTCACAAAAGAATATTAAAGAGATGAAAATGCATAAAATAATTGATTTTGTATCGAATAAAAGGTGCAATATGAAAAATGCCACAACATAGATATATATATTATCCCTTGACCGACTATTTAAGCTAGTAGTGTGTAAAAAATGTCATTGCATAACTTTTTTACAATTAGGGTTCTTCTTGAATCGCCTTGGTGTTTCCAAACATGGCAGACTCGCGTTTCAAGCAATACAACTACACTGGTGCACATATAGTCCTCTCCCCTCCCGCTCGTGAACTCCCCATAGAAAACGCTGAACCACGACGCCGTCGGTATCATATTCACATCATCAAAGAAGAAGAAGAAAAGTTCGTCTTCCCGGTCGTCGACGACGGCCTCTACCAACCTAAAACTAACAAAACCCGCGCTGCCTACAACAATCTGCTCACTCTTATCCAGCAGCCACGCCCCGGTCAGCCTCTCGCCGGTCAGCCGCTCAGTACCGTCAGATTCGTGGCCGATAAGATACTTGAAATACTCAAAAACGACGCTGTTAATTACTATGACAAGAAGATTAACATTGAGATGTTTCTTAACCCTATTCCTAACCATATCTTTGAACAGATTGTCGAAATTGGTAAACTTATCACCGATTTCTATGGGTTTGCTTCTGGTGCTCATGTCGATGGTGGCGTTGTAGATGGTTTACAGAATATGTCTATTTGCAGCAATAATGGTAGTGTTATCGACGGTGTTCGTAATTTGACTTTGTGGTGAAAAGAGGAAAAAAGGTACAAGGATTAACTAATTGGTCTTTCTTAGTTAATGGATATATGTTAATGTTTGTTAGATTGAGAAGAAAAAATAGATAACACTGTTTTGTTATATTATATCTGATAGTGTACAATGAAATGTATGGTCTAGACCCTATATCGTCTAGAAATTCAAATCATTGAAAATCTTTGGATATAGTTTTGATTTTAAACATTCATTTTATGTTCATTGTTGCAACTCATGCATTAATCATAAACTGGAATATAGGTTTGATGATTGTGCTGTGTTCTTGGGATATTCTCCCAATCATAAAGGTTACAAGTGTCTTGCCTTCAATGGCCATGTTAATACAGGCAAATATGTTATGGTTGATGAGTATAAATTTCCAGATCCATTTTTGTTTCATACTTCCACTTTGTCTTATTATTCTTTAAGCATATACATTGTCTCGCTGCGTGCTAAATCAAATTCATTCCAAATCTCAATCCAAAACTGAAAATAGCAGATTGAGAGTTTGTCTTAATCGTTGTGATTTCTGTAAGGAAATATCTACCGCAAAAAGTAAAATTAGGAGTTAAAACTGTAGGTTGATTATGTAAAAACTGTGGTATGTGGGGTGGTCTGTGGGGAACTAGTTGCTACATTAGGAAATGATCTGAATAGATTGACTATTGGAACACTTGAGATAACACTGTAGGTTGATTTTTGTACATTTTATTTTCGATGAATTGAACATTGTGATCAAATGACCAAAGCCTTAATTTTCCAATCTGGAATGCTGGACAACTTGTTATTATGTATTCATAGTATGTTCATAAATAATAAGTCACGAGTACACATGTTTATATTAAAATGTACATGTGTTAATATCACAGTGCTTTGAGCAAGCTGCAATTTTTTTCCCCATCGGAAATTTTCTCTTTGGTTATTCTCACAATGGTTTAAGCTACAGGTATAGTTTTTGATAATGTTTTTTCAAGATATGTTAGGTTCACTTCAATTTTTGCTGAATTATACTGAATTATTAACGGTACTTTTCCAAGGCAATAATTTTTCCTAAAGTATACTGAACTATATTTTAAATTAGTCTAAATTCATTAAAAGATCAGTTCTCACATGAGTCTTGCCTCTAAACAAGACACTTTCCAGTCGCAAGTCCTGCTTCTAAGCGTATCCCATAGAAGCTGTCCAAAACTTGATTAGAAGACTCTTGGAGATGAAGTAAATGATTTATTCTATAGCTAGATTGAAATGGGGAGCAGTGGTAGAAGACTATGAGTCTGAAATTGTTTCTTTAGCTTGTAGGAATCTGAAACTGTTGCGGTATCTATAGCTATTTCCACGTCGTCACTAGAAATCTGAAATGGTTTATGCAGTATATTTAGCTTGTAGATGACCATGAATTGTATCTTTATCTCAATTTGTTATTACAGATAACTAGAATAATTTGAATCCAACTACTTATCATTCTCGCCCCCCCTTTTGACAGCATATAAGCAATGCTATTTGTTTCCCTATGCACATGAGAAAACATCGCATTTCCATTGCAACCAGTATGCTTTTTAATTTATTACTCCGAAAACGTAAATTCCAGGGACATGCTTCATTATTCTGCACCCACAATAGAGAACTCTATGAGTTCGATTCAACAGTAATTCAGCCCACGGGGGTGCTATACCCCCCAAACTGTTGGTACTGGCTGATTTGTACCAGAAAATTTAGCTCCATTCCAACATGCCATTGAAAATGATCTCACAGAGAATTTGCTCTCTGTATGAACCACAAATCATCCTCAACTTGATGAGAAAGAGTGACCTTCTTAAGAGTATTCCAAAGTTCTTCTAACTATTCTGACTCCCATTGAAACATATGTATCCTCCATACAAAATTCGAAAACCATTTATTCTCCATTAATCTTTTTGTAGTGACGACATATCTTTCAAGGGATTATCTAAGGATCCAAGAATGAATCCAGAATTTTACTCGGCTTCCTCCCCTCTCAAATACCAACCTTAACAAATGACTTTGTATATTTTATGATCCCATCGCATTTTAAAAAGACTCATATAAAAGAAATCTATATATATATATATATGGCTTGATTAAAAGAAAAATTCAACTCATATATGTGAATGACTCAAGTTGATAGATAGATTCTGAAGATGATGTAAACTTGCAATGATGTCAAAGGCACGAGAGATTTCATCATTCCTAGTTCTGCAGTGTTTCAAAAAAGATTCAATAACTTGCAATGATATCAAAGGCACGTTAGATTCAATGCATCAATGTCTAACTTCCAGGGAACATTGTCAAAATAAAGTATGTTCAAACGATGTAATGTTGGACTTATAATATGGATGGAAAACTCGAATGTGCATCCCCAGAAAACGAACTAGGCAGGACACATACTTTGGTACAAGTAAAAGGACTCGACACAACAAAATTTTATCAATTTTTCCATTCCAAAAAACACATCAGGTGGCATTAGTATACAATTGCGGTTAAAATGTAAATGTGCCACATCGAGAGATTTAATGGAAATATATCTAGGTGGAGGAACCCCAGGCAGACGGCTCCTTTGATCGACGACTATGTTCAAATGACAGAGTATTGGACAAGTTATGTTAGTCAGAATCAAATTCATAGTTTTTAAGTGTGAGGTCTACGACTACAGATTGATGCAAATAGAAAACAGACCCAAAAGCACATATATGGTGATAGAAGACAGTTTTGTAGGTGTAGATACTTCAAACGATGATTTTCAAGTAAGGAAAATTTGTATGGCTTTAGTACCAAAATAAAGTTATCAGTGTTTTTTAGAATGTTGTATTTTAAAACAAGTTGTTCAAGTCCCAAATCGGAAACTTTGGCATACAATCAGAGGTAAAGTGGCTATAAATTAGTGGTGTACAATAACGGTGATAATGTGCCAACAAAGAGTTGACTATCCATTCAATAGTACATTGCATTTTGATTTTATATTTTAATGTTATATTGGATTGGAGTTGGCATTTAACATGCACAAGCAAAAGATTTGTGCACCATGCACAAGGGGTGAATTTTTGGACAACTGGCGGTAAAAAGTGATTTTTTACCTGCTGGAATATTTTAATGAAACATATTATATTGTAAAATATTTCATTTATTGTTTCTGCTGCTCACACCCCCTAAAAACCACCACTTATCAGCAATTACTTGTAAACCCCATAAAATTGAAACATGAGAGTAGCAATTCATATTTTATTTTTTCTTCACACGTGAAACACCACTAAATCTCATTTTGAGCTTTGTTTCCCTTCTCCTTCAAGCTTAACATTTTTCTTCATCTCCATAGCCACCCATGTTCTTGACATTTCCAAACATGGTTTCTCCTTCATGCTTAACTTAAAGTTCTTCTTCATCAACAAAATTGTTCAACATTATTTCATTTTCCTTTATTGATCTGGAGATTGCAGCTTAGTTTGGTTTATAGATCTAGATTCATTTTCAACTTAAAGGTATGAATAAAACTTTGTTTATCATCTTAAATGATTTATTATGCTATATGGTTGTTGTATAGTAGTGTTGTTGGCTAATAAAAGAGTCTAAGATACCATAATTGAAAGAAGAATTATCATTTTAATGTTAGTTTTTGGTCACTGAAAGAGGGTAAGAAGCCAACAATGGCTGCAAGACAAAGTTGTTGAGAAAGATTTTGCAGCTGGTGTCGTGCACGGTCGGGCTTAATTTACGCACGACCGTGCTTGTCCTAATGGAAGTAAATATGGTTGTCCTAATGGCACGGTCGTGCTTGTCCTCACTGGATAGATTTTGAACTGCATTCGAGCACGGTCGTGCGTGTTACTGACACGGCCGTGCCAAAATGCAATGCAGGAACTACAAATTTTGATAGTTTTTCGAGCACGATCGTGCTGATTAACGAAACGGTCGTGCATGACATCCTGAAAGTAATTGTTTTTGGTTTCTACTAGTTTTGATAAGTAGTATTGTATTTGTTTGGTTCCTGCAATTTTGTTCATATAAAGGAAGTGTGGGTTTTGCTGAATTTGTGATTGTGATTATTTAAATCCATGTATGTATTATGAACAGGAAGATGAATATTCATGAAATTCTAGAAATTTTCGGAATTCATAATGTAAGCGACATAACCGGGGGATGCAACCTTACTGGGGAAGGTTCAGAGGTAGAGGTATGTTGATGTGATTAGATTATTGTGTAAATTATTTTTGAAGTTAGCAAAAATCGTAGGGTAATTCTGCTCCTAGGATTGTCAATTACTAAGTTATTTTACATTTTTTATTGTACAGGACATGGACAATAGCTCTTGTTCGGAGAGCGATGTATGTTCCTCGGAAGAAGATGTCGAAGACATCTACAGTTCGTTGTATGGGTGCAACTTTGACGATGAAACGACGGTTGATTGCATGGATGACCTTGAGAGAATTAATTTTAAGGAAATAGGGTCAGATGAAATCATGAGGTACCATTTTCCAGATCGTTTAGTTGCATTCAAGTTTTACAATTTGTACGGTTGTGTACGTGGATTTTCTGGTAGAAGAAGCCGTGTTGTTAAGAACAAGGATGGCGATGTTGTTCAACAAACCTTTGTTTGTCATAGAGAAGGCCTCAGGGTTACAAGTAATGCCGATAGGAAAAGAGAGCACAAGCCAACTAGTAGGTGTGGTTGCATGGCAAAAATTCAAGTACACGTTGACGCTGGTAGTGGTTGATGGTACATAAAATTGTTTGACGATATTCACAATCACACCTTTTTGGATGGGAAGTATGAGGGAATGCTACCTGCACATAGGAAGATGAGCGATTATGACAAATACCAAATGAAAACAATGAGGAAAGCTGGCATTCCTACGTCACGCATCTTTAGTTTCTTTGCTTCACATGCTGGTGGATTTAAAAATCTTGGATATACAAGAAGAGACATGTACAACGAGCAATTCAAGAACAGGGAGAGGAATAGTACAGATGCAGAGGATGCAATTGATTTCCTTAAGGGGTTGTGTAGTACGGATGATATGATGTTTTGGAGGCACACAGTTAAAAAGGATGGAACACTTCGACATTTATTTTGGTGTGATGGGGTTAGCCGTATGGACTATTCGGTGTTTGGAGATGTTTTGGCATTTGATGCTACCTATCGTAAAATTAAGTACAACACACCGTTGGTTATTTTTTCCGGTGTGAACCATCATAATCAAAGTGTCATATTTGGTAGTGCTATTGTTGGTGATGAAACTGAGGACACTTACGTGTGGCTGTTGCGACAATTTCTTGAGGCAATGGACAGGAAGGCACCTGTGTCAGTTATAACTGACGGAGATCTATCAATGAGAAATGCAATTAGAAGAGTATTTCCACATGCTCATCACCGTTTGTGTGCCTGACACTTGGCAAGAAATGCAACGAGCAATATCAAAAATCCAAAATTTGTCCCGAGGTTCAAACGGTGTATGTTTGGTGATTTTGATATCGAAGAGTTTGAAAGTATGTGGGTGGAGTTGGTTGCAGAATTTGGGTTGGAAAACAATAAGTGGATTCATGAGCTGTATGAGAAGCGGGAGCAATGGTCAACTGCCCATATCCGTGGTAGATTTTATGCTGGTTTCAGAACAACCTCAAGGTGTGAAGGTCTTCATTCTGAATTTGGAAAATATGTTACTGTCTTGTCGAATTTGGTGGATTTTTACAGCATTTTCTGCGGTGGGTGAATTATGTTAGGTACAGAGAAATTGAGGCAGATTATGTTTCTTCTTTTGGTGAAACCGTTTTGCAAACTCAGCACAAAAGTTTAGAGAAGTCAGCTTCAAAAATTTATACAAGGTCAGTGTTTAAGCAGTTTAGGCCCGTATTGGAGAGATCTAGTCGGTGCAAAGTCGAAGGTGATGTGCGTAGTGGTTCCATTTTTACTTATAATGTTTTCAAATACCGTAAAAATGATATTCATTGGATCGTGACATTTTGCGAAGAACGGTTGAAATTTAAATGTTCTTGCAAAAGATTCGAGACATTTGGTATTCCTTGTGAACATATCTTACGTGTTCTAGTGTATTTGAACATTGTCGCAATGCCACAAATTCTTGTGATGGAACGATGGACCAAACGTGCTAAAGATGGAATGAATACCCAAAATGCTAATAGTTCAAGTCACCGTGATCCTGCATTTGTAACTACGTATGTGATGTTTATGGAGCGTTGTAAGAGGATGGCCAATGCCGTGTTGAAGTGTGGAGATCCTGAATATATACACAAAACCATGGAAATGGTTGAAAAACATACTGAAACATCGGAATCATTAAGCAGGGGTGAAGTTGATGAATTGCCTGCGTTCGGTTCAGTGACAGGAAAAAGTTTAGGTAATCCGCAACGGCTTAAGAAAAGAGGTGGAGCAGCAGCTGCGTCGTCATCTCGTAATGTAAGTGGAAAAAAAAAGCGGAGTTCGCCTAAATGTGGAATATATGGAGTTAAGGGTCACAACTGGCAATCTTGTCGTTTACGAGAAGACTTTAATGTACAATCACAAAATCATTCATCATATTCCAATCATTATCAAGGGTATGATGAAGACTCGGAAGATTGGAACACACCTATGGTAAGTCTGAAGCCGTTATTATCTAATGTTTGAAGTTTTTATTATTTAAAACTTAAAGGTTCATATTAGTGTCAATATTGTAAATAATTTATTATTGTTCGATCAATGTAGAAGTTTACTTAAAAGTGAAGATTGGAGGAGTGTAACAGCCCGATTTTTTTTCCGCTAGATTTAATTTAATTGATTTTATGTGTATATAATTGTGTTGTATGTGATTAATTGCCTCTGTGTGTATTTTGGGTTAGGATTAGTAGATTTCGTTTTAGAAGGGTATTTTGGTAATTTTGTGAGTGGAGGGTAAATTAGTAATTTTATGGTGAGAACCTTTACTTTTACTAAGTTACTATTCGGTAGCGGTAATTAACTTTAGACTGGTAGTTATTCGATAACACTTAACCGTTAGTGGATAGAAAACTAGGAGGTTAATTTATAAGAATTATGAGCCCATTAGAATACAAATTGGGTTAGGCCCAACTATAGAGACTATATAAGGTTGTCTTTAGAAACCTAGGTTAGAATAATCATTTGCAATTGAAGAGAAGAAGATAGAGAAAGAGGCTAAGAGAAGAAAGAGGTTAGAGAAGAAGAATTGGTGAATCCATAGGAGCAAAATTGAAGCTTGTACTAGGCTTGTTACTCATTGAGGTAAGGGGGTTAGATTTCATTCATAATCTTCTAGTTTAATTCTTCTCTAATTCTATGCATAAGTGCTTAATTGTGAAAAGTGATTATTGTGATTTTAATTGGTGAAATTCGTGCTTATGTTTGGATGCAATGTTTGGGTATATGAATTGAAGATAATTAAGTTGTTAATGTTGAATT
>Ga0315913_1006953_pt1 | contig 13647 bp, 9 predicted proteins | sample MpolsnodulesMG_FD_207736 | JGI IMG/M metagenome (GOLD analysis project Ga0315913, IMG submission 207736) | Medicago polymorpha root nodule microbial communities from Los Angeles, California, United States - small nodules | ecosystem: Host-associated > Plants > Roots > Nodule | place: USA... | reverse complement strand
TAAAAAGCAGCATTTACCAAACAACTTTAACTTTATTTCTAAAGCTCATATTTTTAACTTTAAGTTTAAAGTAGCTTCTATGCCTCAAAAAAGTTGGGCCAAACGCACCCTAAATATCCTTCAGACTCAACACATGACATGATTTTAAAATATAATCATTTTAAAATTAAAACTTAATCAAATAAAAGCAAATCATATGATTGGTTCATACTAACCTCACAGCAAGGAGATAATAATCTCTGTGCCAAGCCACTGCTTGAAGAAGGTACCTGAAAGATTGTGAGCCAGTATCAGAGAAAGAGTTTGAGAGAAAACTGAATATTCTGAAAATGATAAAACTGAATCTACCTCTGCCACAGCAATCTATTTATCAATGATAAAGTCTAGTTCAACAAACTAAGGCTGTTTCAACTGCTCAAGAGAAAGCTATCTGACAGCTGTAAAATAGCTGGCAGTAACCGCAATACCAGTTGGCACAAACTAACAACAGCAAATAGAGTAGTGCAGTGAATAAAAATTAGTGCACCTATTACAGAGAAAATGCCTTCTCTTACAGCCAGTAAGATCAAACACAAAATGGATTAAGGTTGTATCCTTCTTGTATCTAAATCTAACAAAGTCCGTGATAGCAGGAATTACTATACAATTTAGGACAACAAACCAAACCTTGTTTACCCTGTTTGGTCAATGTAATACGAACAAAAGTTTGTTATAAATTTAAATGTGACCTTTCCTAGTGGATCTGAATTAATAAAGTCACAGCTTTATATTGCAAAACACAGAAAAACGAAGGAGAGGTTCACAAAACAGGGAAGGAGATGCGTTTGCAAAAGACAGAAGAATAAGTTTTTCATACACATAGCATAAACCTGAAAAAGGCCCTGTAAAAGCTCAAATTTTAAGGTGTTTTAGGGTTTTCATCGTCGCAAACCCATCGCACTCAATAGCACCACGAAAATCGCACAACGCAGTGTGAAATTATTCCGATACTGAGACCGCTCCTCTATTCTGAGACACCACACCGCGTGTGAGGGCAGCCACTGACTGCTACGAGCTGTCATGATAGCAGCACTAACAGCCTCTCTTGACAACAAAGGAACAGTCCCACATGTACACTCATTTATAACAATTTTTTGGATAATAATAACATTTTTTTATTTCCACAATGACTGGAGTATAAGAATGAGTTTGACAGTTAAAAAAATGAGGCCGCTTAGTTGTGGTTTGCGGAATGGGATTCGCATGAAATTATGTAAAACTTTAAACAAACAAAAAATGGGGTCATCCCAATACTCCCACTCATATCCAAAAGGTTTTTTCTGGTGTGAAGCACAAAAGACATTTGCGAGGTTCAAAATTATGACGAAAGAAACAACATTGAAAAAGGAAAATATAACAATGGCAAATAGCTTTCTTGAGTCTTTTAATTTAGATAATGATAAACAAATAGGTAAAAGTGAAAATAAAAATTCACAAGTTATTGAAAAGCTAAAGAACTATGTGTTTACATTCCTTTTCAGTGATACCTTGGTTTTCTTCAATCGCAAGCAGCTTAAGCAGACCAGGCTCAGTATTTTCTTCAACTCAGTAACATGGCTAGGATGATAAATAGGAACTGGAAGTTCAATATATCCAAAGTGGCCTGAAAAGTAATAATGATTCAGCCCAATTCTTTTGAAATATAACATTTTTTCCATCAGAATGACAATACAGGAAATGATCAAATAAAAGACCTTCGCATTTTCCTGCTTCGGAAGTGCCACAAGATTCACATCGTCCAAACTCAAGTGGAAGCCCAAGGAAAGGATTAGCCAGTTGACTCGCATGGCTAATTTGGGAATCACTAATTGATGCAGTACTCTAAAAAAAAGGAAAATATAAAGCAAGCACAACATCACAACAAAGTCTAGTTACAATTTACAAATAGTGATAGACATACAATTTAACACGAAAAAAGTAAAGAAATACATAATGCTTACAATTTCATGGCGTGTAGCCATGCTGAAGCGGATCCCAACAACCTTCCCTTCCAAAAGGGATGTAGTAGCATTATCTTCCATGATGAATACCTTGGTAAATCTATAGCACCTGCCAACAGATAACTCATAATCACGAGTCAATATTTGTAAACCTTAATAATTTCAACAGAATTAAGGCAGAAAAGAAAATTAAAAAATCATTGGAACAGAAAATTACTGGAAAGGTAAACTTTTATTCAAAAATACTTTCACAGAATTCAACAACAACAACCAAGGCTTATCCCACAAAGTGGGGTTGGCTACATGGATCAAATTACACCATAATGTTCCATCATAAACCATATTTCGGTCTAACTCATTAATCTCCAAATCTTTCCTAATAGTTTCTCTTATAGAATACTTTCACAATTAAGCAAGTAAAAATAATCTCCAAAGACAGCACAAACAAATAAATCTAACCAAAATATCATAATAATTGACAACTAAAAATGTCTGAAAGGATGACCAGATATTGCATATTGCTCAACTAATACACATCTGTTCAGATCAAGCACCTTGACAAATAGGTGATCCCACCATTTAAGAATGGAACTACCATAATCCCAAGAACACTTGGGTGAAACAACCAGTTCAGAAGTCATACATCAACCCATAACCATCAAAGCACTTGAATAATATCGAAAACTATGCCAAACAGAAACTGTGGGTTCGAACCAGCCAACGCAAAGGCACATTTATAATCATCAACTAGAAAGTGTTAATCACTGAGAACCATTACTGATATGAGATTATCTCCCAATAACAAAACTGTCCCTTAATTAGGGTACTAATTGGTTTTACATAGATAAATTCATTAATCCATTTCTTAGAAAACACAAAGTCACACCCTAACCCAAAAAACCATGCATGTTTATCTTCATTTAACCCAACTCCTTAAATGGCTGGAAAAAGGTAAAACCCCAACTACATTGAATCATTTTTAACCAAAATGAAAAGAAAGAAAAAAAAACACCACTCACCCTCACCTCCAATACAACGGGATAGTGCATGCATGTTTCGTATCACGGTGCAGATGCCGAACATACCAAGTGCATGTTTGGATTTACAACGAGTTTGGCAGAACCACAGTGACATGCCGCAATTTCGGCAAAGCCTATGTTTTGGTATCACGGTGACCAATTGTGATTTTCCAAAAGCTACATTTTGTAGCTTCTGCAAAATGATGGTGGGTCCCCTGTGATACCAAACATACACTTTGTAGCTTTGACAAAATCACAATGCACTAAGATTTCGCCAAACTCACAACTCATCCAAACATACACCAAGAATTCACAAAATAAAATAAATAAATAAACGAAAAATAGACAAAAGCTAGAAATAGGTAAAATTTTCAAGAAAAATTTAAAAAAATACTAAAATAGTGTGCATGAACTTGAAATTTTTCCCTGAAATGATGATTTTCAACGAAAATAGAACAAGTCAAACAAAAATTCAGCCAAAATAAAAACACACTTAACAAAAAAAAAACACAATCAAAAAATAAAAATAATAATACAACATTTGAACCTGTTTCTTACCTCAGATATTAATTTCAGAAAAATTAACGCGTCTCAGCTAGCTGAACACAAAACCCTAAAACCACAAAAAACAGAAAATCAGAACCAAAAAACGCAAAATCGGTACCAAAACGCAACATTGAACAAAGCGTCTTTGCATGAAATCGAAAATGCAGAACGATTAAGCGAGAAAATCGAAGTACCTAACAGCAGGTTTCGATCATCTAGCTGGAGAAAACACGAAGAAGTTCGTTTAAGTAAGAAATTTGAAAAACCCTAGACAGTGAAAAACAAACAACGGAAATGAAAAGTCAAAACGCAAAATCGATTATGCAAAACGACAGAGAGAGTAGCGTTTTTGCATGAAGCCAGAATGTAGTAGAAATTAAGCAAAGAAAATCGATTTACCGAGTAAGCTAGGGTTTGATCGTTGTTGAGAAAAGCGCGTTTGAAAAAAAGCTGAGAGAAAATGAGAGAGAGTGGAAGAGTGAAGTGTGAAGTGGGAGAGAGAGTGTGAAGACTGAAGAGTTTGTTGCAATTGCATGAAATTAAATTAAATTTGTGATTTCGATAAAAAGGAAAAATTAAAATGAAATGGAAAATATTTGTTGGTGTTGTTTAAGAGGTACTGGGTTTTTGGGAGAGGGGTTTTGGTGGTTGATGACGATTTTGTCCTTGTTGACATTTTGGTTAGATGTTTTAGTTGGTGGTGACTTTGGGGGTAAAATTGGGATTTCGGTGTTTGTTTTTGTTGAGTTGGAATGGAATGTTGTGCTAGAGTTTGTGTGTGGTGAGGGAAATTTGACCGGGGTTAAATGTGAGTTAGTTTTTACTTTTTAAATATGGATTTATCTACCATGTGAAACATTGCACATGTTAATATAATTAATAGTAGTAACTTTTTTTTGAAAAACAACAATTATTTATTCAAAAGTTTTTAAACTTTTTAACATGTGTAAATTTTTATAAGTTCCAATACAAAAAATTTATTTTAAACTTTTTAACATGTAAAAATTTGCACATGATAAAAAAACTCTTCAAATATTAAGAGGAAAAGACTTTTTTTTTATTTCTATTATTATTTTACGTGAGACTCATTTGTAAAGTGGTATAACCCACTTGTATATTCCACTCAATAAGAGAGAACATGTTAAAATAAGTGTCGTTAACAATTACACTTTAGTTGAATTTGTTAGAAATATGTGGCAAGTGTTGTTCATATCAAAATAGTAGGATTCTTTAACAATTTGGATCTAGGTCCCCTCTGTTGGTAGGATGATTCAACGTGGGTCTCGACTGTTCAAACATATTTGATCAACGTTTGTCTCAAACGTTCAAACACATTTGACCATATATGATAGCACAAACGAGTGATTGAGATCAATGCTAATCTCAATCGCTTAAACACTTTACCCACAAGTGTTATCACAAACGAACGGTTGAGATCAACATTGATCGAACAGTGTGACAAAAATGGCAGAAAAGGGTTTGTTTTGTTAATTGGATCAACTCCTTTGTTTTTCTTTTCTTCCTTCTCATAACTTGCTAACGAGATTGGGTTAAGGAACGTAACAGAATGAAATAAAGGATTTTGTGTTGATGTGTGATGATTTTGTTTGTAGGTAATAAGTAATAATAAGTAACAGGTCAAGTGCATATTGTCGAGTTAAATGTTTGTAATGCATTTGTTCTTTAAATTTTGTGTCCATTGATATCATTTACATTTGTGTTTAATTGGAATGTATGGACGGTGTAAAAAAAATACGCATGTCAATAATGTGTTGTAAGGTCAATTAATGAATATGAAAATACACGAATTATTATATTCATTAATTGACGTGTCAACGCATTATTGGATACACTGACAAATCATACTAATTAAACTCATATAGATTTACATTGCCGGTGTATGCAAAAAAATCATTTTCCATTAAACTCAGCGAAAAATATTTTCGTTGTTGTGTTGACATTGTCCAAATCAGTCAATTATAATTTCTTTTAATAATTTTTTATTTAAAAAAAATTGTTAGGGTTCTTGGTTTTCATCATCTCACAATATGATGCATGTTCTTCAAAATCTTTATCAAATAAAAAAAAATACCAAAATAAAATTTCATATTGAATCTTTAACCTAATTATGCACCCATATCATCTTCTCTAGAAGAAAAATCCAAAAATTATAAAATTAAAGAAAATGAAAAATTCAAACTTACCAAAATAAAAAAACAATTCATACAATGATTTTGTTTGGAAGTATTCTCACAAGTCTTCATCCATTTGCATGCTACTTGTTTGATTGGATGTCCTCTATCGCAGCATAACCTGTCGAAAGTAATTAAAATTTGTTTAATAATCCTAACATCGGTAGTGGTTGAAGAAAGTAAGAACGACAGAGGAGAAAGTAAGAAATTAGGGATACAAACTCTCAAAACTACAAATCTACCCACTAAAATCTCAAGTTTCAATTCAAGCCACTCACACACTAACACAAAGAATTTAAAGATATACAAGATTGCGCCGATAACAATGTATTGGTTTCTAAATCTTTAATCTTTTTCTCTCTGACTTCATATTTTTTATTAAAGCAACAACAATATGAAAGATGAGAGGATACTGTGCAGGTTTGCAATTTTGTGGGTTTGAATATGAAACTCGAATCTAGATTTTAGGGTGTTAGTTTTGAGTTTTTTTGTTGTTGTTGAAGATGGAGATTTGTTTTTATATTTAATTGAAGGTGAAATAAGAAATCAGGATTGCAAACTTGTAGATTTACAAACCAACCCACTAGAATCTCAAGTTTCAACTCAACCCACTCTCACGCATTCTCGAGGATTTGAATATCTACAAACCTACGTCGATAACAATTTTTGGGTTTCTAGATCTCTGATTTTTTTCCTTGTTGCCTTCGCTTTTTTATCAAAACAACAACAATAATAAGGGGTGAGAGAACAAATTAAGGGTTTTCAGATTTTATGGTTATAAATGTGAAACCTATATATGATTTTTAGGATGTTGGTTGAGTTCCTTGGTTGAATATGGAGTTTTTTTTTTCACCTTTGCTAGAAGATGAAAATAATGAGTCTTTTCTAGTTTCATTGGCTTGTGTGTCACTTCATCAATCAAAAGTAACTTTTACCCCATTCTAACTTTATTAATGTTATGAATATTTTTCCTTGTGTTTTAATAAAGTTTAGGGTTAATTGTTCAAATGGTCCATGTAATATACGTGAAGTTTATAAATAGCCCTTGTAAAAGAAAGAAACACTGATTTTATCCCTGTAATTTGAGATTTTTCTTATTTTGGTCATCCAACAGTCCATTCACATGAGGCACTGAAGTGGCATGAAATCTTGGCACGTGGATTTTTTTTTGATGATGTGGCTTTTTATTTTTTGCTTAAAGAAATTAAGATGGAGTATTTTTTTTTCTCACCTTGATAACCTAAGCGTATAAGATACAAGGTAAACCAACATAAGGGATGAACTAAAATGTAGAAAGCATGAGTATTTAGAGAAACACTAGAGTGCATCAACCATAATGAAAAGCATTAAAACAAATAAAAACATTACAAGTGGTCAAAAGACATTAAAAACAATGAAAACATCTTGGTCGGTGATCCATAATGCAAACAAATGTTTTATTAGAAAAGTAAAAGTATGATTTACCTCCTACGAAGCGTTTGTTATGGGCTTGAGTTTGACATTTGTTCTTTAGGGTTTTATGGCGGGACATTAGAGATGGAATGCCTCTTTGTTTTGAACTCCGTGCTATCAAATTCTTCTTCATCTAGGTGTTTTAATTTAGAGTTCTTCACTTTGATCACGTCTTATCAACCTGAAGGGACTATATTACTCCCTTTTGGTTTTAGCCCTCCTAGATAACAAATTTGAGGACCTTAATTTCACTAGGTCACATACTTCGAACTCATCTATCCTTAGGTTCTTACTCACTGCAATAGTAAGATATTCATTTAGAAAAGTATTATCTCTGAATGGTTCCTCTTATTCACTCTATTTGCTAAGTCCTATCAATTTTAGTTGTATCCTTTGTGAAGAGATTAAGTCACTTATCTTAATGCAATATTTTTTTTTAATCTTTTGCTTAAAATTTCATTTTTTTCTCCTTAAGCTCGTTCATTTTATGAATCTCTCTCTCTCTCTCCATTTAGTTCTCCTAACCTTTTTTCCTATCTTATAGAAACAACATTTATACTTTTTTTTATCATATTAGGTTCCATATCCCCTTGAATAATGGTGACAACTTTGAGAATTTTAATAGTGCATTTGAAGGGTTGAACTTTGATTTTCTACTATACTTTCATTGTTGAAAGCTTCCACTATCATAAACCCTGCTTGGTCAACAAAACTTCAACACTTGCAATTATTCTGTCATATTTCCACCATTCCTTCACATTTTAACCATTCCTTCATATTTGATTGATTTATCCTAATCATTGAAAATAAAACAAAATGTAGTAAAATACTTATAATAATAAAAATAAAAATATTGATTTAATAATTAAAACAAAATAGCATGTTATCATTCTACTAACTCTTTCTCGGTTAATGAATTTTATAAGCTTATATAGGGGAAGTTTGAGATGAGTTTGATGGGTGAACTTAACTATTTTCTAAAACTTCAAATTAAGCATATGGAAAATGGTACATTTGTTAGTCAAACAAAGTATTGTCAATAGTTGCTAAAACTCTTCAAAATACTTGAAACAAAGCCCATTGACATTCCCATGGCAACAAATGGAATTTAGAACAAGATGAAAATAGTAAGGACATTGAAATAACAAAATACTATGTATTATTGGATCTCTACTCTATCTTAAGAACTTATAATAGATGTGTCCATTCAAGGTCATAATTTTTGTTAATTAAGGATACAAAGGAAAAGTAGTGGTTTTTTTCTCCTCCAAGGGGAATTGTGAGACTGTTAAGTGTTTGAACTTAAGAATATTATTTTGATTGTATTGATTAAATTGTTGTATGATAGTGAATTTTTAATTCAATAATGAACTATCTCTTTAATAACCATTGCTTCATTAACTTGAATTTATCTTTCATGCATCTCACTTGTAATTTTTTATGTATCACACTTGTGATTTTTTTGTTTCTCTCTATGTTGCTTTATTTTTTATCATTTTTTTATTTTTGTCTTTTTTTTAATGTTTCCCTCTATATCTTTTCTATTTATTGATGAAAATATTTTTTGTTAATGATAAAAGAGGGAGTAATAGTAGTAGAATTGTTAATCTTTTTGATATTGTCTACTATGATATATTTTTTTGAAAAATTTATTTCCTAGCTTAGACTCACGGGAAATTTAAAAACAACATTCTTTCTTAAGTCATTTTGTTATTGAAAAATTGTTCATCAAATACACGTGTTTGTCATCATTAAAAAGAGGGAGATTGTTAAACCAAAATGGGTTAAAGATCAATATCCTTGAGTTTAAAGATAATTCAAGTTGATCATCTATGGTTAATACTCTAGATTGAAAGGTGAACAGATAAGATCAAGACGAAGCTCTATGGTCAACATAGAGTCATCGTTTTATAGACTTGAAGTCATCATCTATGGACGTATATGAAAACTCTCTTTATGATCAAGGAAAAAATCAATGTTATGTGGTCAACCTTCTGCGAATCAAGCGACAATCTATACCAAGGCGATCCTCTAGACCAAGGCAATCCTCTAGACTTCAAATGATGCAATATATATTGTCACGAATAAGAAAATCAATCATTTAATTGCACACATGAGGAACGAACATCCTAGTGCATCAATGGTGAAGTTAAATGTGAAGATTCCTCAACTGTAATCAAGACATGGATTACACACAAGGATCAAGCATTGAAGGACAGGGATCTCTAGCAACATACTCATTTGAACTCCTCACATTTAAAGGAAAGGTATCTGCTATAGAAGGTTACGAACTTAATTTACTTACTTACAAACTAACCTTGTCAAATCAAAGTAATACAAATCAAAAGAGATACACTTCAAGTGTATTGTGCTCGTATAGTTTACTATATATAGATTTTGTGTAAACATTCAAGGTTTGTCTATAAATCTTGTAATCCTTTGTTAAGAATCCCTCTAGACAGTCTTAGTGTTTGTTGCAATCAAATTTATTATAGTGGAAAAATTCCTTAGAAGTTTAAGTGGGATTGGACGTAATCCTAGGTTGTTGGGTAAACCAGGATAAATACTCGTTCCAATCATTTATCCCATAAATTTTTACATGCATGCACTTTACCTCAGTCTAACTGTTAAAAAACCAACACAGTACAAACCCCATTTTCTTGTGTTTTTCTCATCTCCAGGTTGTCCGTCTGCGAAGCTTCTGTCACCGGTGGGATCTCGCAGAGCTCAAGATTTCGGGCTATCACTCGGGGTGTTTGGTGCACCAGTGGCGGCAAAGTCATGGTCTTGTTATGCGTAAGATAACAGATCGTTGTTGGAACGGTCCAAGGCCTCCTTGGACAGGTTTTGGTTGGGATGAAGACATTGTACTACTGTATTGTTGTTGGATACAGGTTTCCTCATTGTGAACTTTGTTGTCGACAAAGCAGAGTTAAGTGTTAACCATCTTGATTTCGTCGTAACAAATAGGTTTGTTTCTATAGTTCGATCCGCAGTGAAGCCGCGAAAGATCCGTTTGGACCATAGTAATATGGTCTGGTTGTAGCTGTGAAAAGGGAGGATTCCATCATGGTCAATTGTCAATCCTTCTCCACAGGAGGGGGTGGTTTACCTGCATATGCTCCGACACTCAAGTCAGTGAGATATCGTGAGAGTGAGGCAGTTTAAGGGTAAACTACCACTTACCTGATCCAACACTATGCACTAGTATATATAGAGAATGATTATGATTTTTTGTTGTTAGGCCTTCACTTGGACATGTCTCTCTTAGGGACACTTGCAATGATATGGACGAAGTCATAACATTGAATCTGAATTGGACAACTCAGATTAAAGGTCCAAACAAGGATCCAGTGAGATTTATAACATGTCCATGGTATGGTCCGCCAGTCATCAGCTTCTAGTTGGATATGGGTCCTAACCTGGATTGAGCTTTGGCCCGGTCTGAATCAATTATAAAAAATAAAAATAAGAAAATGTTGAAGAATAGTTAAAGGTAACATCAATATATTTTTTATTTAACTAAAAAAGCTATTTTTGTTTCTTCTCTCTAATGTTCTCTTTTTCTCTAAATTTTTTTTTTTGAAAAAAACTTTTTCTCCAACTTCATTTTTGCTATTTTCTTCATTTATTTTTCATTAATTTCTACTATATTTTATTGAACTGTTATGTCAGATTTATTTTTCATTAGCAATCACTCTTCCATTCCATTGTATATGCTATTGTCAATATTTTGCGGTTGGTTTGGAAATGCAGGAACAATATCATATTTAATGATATTTTTCCCAATTTTGGCCATGATCTTATTTATGTCAAAATCCTTGTTCATCATGAAGTTCATCATTCCAAAGGTCACATATTTTCTTCTATCAACGAATTTTCTATTCCAAGCAGTTTGATGTTGACTGTCATCATCCCCTCATAATTCTACTAAGCAAGTAAATTGGATTATGCCCCCAAACTATTGGGATTCAGTGTAACATTGATGTGGCATCTAGAGGATCACCATGTGTCTATTCTTGCGGTGACATCTTTAGAGATCACCTTTGTACTTTTTTAGGTGCATCTTCAAATAATATTGATGTTATGAATTCTCTTTATGCTGAAATTTGTAATGTTTTTTATGCTATTAATATTGAATTTGCTCATGATAGAGGTCGGATAAACTTATGGTTTGAGTGTGGCTTCCTCCTCATAGTTTAAGCTTTTACTACTATGAATTTGGTTCCTACGAAGCTTAAGATGAAATAGAAAACTTGTCTCCATATCATTCGGAATTTTTCGTTTTAGATATTCTCATATTTGTATAGAGGAGAATGGTTGTTCAAATAGACTAGGAAATGTTGACTTCTTTGTTAATAGTTTAGTTTGGTGGGATCAATAACCTAGTTTTTCTAGAGAATGTTTCTTTAGAGATAAAATTGGTTTACATTCTTATAATTTTCGATAATTTTGTTTTGGTGAACCCACCACCACCATCCCCTTCATATTTTTATATCAATAATACCTTTGAAGAGATTGTATATGATTTGTGGTGTATTAGGAGTGCCATCAATTTATTACTATGATACAATTATCTCTAATTTTGTGTATTTTTTTTACTCTTATATGAAAAATATGGAACCAATGTTTATCATTGATGCAAAAAAAAGAAGAGATCTTACACATGATAAAATATCAATATTTGTCACTGATAATTATAATTTTATTATAAAAATCATACACGGAACAAATGTTTTTCATTGATCAATAAGTTTCATTTATTATTTTTCACTATCTTCTAACTAAAAATGAGAATAATTATCTCTAATGAAAATGTTTATTGATTTAATAAGTTTTACATGGAAGCGCATGGTAACTTCATTTTAGTTTCTAAAACTTTATGGGAGAGGATTCGATGCCTTTGATTTTTGGCTTCGGTGCCTTTCGGTGCCTTTGATGGCTTTTGTTCCTATCTCTCTCTAAACCATTAATTCTCTCTCACCTAATTAATTTATTTTAATCATTCATCCAACCTTCCCTCTCATCTAAAATGAACTAAAGACACCGAATCATCTCCCATTTTCTATCTTAATATAATGTTGAACCTAACTATAAAACAAAAATCAGCAGCCCCGTGCTCTAGTTACGTTGATGAATAGAAACATGCATGCATCAAGCAAAGATTCTTTCTTCCTATTCGAGTAAAGATATAAAGGTAATTACAACTTCGAAAAATTGTCTTTCTTCTCTTTCTTCACACTTATCTGAATATTACAATAAGCTAAAAACTTGTCTCAATAGTCTTTATTGTTTCTCGCCTAAACCTACGAGAAAATATAGTTATCTCCTCAACCTTTCTCTAATATAACTCTCCTTTTCTTTTTTTTTTGAAAAGGGTAAAATGAATTATATAAACTGAGGTCTTGATAGTTTAAGCACATACAAGGGGTGCCGAAAAAACTAGGATGAAAAAGTCAAATTAAAACAACATACAACAAAGGCAAATAAAAAGAACGGAAAAAAAAGAGGTCAATACAACTCCGGTACAAAGTGATTCCCAAACAAGTTAAAAGATCAAGCAACCATATATGATAGTTAAAAGCAAAATTAATACATCTCAATAGTTCTCTCGAAACAAACAAAAACGAAGATAGTTTAAAGTCACAATGACTTTAAAGGTTGGCAATATCCATTTTCATACGAGATTGAAAAATAAATAATCAATTTAGTCTCTAAATTAACACCTACACTTCAATTTAATCTCTAAACCGTGCAAAGTATAACAAGTAGTTTCTCGAGTCTAGAGAAACTACCTGAAAGTGGATCAGGTGCTAGAAATCGATGTTGATTTTGCGAAATTTTGAGCAAATACAATAGGTTCATAGAGCAATTATCAAAAACATCAGCCTCATAGACGGATCAATTTTCAGGTCTAGAGATAACAATCCTGGAGAAATTTTCGTTGCAGTCTTGCTGACATGGTTATTGGGATCTATGTCAAAGGAAATTACTACAAGCCTTTTTAGTTCCAAAGAAGCCCGTAGCATGTTGGCTTGAGTTGTAGGAACGTTTTTCTCATATGAATATTGTTCAAATATGAAATTAATGCTTGTGTGCAAGATAACAAGACTGTGAGTTCCTACTTCAAAATATGATGAATTCTCAAGTAGCCTCTTTTCACTTAAATTCTATATTTCCATTAGCATTGGATTCATTCTCTATTACATTTACACTCTTTCTGAGACAATTTTGTGTCATACAAGACTTATGATTCGTGAAGATGATTGAGACAGGAATTGAGTTGGGGGGACTTTACTACCTCAATCAAAGAAAGAAAGTATCTTGTAACTATGGTCAAGCCATTACTCATGCTTTTTGGCATCAATGCCTAAGATATCCTTCCCACAAAATAATCATGTTATTTCCTTTTTCAAGTAATAGATAATGTGAATGATACAAATATTTAATTTTCTTTTT
>Ga0315913_1006950_pt1 | contig 13651 bp, 8 predicted proteins | sample MpolsnodulesMG_FD_207736 | JGI IMG/M metagenome (GOLD analysis project Ga0315913, IMG submission 207736) | Medicago polymorpha root nodule microbial communities from Los Angeles, California, United States - small nodules | ecosystem: Host-associated > Plants > Roots > Nodule | place: USA... | reverse complement strand
TTTTTTTGCAACAGTTGATGAATTTTTTTGAGGAACGCTATATAGTACGGAAAATCTACAGTACGGGATTGACGCGATGCATGCGGATGGTGTTGTTATATTTTTAAAATAAATAAAAGTTAAAATGTTTTACAATCTAAAATATATCCTATGGCTTATATAACATCCATTGTTTTTCATTGCTGCAATTCCCGTACCAAAAAGCTTTTCCCAAATTTTTTATAGGGTTTAAAAGAGAAATTTAAAATTTTTACCAAGACCAAAAACTTATTTAACTCATTATGTTTTATCTATAAAAGTAGAAAAGACAAATACACTAGTTTATATACGTTTTTTTTTTACCAAAAACAATATTTATTCAGCGAAATTGATAGAAAATTCACTTATGGAGAATAACACAAATCACAAAATCGTTAAGACACAAAATGATAAAATTATAAACAAATTCACGACATTCAAATTTGTAACAAAAACAACACATGCCCATTGTGTAACAAAATAAAAGTCTTCTGAATATCTATCATTTTGGATATGCAAGGTTAAAGATATCAAAATTATTTCTTAAATTTGCAAAGAACATCAAACAAAGAAAATTCATCAATCTCAATCGATTGAACATCGCGATAAAACAAAAAATCAAAACGACGAACAACATAACATCACTCCATCAATCATAAACAAAACATAAAAGAAATACCAAATTTCCCTAAAAAAGTATTTATCTAAATAGAAGTTAACAAAATGATATAGAGCTGTGATTTTGAATAGAAAAAATGAGGCTGATTAAAACGAATAAAAGATCTCCCCTTAAATAAAAAAGAATAAAAAATTAAATTAAATTAAATTAAATAAAAAAAAAAACTCTGATCAAAACGACGTCGTTTAGCACTAATATTTTCTCTGTCTTTGTCTTCAAACTTGAAACTTGAACAGTGGAAGCTTAGAACCCTGATTTTGAAGCTTTCACGTTGTGGCCGCTAATTCATGAAGAAATCCAATCAAACCCAAATGAACCCTAATTGGATTCAACTCAAACAAGTATATCCTCTATTCCTTCTCTTTCATCCATACACACATTCTCATATTTATTGCTGTTTGCCTTTTTGCAGAAGCTGAATCTTAATGGCCCAAAAGCTTCAAGGAACTTCAATGATTCTGATGATGACGCGCCAAATTCAATATTGGGTAATAAAAAAATTCATTTTTTACTTCTGGGTGTTGCTTGTTTGGTGTATAAGAATCATGCAGCTTCCATTGTATTGTAGTTTGAGTTTTTTTTTTTTTTTTGGAAAAAATGTTTGTTTTTTTGCAGGGAAACGTAAAGGGAGGATTGATGATGATGATTCTGATGATTGTGAGGCTAACCCTCTTGCTCCCGTGAATGATGATGCAAGGTGAATATAGCGATGTTTATATTTGGTGTATACTGAATTATGCGTTGTCTTATGTATTTTTTTCTTGTTTATTTGATGCGGGAAATTGATTGCATTTACATTTTGATATTAAGTGTAGCATAGATGAAAATGTTGTTTTGAATGTGTGGTAAGACTAGACAAGATATGACTAGAAATGACATGATTAGCGAGAGAGAGGGAGTTGGGGTAGTATCTATAGTAGAAAAGATGGTGGAAATTCGCCTTAGGTGGGTTGAACATCTAGAGAGAAGACATAAATTTTGCGTTAAGTGTATATCAGACGGAGGGTAGTCAAATCACTAGAGGGAGAGGAAGACCTAGAGTAGCTATAAGAGAGAGTATTAAAAAATCTCAAGACTAATGAGTTGGTTAGATATTATATGATAGAACGTTATGGCGTCTTTCTGAGCTAGTGTTTTTTTTCCTCTCTTTGTATTGTATTCGTCTCATTTTATCTGGCCATGTTGTGTTCTTATGGAGCTTGCTTTCTAATCTGTTTTAGAGTTCATTGTACTTTAACATATTAACCATTTGGCAGTGTGACAGACGCAGTGGGCATGGATTGTGAAATGGTTGGGGTTGGTCAAGGAAACAAAAGTGCCCTTGGAAGAGTAACACTGGTAATTATCTGTTCCTCTTCATCTTGTTATTGTCTATGAAATTTTGTTTTACACAATTATCTATGCACGCACATTTAGAAATTTGTTTTCCTAAAAGAATGCATGATTGGTAAAGTTATCAACTAATTGTTTATAGGTTTTTTACCTCCTGTTCCTAATCTGTTTTGTTTACTACTGGTTATTGCCCTCTGCCTATATTATTGCTTAACAATTGGAATTAACTTCTCCAGATCCAATATAATGCTGATAATTTTGAAGTTGAACATCAAAGTGCCCTTGCTTACAATTATATGTTTACTTGCTTATACTTACTTATATACTTGAATTACATATCACTTAGCCGTGGGCCATGAGATGTGTCTCAGATGGTGATTGAGCTCCGCTTAGGAGGACTTTACTTTCTGTGTGGGGTTCCTAATACCACTTGAAATACCTTGTAGCCAGGGCTACTCCTCCATTAGCCTCACCATGAAATAATAGATTACACATCAATGGGAAGATATTTCATATTGACTGTCGTTTACCTGACAATTCTTTGAGATTGTTGTCTCATAGTATTGTCAAATAGAGGCGATAGCGCCATAGCATTTCTGATTTTGATGAATTCGATATGAAAACGTGGTGCTATCCTAGTTTCACTGTTAGGGCAATAGCAGTCGCTATTCCAATTTATGCTGACTGATGTAGTGCAATAGCGGCTGCTATTCCAGTTTTTATTAACCAATATAGCGGCAATAGCGGAAAAAAGAGAATGTTATGGTTTTTTAAATTATAAAACTGAAGAATCTGCATGTGTGTCAAACATGTCCTATTTATTTATTAAAAAACTGAAGAGATACGAGTCTTACTCACACTTATCGTAATAAGCCTTTCAACTTCTTCAAAAAAATACGTAAACCTTTCAATATGTAAGTGATGCTCTGCTCCATTCCGTTTTTTTATTTGTATCCAGCGTGCCTTTTTTATGTATTATTGTCCGCAACTCAATTAAGCTTTTCAATATATGGCTTCCACTATTTGCCCTCAACGCTATATGCTGTTTAATGTAGTAGATTTTTGCCGTTCTGCGATCCGCTACTGATAGCACTGTATAAGACCAAATATTTTTGACAGAGTATGACTTCCATAATATTAAGTACTCGTTTCTTGTACTTTATCACCTTAAATAAACATATTGTTTAAGTGCTAGAGTCAGATGAGCATTATTTGGCCCTATTATGCCCACTAGTATCAACAACTACTATTGTACCTTAAACATATCCAAGTAATGTAGAGCCCATTGTTGAACACATTTTAATTTATAGTAATCAGAAGATATATTTTTTTGCTACATCAAAAATAAGTTTGAAAGCCCTCATATATATAAATCTTGTATATATGTGAAGTCAAATTCAACCTGGACTCTAGGAAAAATTCTTACCGAAGAGATTGAAGTGGTCCTGAATCCTGATTCTAAATAGGATAATTCTTTCTTATTTAACATTTGATTAGTAAAACCAAAATACTAAATAGTTTACTATTAATTCCCCATTTTTTTCAACATTAACATAAATAAATCATCATTATTTTCATTTCATCTCCCATTGCCTTGTTCAGTCATACTTTTGACATTAGTTCAGTTGATGGCAGGTAAACAAGTGGGGCAATGTTATTTATGACGAGTTTGTACGGCCAATGGAGCGGGTTGTTGACTTCCGTACTAAAATTAGCGGCATAAGACCTCGAGATCTGAGAAAAGGTTCACATAATATACCTTTGTCTTCATTATAAATTTTCAAATTATAGTTGAATTGAAAGCATTCAACATGAAATTTCAACAGATATGACGCAGTTTGACATCTAATGTTGAAGTTGACTATTTCTCAATTAAGTTGAGAAATATTATTTTGGAGTGAAATATTCTGACTTTCAATTTCCTTGTAGAAATATGAAGCTTCATAGCTGGAAGTTAGTGGCCTTCTCATATTTTGTTTTTACTAATAATAATAACTCAAAAACATCGCCTTAAAAGAAGTTGTAATAGCTTAGTACCACTATGAGAAACAGTATTTTTCCTAATCATTTGCATGATTGGCATTATGATTCGCACACTAATAAGCATTTTTATCTTTCATTTACAGCAAAGGATTTTTGTACTGCTCAGAAAAAGGTGGCAGAGTTGATCCACGGAAGGATCCTTGTAGGTCATGCCCTGTCCAATGATCTCAAGGTCTATTTTTAGTTGTTTCTCTCTCTTTTTTAAGATTTCCATATGTATATTTTTCTGTTATAAGTTTGTAATCTATGTACCTATCACTGTACTTTTACAGGCATTGTTATTAAGTCATCCTAAGAAGGATATACGCGATACATCCGAGTACCCGCCATTTCTAAGGTACTGTCGACTTGTCCTTCCTTCTATTGTTTTGCTCTGTACTTTTTTATGCCAAATGTTCATGTAATATGTTTTGATAAACACGCTGTTGGGTTTAACTAGGTCAAGTGGTAGAGTAGCATTGCGGCATCTTGCTTCGGAGCATCTTGGTGCTAAGATTCAAACAGGAGAGCATTGCCCGGTTAGTCCATCTAGCTTTTTGCGTATCCCTCCTACCCTCTTCTATTATGTGGTCTCTGGACAAGTATAATATAACCGTTAGAGCCTATTTAAATTGACTTATTTGAGTTTATCTACTGGATAAGTACTTGTGTGCAAGGTAGACAAACTCGAGATCCTTAGTAAGATCGGGTAGGACCCATGAGATCGTGAATCGGGGGATCGTAAGATCCTACCAAATTTATAAATTCATATATATTGCATATAATTTAATAGAAAAAAAAACTTTAAATAACACTCAAATTCATTAACAGTAGCACATTAAAACAAAGAGAGGGAGTTGAGTGCTATGAATATAGGAATTGCATTGGTAAGGTTCCATGATTTATGGGTGTTTTGGAAAATTTCCCTGATTATTGATAGTAGCTTAATTGGAAAGCTTTTCAATAATCAATGGGTTTAATGAGGGAATTTGAAACCGTTTCAGAGAATAAGAAGAGTGAAACACGTTTTTTTTTTCCTTTTTTATTGCAAAAATGCATTTTTGGTGATCCGGGTCATAAACCCGACCTGAAAATCCGGATTTCTGGAAACGAAACACCAGACGGGTCACGAACCGACCCGTGAACCCGATTTTCTGGGTTTCAAAACTAACTCGTCTGAATCTACGATACCAACGCGTTTACGTTTTTCAACGACGATCCAAACCGCGACCACCAAAAACCGATTCCGACGACTTTCCGGCACGACGAGGGGATGCGAGATCGTGAACTCGGACGATCCTACGAGTTGGATCGCGAGTTTGTCTACCTTGCTTGTGTGACTATTTAGGAGAACTTATGGAAACAACTTATTTATGACATGTCCATAAGCTCTCGATGATATCTTATGAAAACAATGTATAGTTATAGCTTATATAAAAAGAATATGACTTTATTTTATCTTTTGTTAGAAATATAGCTTATACATAAGCACTTGCATGGTAAGTGTTTATTCTATAAGCATTTAAGTACGTTGTTTATCCAAACAGGCCCCTATTATCGTAGTATGTTGGATAAATGACAATTGTGTTTTGAGGATAGTATTTTCACTAGCTTAAAGAAACCGAACTGCCATTTTGGATTTTTATTTTCCTTAATCTCCTAGAACTTTCACGTTACTAGCATTGGGCTTGCAAGACACAGCTGAATCCGTAAATCTAACAAATCCAAGTTGTTTCAGATAGATGATGCCCGCGCTGCTATGATGCTTTACCAAAAAAATAGAAGAGAATGGGAGAAAAGCATAAAAGGTAACTTTCGGAAGCAAAAGAAACGGAAGAAGAATAAGGAAGCAAAAGAATGAAGATATGCTTCTTATGCCAACCATGCTGGAATTGTATCATAGCATTGGCTGCCTTGTATTCAAAAACATTATTGTTAGGGACTCTATCCTTCAATGGTTATTGTATTGCTTAAATTGAATTAAAACTCAAGTTACAAAGGGGGAAAAATAGTTTGAGTTACTGTAAGATAAGTTTTGTATTTGCAGAGTATCTCACTATTGTTATGTTTTGTACTCTTTATCTATAATAATTGGCAAGAAAGCCCTGTTAAAGTAGGCAGATAATGATGGATTCAATTATAATATAAATAGATTGGATGGATTTAGCTCGAAAAAAATGCGATTTAGTTAAAATGATTCATTAGAAAATGAACAGTTGTGTGACTATATGCATGTATACGTATAAAAACATTTATAAAATTAGTTACATTTAAATCATTGATTTTTTAATAGATGGTCATAATTCTATTTTCTCCCTAAGGTTAGGAGGTTGAGCTAGATAAACCATAACCATAAGTGTACCATGTTATGAAAGGCCAGTAAGTGAAGTAATTCTGTTTTGCAAAACCTTATCTCTCTATTGCAAAATCTTAACAAGAGCTCAACCAAAGTAAAATTTATTTTCATGCAATTCCAACCTATAATTTCCACCAACTTAGTGAGGAATATTTTTAGAAGGTAAACGAGTTCATATATCAACTGACTTGAAGATAGTCATCTTTAGATTCTCAATTATGGCCACTGTTTTTCGTCACGTTAAACACCAATATAAACTAGTCATTGAGAAAGATCAGCAGCATGTATGTAGTAATCCATGTTAGCCAATTTTCTGTTTAACTTTAGATATTTATTTTCTTTTCAAGATAAGTCTAGTAGTGAAGATGAATGTGAAAGTTCACTATGAATCTCTTCCGAGTGTCTTATGTTTATATATTTCATCTGGTAATAGAAAGTTTAAATGAGTTGAATTTCGAAGACTCACTAAAGTTAAAGAAGTTACATTGTTCAACGAACACTACTTACATATCAATCATCAAATATATCCTCACACCGACGAAAAGTTAAATTACAATTTTACAAATGAATCAACTTTTTCTAGAAAACTTATGTTGATATAGGATATAAGATATGTAACCCTTTTTTCAAGCCACCGCAACAATCAAGTCTTTCTTTCTGCGTTCCAAAACGGAGACACGTTCCCTCTTTTTCTCACACTCTTCTCTCACTTACTTACATTACATGCACACTCCAAAACTCACCAACCAAACACCTTCACCTCAAGATGCGAATTCCGATCAATCACCGCTTCAGAACCCTCGTCACCCATTCTCCCTCCAAATTCCGCCATGTTTCTACCTGTAGAGCTGTTCTTCTTCCTTCTTTCGGTGGACCCCAAAACCTCGAAATCCACCCCAACGTCGAAGTCCCTCCTCTCAAACCCAACCAAGTTCTCGTTCACTCTCGCGCCGTTTCCATCAACCCTCTAGACACCCGGGTCAGTTTCTTCCATTTTTGCTTAATGGGCCATCCCAATTTTTCATTTTTACTATGAAATTTTCATTCCTGCATAATGGGGTATGCTAATTTTTATTTTCTTCCATGAAAGTTTCATTTTTTGCATAATGGGTCATTCTAAATTTTTCATTTTCTATGGAAGTTTCATTTTTGCATAATGGGCTATGCTAATTTTTCATTTTTTGCTATGAAGTTTCATTCTTGCATAATTGGTTGTGTTAATCTTGATGGAATTTTTTTTCTAACAATGTGTTTTGTTTTTGGTTGCAGATGCGTGTTGGTTATGGGCGTTCAGTTTTTGAGCGGCTTCTGCCGATTATTTTGGGCCGGGATGTAAGTGGGGAGGTGGCGGCGATTGGTGCTTCGGTGAAGTCGGTGACTGTAGGCCAACAGGTTTTTGGGGCTTTACATCCAACTGCTGTTAGGGGGACTTATACTGATTATGCAATTCTTTCTGAAGAAGAAGTTACTTCAAAACCAAATTCACTTTCTCATGTGGTATGTGTTCTCCGACTGTTTCTAATTTTATACTTGGTTATTATTAAAAGTGATTTTAGGAAAAGAAATGTTTAAATTGACATGCAATGAGTAATAGTTTTGTTATGTAACTCGAACTTAGCATTTATAAATTTATAAGACTTGTTAAGAAATGTTTAAATTATCTTGCAGTGAGTATAGTTTTTTTTAGCAATTAGACTTGTAAGACTTTTCATAAGTTACAAATCGGTTGAGAAGTTAGCGAAGGCTTTAGTTTGAATGAGATTCCTAGCTTATAGAAGTTTCTTGAGAAAAATATGTTTATGGTTCTTCTCTTATAGAAAGTTCGTATGAGGGTAGTTGTTTATAGAGAAATTAAATGATAGATTGAGCTTGTGAAAATTTGAGATGCAAAAGCTAATTTTTGCTTATACCATAATTTGTTGTTTGAAAAACCTCAAATTACTGTAACTGTGAAGATCAGGTTTCACTCACCTTCGAGCAATAGTGTTGAATACATATTTAGCCTTGTTCACTTCTCTTTAACCAAGAAATACCCATCCATCAAAGAATTATAAGCGAGAACATCTTGTTTTGCACTTTGTTTTATCATAACAGTCAAAACACTTTTAGCTCCTGCCTTCCTTACATACCATCAATTATTAAATGCTTCTTAAGAAGTTTTTCACAAGTGCAAGATTCTTTAAACATCTGGGTTGATGTTATTCAACATCTGAGTGATATTATAAATATTGCAAGATTCTTTTGATATTTCTTTTTTCATAAGTTATTCTTAAGAAGTTTATCCGAACTAGGTTTGATTCAAATTGAGTTGAACTCTATTGAGTTGGATGTTTAGAGTTCTCTTGATTATGTATTGATACCCTCAAATGTTTTTAAATTCTATTTGTATCTTTCTTTAAAGTATGTTAGCGTACTGCATTTGTGTTTACTATTGGCTTTAGTTATGCATAGCCCTGTTGTAACTGAATCTATATTTTAGTTAGTTTGGGTTTCTGTCACAGAGCGGTTATAATATAATTTGTTTACCGTTGTGACCAACAGCTCTATAAGTCCTTGTATTCACACCTGAAGACTAAGCATAATATTTTATCACCTTTAATATGTTATCAAGTATCTTAGGCTCTGTTTGCAAGTTTGCAGGGGAGGGCTTTGGGGGTGGGAAATATAGGGGGAAATGGAGATATCTTTCACATTTTTTGAAAATGTATTTTTTTAGAGAATGATAAATTAATGTTTATGATTGATATATTTTTAATTTTAAGAATATTATAACAAAGATTAAATTTGAAGAATTCATATAAACCCTCCAAAACCCTCCTCCATGCAATTTTTGAGTTTCCTAAAAGAGGGGGATTTTCTATTATGAAGGTTGTGAGCCCTCCCCTCCCTTCCCCTCCAAACTCGCAAACAAAGCCTTAGGAAGGTTGTGATTTCGTGCACTGTCATTGAAAAGACATTAGGTCTGTTGAATTTGTTGTTTGGAGTATTATTAATTCTGTTTTGATCCCCAAGAGCATTTCCCTTTTAACCTTCTTTTGTATTAAGTTATGCTGAAGTGAGGGGATTCTGAAAGTGGAAGTGTGGTGCTTACTTATACCAACATTTAGATGGAAAATTGTACGTTAAGATAATGATGAAATGAGAAATGCTAGGGACACACCCTCTAACACACTCCTCTAACACACTCCAATAATAAGTTGCCAAGTCACCCACTTTTTATTAATGTTACTTGATAACCGGTTGTACCAGTTTTCTTTTCTTTTTTCTTTCTTTCGTTTTTTTTTTTTTATAAAACACATACAATAACATTGCTCTATTCTCCTTGACAACACTAATTTCGGTTTGTCTCTCGATCACTGTTCACCATTGTCTTCTCCCAAACTCTTCTGACCGTTTTGGAGATATGAGTTCACAATTTTTTTATTTGAATTCAATTTTTTTTTTTTTGATTTGGGTTCCATTTTCTTAAATGAGGTTTTTAATGTATACTAAAGCAGAAATCAATTCGTGACAGAAGTGTTCTCTTTTATGTTGGTTAATCACTTTTTCTATCACAAACCCATTTCAATTTTGTGTTTTCAACACTTTTGTGTTAAAAGCAAACAAAAGTTGTCTGGAACATGTTTTTGATGGATTTGTGCTTTGGATTGTTGTAATCTTTTTACAGGTTGGATTGTTTAGTCCTAGATGTTAAAGAGACGGTCATGGTGGCTAGAGAGTCTTAGTGTGACGTTGAAGTACAGAGGAAGAAGATGAAAAGATAAAATCTAACTATTAAAACAAACAAATAAAAAATAAATGGTTATAGTGTATAAAGTTGAACCGGTAACAAGTAAAAGGAATTAAAAAGTGGATGACATGGCAATTTATTATTGGAGTGTGTTAGAGGAGTGCGTCCCTAGCATTTCTCATGATGAAATATATGCCACTACCATCTACCTACGTCATGGCCCATATTCCTTTCATATCCATTCCCCGTATTCCTTTCATATTTATGTCCTATATTTCTTTCAAGAGATCAGTAGTTAGTGTGAGTAACAACAATGAATTGATCAAAATCTACTCCCTACACTACACTTTGGTCATGTCACGGAAGTGAAGCACTGGTATCAGAGGAACCACGTCTCTTTCTCTCATTCCTATTTTTCTTACCTATTGTATATATTACCTTCATGCGCAGTTACCTTGGGGGTTTGGTAGACTGTGTCTGAGAGAATGAAATTCTCATTGGTCAAAGAAAAAGAACTAATGATTGGTAAACAAGTCGGAATATGTTGGATTACAGAGCTGTAATGCTGTAGTTTTGTGCAGAGAAAGAGCTGGTTGTTATGTTTCCTGGAGTAAAATGATTTCGATTTATGCGTGTTCTAGAATTTCTTTCAACTGCATATTGTCCAATTTGTGCTTATTTCTTGTCCAATCCTTTAACTCTTAAAACCAACGATCTTTGTCTAGTTATGCCCAATTCATTGGTTTTGCCATCACTCTCAATAATTACCTGTCACAATATTATTAGTACTTTCTCATTGAACAATTGACCATCAGTTTTCCCCCTTTATTTACTTTGGGACATTGAAGGCATGTTTTTTCTTGATTTTTTATCTTGTAGGAAGCAAGTGCCATTCCTTTTGCTGCACTGACAGCTTGGCGTGCTCTAAACGGTACTGCTAGAATAACTGAGGGGTATGTTTATAATGCTGAGATATGATTTCCATCCATGAAAATAAGTTTTTTCTCTTACATGTCACCATTTTACATTTAGAGTTTTCATTTTCACTTATAACTTTTAGCTCATGTCAAACAGGCAAAGGATATTAGTAGTGGGAGGTGGAGGGGCTGTAGGGTTTTCTGCTATTCAGCTTGCGGTGGCTGCTGGCTGCCCTGTCACAACTACCTGTGGAAGTCAAAGCGTTGAACGAATGTTAGCAGCCGGTGCTGAGCAAGCTGTTGATTATCTTTCTGAGGTTGTTCTGAATTTTCTTTTGTATCATATTTCCAAACATTTGTTTAGGTATTACAATAATCACAGACAATGTTATTATATTTTGTTTTTTGAAATAAAATGAACAAGTTCTTTTTGTGACACGTTAGGTTGCTTGCCAACTGAATGTCTGATTCACTATTTCAAAACACCATAGTTGACTCCCTTGGTATTTCAATTCAATAGCACGCAGTAAAGGAAAACGCTTGAACTAACTAAACCACACTAGTAACTAATTTAACTGATTCTAAAACCAATCTAACCAATTATAAACTGAATGTTACGATATATGATCATAATACTAAGATAGTTCGATCTTTAAGCTTATATTTTCTTCATGAAAGTGCATCTTGCATTAGACTTCTATGACTTACTTATTCTTGATTCGCAGAATTATGAATTGGCCATAAAGGGAAAGTTTGATGCTGTTTTGGACACAATTGGTGTGCCAGATACAGAACGTATGGGCATTAGTTTTCTGAGAAGAGGTGGACATTATATGACACTTCAGGTAGAACATTTAGGTTTATTGCTTTTTTTCGCTTTCACCATACTTGTTAGGTTGTTTTTTTAGATTTTTTTTTTAGTAAGTGACATCAGTGCTTTAATCTATCTTTTTCTCTTACCTTGAAGGGTGAAGCAGCATCATTGGCTGATAGGCTTGGTCTGACTCTTGGTCTTCCCGCAGCTACAGCTTTTCTATTGAGAAAACAGATTCAATACAGACTCTCTAACGGAATAGGTAAAATGTCTCAGTCTGTTGTGAATTCTTTTTCTTTTTAGAAATGTGAAGCCTAATCCTCAAAAATCCTTGTGATGCAGAATACTCATGGGTATTCATGAGGTCTGACATAGAAGGCTTAATTGAGATTCGAAAGCTATGTGAAGCAGGGAAGATGAAGATACCTGTTGATAAAACGTTTCCCATAACACAAGTAAAAGAAGCTCATGAGGCAAAAGACAAGAGAACCATTCAAGGCAAAGTGGTGCTAGAATTTGATTGAAGGCCTCAAGCTCATAATAGGGAGTTGCTTAGTCTAGATTTTTCAGCCTATTTTGGGTCTCCACTTCAATGGATTGTTCCACAATTAATTGAGAAATAGACAATGTTTTTTTCTTCTGGGTTTTTACTGTATGATAGAAAGTGAAACTTTTTTTGTAAATTTAGATTCATAATATCAAATAAAAAAACCTGTAAATTTGTTGAGAATTTTGTGTGATGCTTGAGCTGTATACATCTGTTCTGTTTGTAGTCATGTCCACTTGTGAAAGGTGTGGGAATGACTTTATGCCTCAATAAATCCAATGTGTCAGTTGCACTTATTTTCTGTAACCTAATCTTGTTCTCTTTACTTGTAACGTTGAAAGTGAATACGGTTCAATTATTAGCAGAAAGTTTGGAGATTGTATTACCCTATATATAGGTGCTAGAGAGTGAGAGTGAGAGTGAGAGTGAGATGCAAGCATCATTTGTCATTCAAATTCAAATAACCATATCTCATGAACATTGTCAGGAAACATTTGTCTGTTTGCTTTTATATACTCCCTCTGTCCCTTAATGTAGGCATTCATTGTCTTTTTCACATTTCTTAAGAAATATTGCCAATGTGTATGTTTTGTGTGTTAATATTACCAAATTGTATTTTGTTTGTATATGTATTAAATTTGATTTTTCATATTTCAAGACAAGTTAGTAGTATTAATTAGGGGTATGTTTAGGAAAAAAAATAATAAATGCGTCTAGTAATTTGAAATGAAGTTTACATTTAGGGACAAAAATAAAGTCAAATGGGGACTTATATATAGGGACGGAGGGAGTAATTTGAACGGTTAGGAACAAGTTATTTCCATCCTTTTGTGATCACTCACGATTCACACACATCAACAAATTGGGATTTTCCCTCAAAAATAATAATAATTGGGATTTGACCTTTAGAGTGTAAGTGAACAATATTAACATCCTACGCATCAACCACTTGCGCTAGACTCAATTGATGTTTTTATTTCTACTAGCATCAAGACGAACACTGACATGTCTGTCTTTTTTGCTTTTATTGCCAATGAGCGATAAAATGGTGCTCTCTTCGTCTCACAATGAGTGACGCTTGCACACAAAAAATTGTCCCAAAATGATTGACCATTTTGCTTTTCAAGTGAGTATTAAATATGATAAAAGTTGGTCTTTTTTTCTTATTTTTTGGGACAAAGAAAATGAGTTTTTTTTTTCTCTTATAATTTGGGACAAAGAAAATAAGTTGTTTTT
>Ga0315913_1006949_pt1 | contig 13651 bp, 13 predicted proteins | sample MpolsnodulesMG_FD_207736 | JGI IMG/M metagenome (GOLD analysis project Ga0315913, IMG submission 207736) | Medicago polymorpha root nodule microbial communities from Los Angeles, California, United States - small nodules | ecosystem: Host-associated > Plants > Roots > Nodule | place: USA... | reverse complement strand
GTGAGCATGTTCACAGATTCATCCTTTTTGTTTTTAGTGAATTTGTATTATATCGATGTACTCTATCAATTTGAATGAATGAATATCATTTATTTTTGTAAAAAAAAAACATTGTAATTTTAATATTTGTTTTAGAATCTCGCTTTTAAGAAAACGACGACAAAAAAAGTCCGCCTTGGTTAACTTTTTTTTCCCGCGTTCTTTGTAACCGAGTATATATCAATTACATACCGCACGTGCTTCCTAGTAAATAAATGTGTAATATACCACTTGCCAATTTGTTCCTTATCTTTTAGCTTGCCAAGTCACAATTTTTTATGGGAAAAGAATCTCAATGCATTAGGTAGAAGCTGCCTTTAGAAATTAGAAGACAATGTCAAATTGTCAATAACCACTTCATTATTATTTTTTCTTTCTCCTTTTTGGGTGCACAACTACTCTCACATTAATTAAATTTAAATTCAATATGGAGTAGTTGGTGACATAGTAAACAAAGGAATATTTAGTACTATATATATAACCCTCCTTCCATAACCTCATCCATCATTGGCACAAGTTCTAATTCTAATATACTAAAAACACTTTCTTACAAACACTTTCTTACAAACATTTTCATTTTGAGAATTAAAGTTCATAAGCATGAGTACATCAATGATAGCTTCTTTCTTTGTTCTTATGTTGGCCTTTCCTAATGCATTTGCAACTGATTTCACTGTTGGTGATGATAGTGGATGGAATCAAGGAGTTGATTACACCAAGTGGGCTTCTGGAAAAACTTTCAAAGTTGGTGATAACTTAGGTATGTATGAATCCATCCTTTGCTTAATTCTCCATTTTTTTTTCTTATTTGAAAAAAAAAATGAAATCCCCATTCCACATCGAAAAAGTTTAATATAATGCTAAATTTGAAACCCACTTGGGTTGGCTTGATGATATTGGCTCGAGACTTGGGAGTGTGCTCCTTCTTAAAGTTTCAAATTTGATACTCTCCAATGTCAATTTAGGTGTGCTAATTTAGCTTCTTAAAAAAAAAAAGCTAAATTTGAGGTCTAAAATTACTATTACATCATGAAATCTTAAATATAGAAATAATGTAAATATACTTTGCAATCTACATTAGAGTTAACAATTTTTTTGTGTTGAAAAATCAGTGTTCAAATATACCAACGCCCACCAAGTGAATGAAGTTGATGAAAGTGACTACAAAAGCTGCAGTTCAAGCAACACCATAAAGAACTATGCTGATGGAAATTCTAAGGTAGCATTGACTAAAGCAGGAAAAATTTACTTCATATGCCCTATTCCAGGTCATTGTACTAGCACTGGTGGCATGAAGCTTGAAGTCAATGTTGTTGCTGCTAGCACCACCCCAACTCCAAGTGGCACCCCCCCACCAACAAAATCTCCATCAACCACACCATCAACCACTCCATCAGCTCCTTCAGAGACAAACTCAACTTCTCCATCACCACCAAAGGATAATGGAGCTGTTAGTATTTCCAATGGTGTTAGTCTTTTGATGGGTTCTTTCTTTGTTTCAGCAATGATTTTGGGTTTGATGGGCTAGGGAAGAGACAGTGCAATTGTTAATCACCATAATTTATGTACTATTGGTTTGTTGAATTTGCTTGATTTTCATTTCATCTTGATGTGTATGAGCCTTTAATTAAAAAAGAAATATTTCTTCTTTTATAGGCATTTTTATGTGTATAATTCCTTCCTTTTGTTGTTTGGTTGCCAATAATTGAAATGGAAACAACTATATATTCACTCAAATAAGAGTTTACTAGGAAAACATTTCTACTTCATAAAAGAAAATGGCCACTTTATACACTTTTTTTCTTCAACGACAAAGTTTTAACGCTCAAAATATTAAACATATGTTTGATTTCACGGTGGAATTGTCAAACGCATGTCTCAACAAGTCATGGCCGTGAAAAATAGAACTGAACTTCTTAACTTTTACGGTGACACGGTTTTCTGTCGTGATTTTGTAAAACGTGACGAGATATCAACAGACATTAAATATATGTTTGGATGACATGAGTTTGACAGAAATATTATATTGATTTTGTCAAATAAACTAAGACTCTAAACATGCATTAAGATCATATTTATTTATAAAGTTGAATATCTCCTGGGAATACTCTTTCATATATTGGTTTGAATAATCAATTTCTAGCTATATGCTTCATCGAGAAAAAAATTTCTGCTTAACTTAAATGGCCTAATTATCAGGTAACATTTCGATGACTTTGAGTTTGGTGACTTTGATGACTTTGTCTTTATCTCTCTCCTAATTACGAATTTTTTTTTATCAAAATAATATTTTATTCACTCATCTATCATTCTCTCTCATCTAAAATACACTAAATTCACCAAAATCACCAAAATGCAAAGTCACTCCTAATGCAAAACACCATATTATTTACCAAATGCAAAACACCATATATTATTTTGTTGTAAGTCTTAAATTATATTAATATAGCTCTATTTATTTTGGAAGGTTAATCTCCCTCCTAATGCATTTGAAATTTGATTTCAACTTACACAAACTTAAAATAACTCCCCTAAAATAGTGTAAGTTATATTTTTTTGGGGTCTTAATATAGTGTAACATGTAAGTATCATCAATTACAATGTGCAATTGGGTCAGCGGGTCACAATACATCTGGCATCAAATCATTATTAACATTATTTTAGAATTTTAGAATTGCAATAGATTTGACCAAAGACTTTAACCCACATGCAGCCGCCTCCATGTTCAGTTATTAAGATCATTATACTTTACCCAAAGAAATCATAATACTTTGATATGGGTTGCACATGTTAAGAAATTTAAAGTAGTAATTTTGACTTGGAACTTGTGTTTTTTTATATTAAATATGTAACTTTTAATCGATAATTGTTGATTTTCAATAAAAAAAATACTACTTTTAGTTACCTTAACATGTGCAATATTTTACATGTTAGACAAACCCCTTTGATATACTATTATTTATTTTAAGGATTATTAATATAAAAAACCCTCCCTTCAAAAATTTAATATAAAAAAAGTATTAGAAAAATGTATATACAATTTAAATGTTAAAGTTCAACTAACTCATCGTTAAACAAGTATGTTAAAGTATCTTTCTTGGTGTTATATATAACTAAGATATAGTTTATAAATTTAAAATGGCTATTAGACAGCTAGTGGATTATAAAATTGAGCTGTCATTCCAATCAAATAATAGCTCAGTGTATGGCTAACATTTGGACTTTACAAATAATACAAGTTAATGTAAGTCCCTCATATCACACATTACTTCTACACCATATCTTAGTTTTTAGAAGGAAAAAAAATTATTTAATGAGAAGTACAACTCATACACCAACACGTTCTAGCAAAAGATGTCTAACATTATCTTAATAAAGTTTCTTTATTATTCGATGGTGACATTGATGGTTAATGTATTTAAAAATAATACAGGGGTCACTTTTATTCACATGGATTGATATGATATTTTTAATGGATTAATAGAGTATCAATTCTAATGAGGAATTTTCTTAGACTCTCTTAATATCTCATTTTACTGAAAAAGGTTACTCAGGAGTATAATATTTTGATAAAAAAACCGTTCCAAGGTTATTTCCCGAATTTTATGAGGGGACTGGGAGACATTGATGAAACCTAAAAAAGAACCGCTCATTTTCAGTTAGCTATTACTTTTCCGATTTTATTGATTTTTCACGTGTTATATTTTTTCTTCCAAAATACTCTTTGTTCGGCAAATATGATCTGAACCATAATTTGGTAAATACAATCTCAACTGTTATAATATAAAATTGTTCATGCCTATCCAAAGTCTCTAAATATACAGTTCAGATTGTATTTGCCGAAACCTCACAAAATTGTTCGGCCAATGGAATCTGAAATGTGTCAACCCACCAAGAAGTTTGTGTTTAGAGGTATTTTGCAATGTAAAAATTAACATAGTTTGGATTATATTTGTGGAACCCTTAACAAACAATTCATATTATATTTGCTGAACTGTTTGTTAAAGGTTCCGCAAATATAATATGAATTGTGTTAATTTCTACATTGCAATTTATCTCTAAACACGATCTTCTAGAGGGTTTGACACATTTCATATTCTATTTGCATAACAATTTGCATAATGGTCTCATTCAAGAACGTTTACCAACGAAGACTAACCTGGCAATATGCAGGGTTTTACCATCATCAGCATCATATTGTGTTTCAGGGTGTGGCCATGTTGAAACGGCTGAACACTTATTTCTTACCTGCCCAACTTTTTCATCTTTATGGCAGCATGTGCGTGAATGGATTGGTTTTGTGGGGGTAGATTCTAATAATATTTCCGATCATTTGTTGCAATTTACTTTGATGACAGGTCCTGGTAAAGCTAAAAGTTCATTCTTGCAGCTTATTTGGCTTCTGTGTACTTGGGTTGTCTGGAACGAACGAAACAACCAACTGTTTAATAATGTTGTAACTTTAGTACCTCGTCTATTAGACAAGGTTAAATTGTTATCTCTAGGATGGCTGAAAGCCAAAAATGTCATGCTTGTTTTTGGTACGCAGAGGTGGTGGTCAAACCCTTTAGCTTGTTTGGGCATTGGCTAATTCTTTTGTGTACACCTTCTGTTATTGACATACTTTGTTGTTCTGTAGTAGTTTCCTAGGCACACCTTGTGCTTGGGAACTGCTTTTTGTTGTGGTTATATAATTCCATTTTGGCTTGTTCAAATATTTTTTTTGCAAGGTTTTGGCAAATAAAATCCAAACTATATATTTACATGCTTTGGATATACATGAGCAATTTTATAACAGTTTGGATTATATTTGCTGAAATATGGTTTATATTATATTTGCCGAACAAATGGTATTTTAAGAAATAAAAATAGGGCAAGTGAGAAACCAATAGAGTGAGAAAAGTAAGATTTCTGCTCTCCCCCCAGCACTTTTCGCTCCCACCCTGCAGCCATGCCCAAATTACCCCCGCGTTAGTTAACTAACGTTGCACAACTTAAGTAGCGCATGTGTAAAACACTGCATGAGTTAACTCACGCAGCCATTAACACATGTGTGAGTTAACTCACGCCCAGTCTGTGCAGCAAGCCAGAACTGGCAGAACCTCTATTTTCCCTGAATTTTTCATTCATTCTTTCATACATTCATTCAAGCATACATTTTTCATCATTCATTTAATAATACATTCAATCAAGCAACTCATAATTATATTACGAAATAAAACTACGGAATAAAATAACGAATAATGTCATAAAAACGCCAAAAAGCGCAAGTGTAATAGGATTACAACTAAATCCAACAAAATGTCATAAAAAAAAGCTACCAAAGTCATAAAAGTTACACAAGTCATACTGGTCCATCCCGTGGACTCCTACTCCTCCTCCGCGGAGCCGACACCTGCTCCAGCATGCTCCACTCAGACTGTATGTCCTGCATCAAGCGCATAACCTCCCATGTATTATGAAACACAGCAGAATGTGCCATTGCACCGTCCACTCTGCCCCTGATGTTGCCGATGATCTGGTATGGGTCGGGAGGATGTCTGGCCCACTGCTGCTCAACAAGAACCTCCTCGTAAGGAGAGACAGGACGAGGAGGGGCAGCAGCTGCGTAGTCAGGAATGGCCGCAGGGGGGTTCAGAAAATGATGTGATACTCTAATGAACCATCTCATGTACCCCTTAGTATGAGCCCACGACTGGTTATCCGGAACCAGATGACCCCTCTGCTGATGGTTGAGGACATATAAAGCAAACTCCGTGAAGGCCTGGGCGACGTCATCCTCCGTAACAAGCTCAATGTCTGTAGGAGGCCTGAGAATAGTCTGGACTTACCCAACTGCCTAAGAACCTGCTCTGGCAAGTGACTGACCATCCTGTCGTTGCCGGCCATGATCCATCCGGAGTACCAACATATGTCCTGAAAGGGTGTGATGTGTCGTCGTCTCTCGTACGGCCTCCAGGTGATATGAGAATGGTCCAACGAATCAATGACAACTCTGTAGTGTCCAGGATTAGAAAAGCCCCTGGGAGGTTTCCATTGACTCACAAGCAGGGCAACATTAGGGTTGTAGACGTCATCATCAATCCTCGGAATGATGTTCGAGAAGTGCGCCAAAGTCCATCCCTACAAACACAAAGAAACAAATATTTATATCAGCGCAAGAATTATACAAACAATAGGCTCAAGCAGCTACACCTATTGAGTAGCTCCTCGTAGCGCCTCTTCAGTACACCAAAACAGATGTGAGAAGCACCCTGACTTGTCATCTCCTTAGCGGTAGCATCCTCTGTAAAAAGTAGGTCCGACTACATCATCTCTAGCCCCTCGTCACAGGTTAACTCTCTGTCAGGAAGGAGCCTCCCATTGACGGGGATGCCTAGGAGACACGCCACATCATCTAATGTGATGGTCATCTCCCCAACAGGTAGATGGAAGCTGCTGGTCTCCTCATGCCATCTCTCTAACATCGCACAAACGAACCCGTGCGAGATTTTCTCGTACCCACTAGTCAAGAGGGGAGTAAGACCGGACATATTCACTTCATCCCAAAACCAGTCATTTTGTTCACCCGGCTGAGGGATTGTCAGGTTTTTAAGCCTCAACTTCTTCCCGTGCGAGATACCTTTCACCCTATGTTTTTTCCGAAACTGAAATACAAAAACAAAAAACAACAAACAACATCGTTAAATAAATAATAAGTAAAATAAATATTAGATATATTCTAACATAAGTTTAAATTCTAACATTAAATAAGTAAAATAATAATTAAAATAAGTTGTATAAATAGTAAAAGAAGTAAAATAAACATTAAAATATACTTACATCGGCATCAACCCATATCCTGCATGCCACATGTCCACCAAAACGATGTAAAAGCTTGAGATCAGAAGGCCCCCAGCATAGCCGTCCGGTCCGGCGTCGTACACCACCCTTGGCACCCCATGAAAACGAACCCTACCATCATCCTGCTGTTGAGGCTCCTTAATATTAGGCTGCTCCTGCTCATTACCAGGCTGCTCATGATGATCCTCATACTGATGTTGCTGATACGCATCAAACTGATACTGGTGAGGCTGAGGCTCCTGAAAATGATACGCCTGATCCTGTGCCTGCTCATACACCTGATACGCCTCATACTCCTGAGGGATTGTCGGGTCCATTGTCTGGGATGGACCCGTCTATGACGTTGATCCCCCAGCAGCATCAACTCTAGCAAATCTCGTTCCCCCACCTCTCCCTCCACCAGCGTGTAATGCTTTTTCTCCCTCCTTACACTACTAGTAGGGGCACACCTCCCTGCCCTAAGGTTGTCAGTCCTATCCTGAGGCGGCTCAGGTGGCCTCTGAGACGTATTTCTCCGAGGCATATATGCACAATGCAACAATTTCAACAATTCAACAACAACACTAAAATTTCAGTGTCATTTCAATCCGTAAACTACCACACTGCTCTCAAACATACTATAATCAACATTAACAAACCATATTCTAACTAATTACATCATTAACAATCCAAAAAAACAAAAACAAAATCATTTAGACATTTTACCAAACACATAGTGTGCAATTTTCAAACAACTAGGTAATCTAACAATTTCTAAACCCTAAAATACCACATTGTACTCTAAACAAGAATGCCTAAGTTAATTCATCACTAACAATCATCAAAACTAGCATGTAAACAAAATTTATAAGAACCTAAAAATGTTAAATTTCTTATAAAATTCAAAAATTTCAACCAAATAAATGCAATTAAGTAGGATAATCATCACTTACTTGATATTGTGGGAGAAATTGACTTTGAATGGCACAAGAATGGTGAAAATCGCACTTGGAAGGGAAAATTTCGTGTTTGGAGAAGTTGGAAAAATGAGGAACTTTGTCTCTGTTGTGTTGATAAATGACTTAAGTTACGCTGCGTGAGTTAACTCACGTAACACTACTTAAGTCACGCAAGCAATGTAAGGTGCGCAAGTTAAGTCACGTAGCGTGACTTAACTTGCGCAGGGGTAATTTGGGAAATCGTGCAGGACGCGAGTGTTTTGTGCTGGGGGAGAGCAGAAATCGAAAAGTAATAGCCTTTTTAATTTAGCTTTGGGCTATACAAATGGTCAGCCTTAATCTTAGGCCCAATTGATAACTTACAGCCCAAACTGTCTAGCAAGAACATCCTTACTCATTTTATTTAGAGTTAATATCCTCCTTTTTTAACAAAAAAGAGTTAATTAATATTCTCCTATCAAATTTAATTCCTACAAAATTACAGGGGCCGTGGAGTAGAATTAACTTAGTGCAATGAAATAAAATAAACTAAAAGAAGCTGCTTGGTAGAGAGGCAAAAAGAAAACCAAACCAAGAACGGGATAGTGGTTGCACACTCAGAAAAATTGTAAGGAAAACAAAAGAAGCTGCATTCTGATGGGCTGCATGCAAGGTGCTGCGATGAAGGGGCTGTGTGCGGTGGGGCTGCGACCTTTGACGAGCAGTGGAGCTGCGAGCCTTTTGACTTGAGTGTCTCAGTTGAAGGAGTGCAGTTTCCCAAGAAAATATCTGTTTTTTTTAAGCGAAATGCTGCTTGCAGTGAAACCTATCTTCCCGAATGCATCACAATTAGGTTGTACTCCATAACTACAACTTTAGTGTTTTCCGCCAAAGGAGATCTAAGAGTGCAACTGTGGAATTGTACTATTTTTCATTCCATATACGTAGAGGGGATGTAATAGCATCAATAAATGGTCGTCCACTTTTTTTCCAATATTGATTTCCTTCTCAAACGCAGTTGCTTCTCATTGTATAGAATCTCAGCCAACCTTCATAAAATAAAAATTCACTACTACAAAATGTGGAAAAAATAACGTCTATTTTTCCGTTTGGTCATGTGTTCGAACCTCTCTGCATATGACTTTTAATTTTTTCCGTTTTTTATTAAGATTTCCTTTTTTTCTTGTTTTCATTCATCCACTTTTTACGGTTTTTAATGAAAAGTCTTTTTTTCCCATTAAATTGTAATTAATATTTGTTTGTTGGTGAAATTGTTATTAAAACAAAAACCACATCCGTTTCTCTTTTTTTTCAAGAATCGATCCCTTTCTTTTTTGATTTTTTTTTCTTTTTCCTGTCATCTTCCCCCAAACCCTTTTATTTCCTCTCTAAGAACTCAAACCCTCTTATCTGAAAAATTGGTTTTCATCTTCTCCCTAAACCCTCAATTATTACTCTATGAGAAAACCCTTCCTCAATTCTTCTCCGAGAAAAGTCAACCAGAGTCAGTTACTCCGCCGCCCCGTGCGGTCACTCAAGGGAATCAAGTGATCGTGATGAATCAGCAAAAAACAGGTTCAGATTTGTATTTGCTAATTCTGCTGTTGAAATAATATTTTTCTTCAGATTTTTTATTAGTATCGTTTATTGTTGTATTAGATGATGTCTTTCTGATTGCATTGAACTGAGACCTAAATAAACTGTTATTGTTAACTGCTGAATTCTAATTAATCGATGAACTAATTTCTGAATTCTAATTAATATTCATTATGTGATAGATAAGGTCTTCCTTCATTTTTTTCTTTGGATTTTGTTTTTTATAAGCCATCTAATTTTGTTTGGAGATGCCCTGACCTTTTTAGCTTCATAGTTTTAATTTTGTGTGGTTAGCTTATCTTAGTAAATAGTAGTTTTTTCATTGTTTTTTATCTTGCAAAGTAAACTGGTAGTCATATAATTTTTCTTTAAATAGTGTTTACACACATGTATGTCAATATCATAGTGAGGGGGTAAGGAGGTATGCTACACTTGAAATTGTGTAGCCTTTTGTATTTATATATGATTGGGTACCCCTATATTGCGTGAAGGGTATGATGGTGTCTATAGAAAATATGCTGGTATTAGTTAACATGTAGTCAAATTTACATGGGAAATGTCAATGAGTACCCTAAGGGCAACTCTTTAAGGACCTTAAATAATAAGTTTCTACGAAGCTTATGTAAGATTTTTCTTGAAACTTTGTTTTTGATTAATTTTTTCTCACTTTTTACCATCGTTTATAGAAGATTTTCTAATTAACTTTGACATTTATGTAGTGGACATTGGTGTTATTTGTCATTGATCCTATATCGGAAATCATATATTATTTGGATCCATTACTCATTGACTATATGAATTACCCAAAAGTGAAGAGTATGTTTGACACGTAAGTATATATATTTATATATTGATGTATATGAAAACTATATATATATATATGATCAGTTGTATGTAATCTAAGTTTACATTTATATTTTGTAGAGTTCTAAAGGTATTTCGCTCTACAAGGGACACTCAAGTACCAAAGAATAAATTTAACAACATATCATGGGTCCGAGTACAAGTTTAATAATATAACATAACAACCTTAAAAAATTAGTGTATGAATAATATAAATAATTTGATTGATACAAACTTATTTTATTTTTTGCAGTGTCCTCACCAAGAAAATGGTATAAATTGCGGGTACTTTGTGATGAGGTTTATGAAAGAGATTCTCATTTCAAAACTAAATGAGATTCCAAATCTGGTATGTTATTTTTATATTAAAGTATAATATTTGTATATAATTAAGTTTATTATTATTAAGTAACATTGTTATTTTTTTTACAATATATGCAGTACATTGATGGTTTCAAGTGTGTGACATACTCAAAAGATAAACTAAGAGAAATCCAAGAAAAATGGTGTGAGTTCATGATCAGCCTAAAAGTTATATGATATTTTTATGATAAGGTGAGTTTCATGTTTCTATATATATTCGCTAGAAGTGGTGGTGTTTTTAATTTATAATTTTGTTTTAATTTGTACTATGATCGGTACTACTTTGAATTTGTCTCTAATATAATATAGTTGCTTCTTGCTTAATGGTGTTTTCTGCTATATATGCAGGTGGTGGAGAGTGAACGAAATTTGGAAATGAATAATGATTTGTCTACTGTTTTGGATAAAAATGTTGAGACGATCAAGAAGATAGATGAAGACTACTGCACGATACCATAGAAGATTTTAATCTTTATGTTAACTAATTAGTTGTAACTTAGAGATATCCATGTCACCATATTAGTGACTATACATTTCTGACTTTTATGCTATATATACATACATTTTTTATGATATGTTTAAGTTTTATTTGATAAATAATAGTCTCAATTTTAATGTGCCAAAAATATATATATTTCCCTTAGAAAAATTATATATATACATATATATATATTTTACTTTAAATTAATAAAAAACGCTATTTGTTATAATAAAAAAAAATCTGACCAAAAAAAAATTAATGCTTTTCATAGCGCTTTTTTCCTATATAAAGCGCTATCTAAACCTAGTGTTACATAGTGTTTTAAAACAAAAACGTTGTTTTTTACTAGTGCATGCGTTATTTTAAACCCATTTTAAATGGTGTTTATTATTGAAAGTGCTATCAAAGGAGAATCTTTGGTAGCGTTTTTTGACAAAAAGCGCTATATAAACCCTGTTTTAGATAGCGCTTTATATAGAAAAAAAGCGCTATATTACCTTTACCAGCGCCATTTACAGTAGCGCTTACAAAGCGCTAGCTAAAGCCAAAAAAAAGCGCTATATAAGCCCATTTTTGTAGTAGTGATTGTCACATAATTAACATTTACTCCTATTAATTAAATGATCAACCCAAAATATTATACTCACACACATACTTATGCCTTACTTAGTTTAATTTGTATTTTTTAAGCTATAAATATAATATAGCTATTATGGTTTCTTACATGAGAAAAAAGAAAAATATATATCTTAATGAATGGAAGTTCACATGACAAGGTGCGTAATTAAACTTTTTTATAAAAGAAAAACAAAGGTGTGTCTATATAGACTTCCAAAACATATCCAAATGCGTCCTTTATCATTTTTAATAAACAAGCAGAATTTTTGGTAGTAAACAAGTAGAAATTAGCTTCACCTTTTATAAAAAAATATCCAAATGTTTTTAAAACAAAATCAATTTTTTAAGCCAAAACAAACGCACACTTAACTAATTTACTTTAGCTCAAATTAGTGTATCTATCCAACCCTCAATCTTTCCCCTATAAACAATCAACTGAAATCATTCCCAAAAAAAAAATATTAACCGGAAGAATAAATATTATCATTTCCAAGGGTCAACTACTCACTTTAATCCTAAAAAATGACTAATCTCAACAACATTTGCAATACAAATTAAGATAAAAATTTATATTATATTTACTATATTGTTGAGTCTGTATGTATAATTTGTTATCTAAGCATGGAGAATGGTAAATCGCACAAACCTTTTCGTGATGGGTAAAAGAAGTTACATTCAGAATCTTAACTGGTTGTTCCAACAAGACCTCTCCTGCCTTTATAAGTTTTTCCATGTTTTCTCTGGTAGCATTATCGGCAGCAATGGATCCTTCCAAGTTATACTCCTGCGCATTATGGACGGTTATTTCAAACTCATTTGTTATAAATTAATTAAAGGAGTAATTTGAACTTCGAAACAACAAGGTGCAGGCATACATCAATTCGAAGGTAGAAACTGGAGCGAGATTGGAGACTTCCAAAGACTGTTTCAAGGTGATATTCAACTATGTCTCGAGCAGCTTCAAGAGCATCTACAAGTAGATGGGGTAGCATATTAATGATTTGCCTCTGAAGCAGAAATCTTTTTATCCCCTGTTCTTCCACACCTAATGACAACAACACGATTCTGGATGGGTCGTCTGCCTTCAGAGGTATGAAATCGGAATTTTCCTCCTCCATCACTTCATTCACTGCAAGAAATGCCTGCATATACAAATTTTTATAGTGTAAAATTAAACTTCACATGAATGATACTAATTAATAATTAGTTACCTGAAGACATGTATATACTAGTTTTATGTTAATTAAATTATTTTTGTCCAACAACAAAAAAATTGTTTGTTTACACAATTGTTTTTAATAAAATTTGATATTTCATTGAGTTGGATGTTCAACGCTTCAATGCCCCTTTCTTTTGTTTTTATGAATAGGAAATATTGGATTTTTTTTTCCAAATTAAAAGGTGGATGTTGCTAAAATAAACATTCATAAAAACAGCATGTCTATTATAGCAAATCAAGTATGTGTGTGCGTATTTTTTTATTTTTTTTTGGGATTTGAACCCTGAACCTTGCATATATTATAGATCGGCCATATCAACTGAGCTAACATCACGATAACTGTGTATATATTTCCTAATATAACATATAATCTATTGGTATATATTTATATTGGTATATATATAACACTATCTCCTCGTAAACTTAGCTCGGTTGGTAAGGACAATATATAACATATATAAGGTCAGGGTTCAAACCTCGGCCACCACAAAAATATATAGCATTAGGGTTCAAACCCCGGCCACCACCAAAATATATAGCATTACAACTTTTTTTTTTTTTTATTTAAGTAATTTCAGATACCATGTTGTCACACGTAATTAGCTTACAGGACTACTTGCAGTCAGAGCACCATCAATTAAATTGAATTCATTATCACCATTCATAAAGTTATGGGCTGGTAGTTGACTTGGTGCAGCTGAAGTCCCAATGACTATATCCGACAGTTTTGCA
>Ga0315913_1006947_pt1 | contig 13653 bp, 8 predicted proteins | sample MpolsnodulesMG_FD_207736 | JGI IMG/M metagenome (GOLD analysis project Ga0315913, IMG submission 207736) | Medicago polymorpha root nodule microbial communities from Los Angeles, California, United States - small nodules | ecosystem: Host-associated > Plants > Roots > Nodule | place: USA... | reverse complement strand
CACCGGTCCTTTAAGTTTCAAGTTTGTTTCAGATAGATCCTTTAAGTTTCTAAGGTTTCAGATAGGTCCTTTAAGTTTCGAGTTTGTTTCGGATCGGTCCTTTAAGTTTATAAGGTTTCAGATACGTCTTTTAAGTTTCGAGTTTGTTTCAGATAAGTCCTTTCTATCAACCTCTGTTAAGCCAAAGTTAAAGGACCTATCTGAAACAAACTCGAAACTTAAAGGACCTATCTGAAACCTTATAAACTTAAAGGACTTATCCGAAACAAACTCGAAACTTAAAGGATCTATCTGAAACCTTAGAAACTTAAAGGACCTATGTGAAACAAACGTAAAACTTAAAGGACCCAGGGAATATTTTGCCTATATTATATTATAGTTGACTTAAATAATGTGTTTTTTAATGAGATTAATTAATATGAAATTTAAAAATAGTTCTTGATTTTATTTTAATAGCTATAAGAATATCAAACGACATAACTTGACAAAATTTATGTCCAAAACAACAACAATAGTCAAGTTCTATCCACTAAGTAGAGTCGATTATTTTGATCAAACAACATCATAATATGTTCTATCTATTAGATAATAAATTATCGAACTCATGTTGTTGGGTCTTATAGATTGATATAAGTTAGTATTTTAACCCTTTTAAATTTTACTATATATTCGATTGTGACCTTTATTTTTATAAGTCATATCATTGATATTAATGAAACCCTAACCACACTTATTTTGATATTCTCTTTTTTGTGTTATACTATCACATATATATATTATTCTTCAATTCAATAACCTTAATATCTTTCTTATATAGTTTCTTTTATAGTTTTTTTTTTAAAATTATTTCACCACCTTTAGTAATTTAACTATTATCAATCTGATGAACTTTCTTCACCACATTATTTATATGTATTCTCTCTTCATATTCAAACAATCTAAGTTGAGTTTTCACATTATTATATATGATAAGTGTTATCTCATTGCTCTCTAATATTTTTTATTTATGTCAATTTCACACATAACACAATTTTTGTTTTAGACAAGTGTTAGTAAAGAATCGTTGATATTGGTTTTCTAGATCTAAAAGTTCACCAACAAAACTAGCAACTTGATTCTTCCTACTTAATTTCACACTCAAGACCTACTTATGTCAATTTTCAATTTAATTATTAAAAAGAAAATTTATATGTATAAAAAGATAACAAAAACTAATTCTAAAATGACAAAATATCAAAAGGGTTATATTATTATCCATGACCAATTGAAATTGAATGTGAATGGAATTGACAGAGAAAAAGTAAATTCCCATCAATGGCCAAATTCTTGAAACATCACCCACCATTCAGTCACTATTTTTATTTTTTACTTTGAGATGGGAATCTCAGTGGTAATGGAAAAGTCTTGCCCCACATATATACGGTATCTACATGGTACAAATTAAAGGATTATTGGGAGAAAAATAAAGCAAGTGCTTTTAGAAAAATATTATGAAATAAAAATAATAATTAAAGAAACTCTATATTCTAAAAAAAATTACTTGGAGAATGTGATATTTTGTAATTTAAGGCTAGTTTTTCACACGACAAAACGCTATAATTGTGCTGCTCCACATGGTTTCTTCAAAAACAAAGATATATAATAAGAATGATTTCTTGTTACTACTCAAATAAATTAATGTTAGGGCTCGTTCTCCAAGAGATTAGCCAATAAAAATCAAAATCAAAATTAAGGAGAAAGAGAAAACAGATCTACTAGTACTATTGATGCTGCCAAGTTTTTTTTTTTTTTTTTAAAGAATGCTGCTAAGTAAATATAATAATTTATATTATTTAATGATGTTTCACTTAATTTTTTCTTCATATTTATATATTAATACACTCCTTGGACTACAAAAATGGTGGCAATTGGTCTTATTGTTAAGTTTTAAAGAGTAAACAAGACGAAACTCACACAAGCTAAATGAAAAAAAAAATGAGGGGTAATATAAATTCAAACTTACGCCGTAAAACATTAAATGTATATATAGACTTTTTATCATTCCATAGTTTTATGATTGTGGTCCGTCTTTCTAATCTCTACTCAATATGAGGTTGGATAATTCTACTGATTTAATTTAAATGTTAAGAAGTTAGAGTCAAAAGTTTAAGTCTTAACAAAGAGAAGAAAAAATTATCATAACAATATCATACCAACATTTATCATTAAAAAAAAAACCCTACTCAATACACTCCGTCTCTTTTATCATCACATAAATTATGAATAAAGGTAATAAAAAATGTCACACTATAATACATTCTTTTGCAATGGCTGTCAATTCTCTATATATAGTTTTTCAGATCAAGAACTTTTTAATAACTTGTACGAACTTTCTTTTAATATTTTACTGTGGGATGTGTGAGTAGCTAGCTAGCTTTACTATAAAGAAAAAAGATACCATGTTTTCAGTAAAGTTTTCGATGGTCACACTTTCAAATAAAAAAATATCTAAATACACTTGTATATATTTAAAAAATTAAAACAAAAATAATTTATTGACATCAATTAATATTGTTTAATTTTATAATTTTTTTTTTAAAAATTTCTTTATCTATGTATATGTATCAAAATATTTTTTTATTTGAAAGTCTGATTCACTTTTGAATGTTTAATGTAACTTTCTACAATAAATTTAAGGTGGCAAAACAATACTGAGTATAATGTATAAAATACCTTAGACTAAAAATACTTACAAATATATTTATATTTATCCATCTTTAACGGTATTAGTGAAGTTTGAATCTGGAACCTCTGGACTTAAGATCTTTCTTTTTATCATTTGACCAAATTTTTAGTGTTATGATCATAAGGTTTACATGCATCTTATATCCATGATCATTTTGTTGCATTTTGTTATGATCATATTTGGGGTCATACTCATCCATTGCTCTTAAACAAGCAATATTATTAATCAAAACTAAAATAATGATCCAATTAAACCAAAAACAGGAAATAAAAACTATGTTAAGGTTGAAAGATAGTAGTAAATAGCTTAGCTATACACATGTAAATGCATCAAATTGGAGGAATATTAATGAAGATCCAAAATGCAATTAAGATCCACTTTCAAAGTTTAATATTGAATGAATATATTTCAAAAAAAAAAATACATAATCTCATAAACATAAATTGCATGCATTATATTCTTATTGTCAATTTGGAAGCTCAAATTAAGGTGAAGACAAAAGTATAGAACTTATAAAACAAAGTGCATTAATCTAATAATGTACATATTACATTGATAGAAGAAAAAAAAGAGCTTAAGAGAGTTAGTTACCTGAGAGTAGCCTTTTAAGTTAAAACTCCAAAGAATTGTTTCTGATTATAAGAGTCATCTCTCTAAATCTCTTGGTGTTGTAATTTGTAGTGGCATTGCAATAACAAACTTGATCTGATATATAAGAAAAACCCATTTGAGGAATCTCTCCCTCTCTCTCTGTGCCTCTCTGCAAGCTTTATAGTTGTTTATTTTTATCATAGTTTGCATAACTTTATTATTTAAAAACTAAGACCCCTATATTATAATAAGCCTAAGAGCTCAGGGTAAGAGTATATTATATTACTATATACTGTGGAGTTGCTCGGTAACAACTTTCACGCATTCACGCAGTAAAAATATCGGTGACTGTTTTCTCCACAAAATAAAAAGATATCGGTGATTGTTGAATTAAGATCGGACAATCTATATATCAAGTTCGTTATTTTAGTTTAGGTCTCGTTTCAACGTTCACTGATTTGTTGACAGCGTGAGCAGTGGCGGAGCCCTTCATGGGTTGGGCCACGGCCCACCTGAAAAAATTTAAAAATTAACGACCATAGGTCTATTTTGCGAGATTTTATACAATTTTATGTCGGTTTTAGGTTTCGACAGATCCAAATTTTCGCAAAGTGGAGTAGTGGCCCACCTGAAAAATTTAAATATTTAATTATAGGTCTATTTTGCGAGACTTTAAATTGTTTTCAACTGTTATAGTTTTCCGCAGTTTCAAAAAGGGCATATGTGATTTTTGTGATGCTTATACTTGTCATGTTAGCGGAGGCTTATAGACATTCGAATTTGCATGAGTTTCAAACCTTCCGCATATTGTCTTGTCAACTGAAAATTATCTCAGTTAACAGTTTCAACTTTCGATGTACAAAAAGAGTTTAATAATTTATATTAGTTGTTAAATATGTAATTATTTAAGTATTCATCCTAACTTTTTAGTCAAACTCTATCATTTCAACTTCGTACTTAATGTTTATTACAACTTTAATTTGTGTTTATATATTATAATTAATTTTAGTGGCCCACCCTGTTTTTTTTTCTTTCTGAGTGCATGAATTTGTGACCATGGCAAATTCAAATCAATATTATACTATTGTATATACTACTAAACAAATACACTAGTGTAGAAAAACTGTCTGAGAGAGATCACAAGCAAGAAAAAGGGTGTGTGGTGAAGAGTTCCAATGAGAGGGAATATTGGAAAATGTTGCTGTTTTTCTTAGCTCTTTTTCCACTTAGTCTGACCATATCATATGTTTGATTTTGTTAATTAAACCTGACCTGAGCAATATTCAGGCACGTGAGAGGCAGACGGCACGTGCATCCACATTGGCCTTTGCATTTCTTTAAAATTAAAAGGGTTTAATTAGCAAAAGTGACTCAAGTCAAATGTGTTTCAAAAAAAGTTCTGAAATCGCGATTACCACTGCGACATTAGGATTTTTTAGTATCTGCAACTGCGGTTAAGTCTTTATTAACATAGTTTGATTGCATGTAGTTGAAATTTTGCACCTTCAAGTAGTTGACGTATTGATAGTTGTTAAATCAAGATCATATGATGTATGAAATGGACCGATGTTTAAAAAAAAAGAGTTTGAAATCAAACAATTCAACCTTGATCCACAATGTGTCGAATGACAACACAAATGAATGAGTTTATGATTGTATGCAATCCAAAAAACTCGTATAAACTGTGTGTTGTACTTTGAAAAATTGTGGATAATTTATCTAGCATCAATGAAAATCAACCATGTTGTTTACGATTTACACGTGGCCAATTCTTATTAGTATTGGGTAAATGCACACAACCACAATTCTTTTAATGATAGCCTAAACCTCGACTATTTTCAAATGGTTTGAAGTTAAATCATAAGACATGAATCCACACAAGTTAAAGTTGAACAAAGGTATTACACAAAAATAGATTCGTAACATCATAAACCCAAAATGAAATATTCAGTGCCGACTGTGAAAAAAGTATTGAAAAAAAATACTCAACAATAAATGGTTGAAATTATTTGAGAAACATATCATGAAGAGTATTGAATTTTACTTATTACCGAACAGAAATTTTTTAACAACTAATTGACCCTCTCCTATATCCTAATATGATTCTTATACATATCTTCAAAATATATCAAGAACATCCTTGGTCCGAAACTTGGCGTTAATGTTAGTTTTAAGTTAGTTTGTTATTTTGTGTGGCATTTAAAATGGACCATAGGTGTGTGTTATTGTGTGGTTAGTGTTTTTTCTAAAAAAAATGTTAATGTTTTGTGTGGTGTATTAGCTTGTAAGTGTTTTTTTTATTAGTTGGGATAGTCTAGTTAGAGTTCCGAGTTGAGCGATCTAGGTAAAAAAAACTGTATTACTAAATGGCTTTCAATTTAGTCAATGTTTGGTTTTGCGGCAGGATCGTGATCTTATCGTGAAGTTGGAAGTTCTAGCTTCTCCTTCACCACATGAGAGCGTCAACTCCACCGCTACAAACATGCACATATTGTTCAAACCCTGCATTCTTTTTTGAGTTTTAGACTCGTCTTGAGAGGTCTTATCCATTTTGCCAGCTCTAAATATGCTGCATACAAGAATGTTGTTCTAGACCAACCGGATCTATCCAAGCGACACCTTCGAGCCACAAACAAAAATCCATTCTAGGTAACTTAGAACTCTTTGTGCAACTATACAATCAATCAAACGACAATTCACCTGTCGTGATGAGATCCTTGTGTTTAATTACATGTGTAACATGCTTTCCTTCAAATCACACCATCAACTCGACTATATAAGAGAATTTCACTAAGAAAATAAGACACGCAGTCATTCTACACATGTCACTCCAACTCAGTCATTTATTCACTTGAGCTTCATAATGTTTTTAGTTGGCTAATATAGTAAGAAAATTTGAGACATAGAAATATCATAGAAGTTTGAGAGGCAATTGGTAACAATTAACACCTCTAAAAACAATTATGGTAAATGGAACCGTTAACACTTTTCTACCCCCGATAAACTCTATCATTAGAAGTATTTTATTTTTGAACCGCAAAAAATATTTAAGAATAAACTTAAAAGACTGAAAGATGTGTACAAAGGTTTTATTTTTAAGGAGAAAGAAATAAACCTTTAAAACTAGGTTAATTCTATAATACACAAATGAGACAATCTTGTATTATTCATCATTAAATTAAATAAGATACATTGTGATTTATTGATTAATGATGAAAAAGACACTTATCTATGATGGAAAAATATGTTGTTCGTACATGTTACACAAAGCCTAAAGAATATAGTAAATTAATCAACCTTGACCAAAAGAAAAATAAAAAATTAGTCACCCTTTAAATAATTTTGAGAGATTACTCTTTAGACATTTAACAATTGCTCATATGCATCGGAAACTACTGAAATACCGCTAAAGAGGAATGCTAGCAACTAGGGGTGTAAGTACCAATGAAACCGAAAGTTCAAACCGAACCAAACCGAAAAAATATCCGACATTGTTTGGTTCGGTTTGAAACCGATCTGAACCAATCGAAACTGATCTAGTTTGGTTTGGTTCACGGTTTTTCATTTCGAGATCCGTGAAACCGATGAACCAATCCGATGATAACCACACTCCTTATTTTACTAATATTATCGTATCTCACACAAACTTATGGTTAGGCCCAAAATTAAAGTCCAACATAATATACTTTTTAATCCATTCAGTATGCATGGATTTGCTATTTTGACTATGTTTTAATTTTATGATGTTCTTTTTGGAATTTTTGTGTTTGTTGATGAATGATGCATGCATGAATCATGGATGATTGAAATATTTGAGTTTGATGAAGTTGTTTTTGAAGAATGATGGATGAATGAATCTTGGATCATATGTATGAAATATTGAGTAAGGTTAGTTATAAAAAGTTGTTTGAAAAATAGAGAACATGAAAAAACAAAATACGAAATACAATTATAGAAAGTTATATGAAATATTGAGAATATGAATTTTTTTTAATTGTATTTTTAAACAAACCGATCAACCGAACCAATCCAAATCGAACCAAACCGATTAGTTTGGTTCAATTTCTTTTTTGAAAAACAGTGAAAACCGAACCAATCCAAACCGATGAAAGTTTCATCGGTTCGGACTTTTTTTGACTGAAAACCAATCCAAACCGAACCGTTACACCCCTACTAGCAACACTCACTTTTTAACACTCTCTCTAGCACTCACTCATTTATTGGATGAAATCAATTTATGTCCCACCATTTTGTGGGGGTTCAATTTTCAAAATGTAGACCCACAATGATTTAAACCAATAAGAGAGTGAGTATTAGAGAGAGTGTTCAAAAGAGTGTTGCTAGCATTACTCGGTGGCTAAATAACATATTTTTATCCCCTCAAATTTATGGGCTACGTGAACAAAGCTCATTAAGCTAAAATGGTCAAAGCCCATTAACAAACACTATTGCTATAAATATATGTTGTGATTGCATAGTTCAGAACCCTAATATTCTTTGCGCAGCCAATTGCTCTCTCGTTTATGTTTTTGTTTCAAGTCTTTTAAACTCATTTCTTTCTTTCAGTTATGATATGTGTTGCAAAGTTCACAAACCCAAGTTTTTCTAATCCATCAACCATCACTTTTTCATTGTTTTACATATTATTTATGTGATTTATATTGGCTTTTTGTTGATTCATGTTTTATATGTTTATGATATATAAATGATGTTGAGTGATGAAAAAAATCAATCGGATTCCCATTGATATTTTCATAGATGAGATTACAACCAGCTACTTCTGACAACATCATGTTTATTTTTTGTTTTACTTTGACCATAGTATTATTACTATTTTTTTTTTTGAAGGAGCCATAGTATAAATTTTTATCGTTTGATTATTTTTTGTGCACTCAAGATTTATTACTACCACTTATGTTTAGTACATTTTATATATTATATTTTATCTTCTCATATTCCTAGATTAAGTATTTTTATTAAATTAATCTATGGTTTAATATGTGTTACGAATTTCGTTAAAAGAAATATTTTTTTTCAAATAAGATTATTTCTTGTTAATTTTTAATTTAGCTAAGGTATTTTTTATTGTGTAAAAGAAGCTCAAAATTTAGTTTGTTCTTTTAATTTATGTGTGAATTTGCTAGTAATAGTACCATGTTCTAAGTTTTATAACATCCATAGCTTCCGGCTCATTCTTGTTGAAGAGTAGTTGTGATAAAGGTAGAAATGGTTGTAATGGGGGGATTAGTGTAGACCTGCAGACATATATATATATGAAGACAACAACCATGGCTTCCTTTGTCACAATCGACTAAGTCTTTTTGACAATGAATAAAAGTTGTTGATTGTGTTAAGAGTAGAAATTGTTGTAATGAGGGATTAGTGCCTTAGATCATTTGTTGTATCACTTATGAGACATTATGCAACCTTGTTAACATAATATCACAAAATGCGTAAATAAAATTGTGTAATAATTTGTTGGAGCCAAATTTAAAGATTACATGAAGCAATTTTGAGTTAAACCACCCAAACTGATCAGTTAGGCATCTCTAGTTGAAGTGTAATTTTTTAAGGACCATGTAAATCAAACTGAGTAATTCTACGATCAATAAAAACAATTCCTTTGACATTCTTTAATTAAAATTTTCCTTTTGAAACCAGGTCTGAAGTCTTGGCTTGAGTTGTTTGGCCCTTGGGACGACCCTGATCTAAAAAGATTTTATTGACTTCGCTAACTCTTTATTAACTTAAAGATTTTAACATAAGAAAACAATGGCAAATGGAATAAAAGCTTGTAGTAAACTAGTAATCTAAAGTGAAGTTACTCTCTAGAAAGGTACTGCCAAGATTACCTGCTTAGATTGTAAAGAAAGAATTAGAGATGAATATCATAGAAAACAAAAAACAAATTAATTATACGATAGAGATAGAGAAAAATATATGCAGGAAATTAATTAAACAAACAGGATTAGCGTTCCAAAAAGAAAAACAAGAAGGACTATTCATAATTAAACACTTCAACCCTACAATTAAACAAGTAGGATTTGAATATGGACCGTGGATAGTTCATACTCACAAATCTAAGATGATATTTGACACATGCTGTAATGAAGAAGAGGTCGGTTGGTTTTATTAAATTTCGTGTTGAGCAGTGTAGCACTGTGTACTACTCTTATTTTACAAGGCACCTCAGAAGGTGATTAAAGAATTGTCTTGTGAGCTTAACTCAGTTGGTATGGACAATGCATAAGATCTATGCAAGGTCAAATTTAAGACTCACAAATGTGGAGATGGGTATGACAGTGAAATTTGAACAACGTTGGAAACATATCAAAACTGTAGAACTGGAGTCGATTTTGACTGATATACATCTGCAGCAACGCACATCATACGTAATAAAATGGTCACTGGATGAGTGCAGCGGGTTCTCAGTGAAAGGTTGTTACCATGAGTTATGCAGTTTGCACTTTCATAATGATTTCTTCAGAGCAGTGCAATGTTTATGGTGAACAGTGTCATTGAAAATTTGCTTGTTTGGTTGGAGACTTTTACAGGATAAATTATCAACTTGAGTTGAACTTTTGCGAAGAGGAAGTCTTCCCTAATGTGCACGAACAAAGTTGTGTCTTTTGTTTTAACGAAATTGAAACTACAAGTGACATATATGCAGGGTGTATCCAAATTGGAATGAAATAGGACGGGGAGTTGAATTGGTTGATAATTTTCTTTTGTTCAACTCGTTGTGTATGAGAAAAAAGGAAAGAAAATGTCACATTTAATTTGGTTAACTACGACATGGTATATTTGGTTGGACTGCAACCACATCCTTTTAAACAGGAAGATTGCCAATATTTCGGATGTGGTAGATTCTGTCAAGCAGATGTCATGGACATGGTTAAACCCAATTGCTTGCCTCCAAAGTTGCAGAGGACAATATGCCAACTAAGAAATGTTCCATTTTAACAGCATGGTTCTTCTTTTATTGAACATTGGTTCATTTAGCAAAGTTATTTAGCAGTGCCAGTAATTGTTCACAGCTATAATGTTAGTGTAGAGGAAGGCAAAGTGTTGACTCTTAATTTTGTATGATGAATTTAGAGCTGCTTTTCACATTTTATGCTAGCTTGCTCTCTATCAATAAAAGTTTTTGCTTATAGAACAAAAACGTTCGAGTTTAATTTTTTTGAAGAAAAGGTATTGGGGTTCAAACTTTGATGAAGCAAAAATGTTGTAATGTATTTCCTCCAATCTCATTTTTAAATAAATATTATCTTTTCATATTCATCGAGTAATTGATGTATCTATATTATAATATAATCGATATACATTATTTATTTAATGAATAAAAAAAAGAATAGTTTCTTATAAATGTGACCAAAGGGACGAGTAACAACTAATATAATATTTTGTTTATAAATATAACCCTTGATTTCAAAAACTAAATACAACTTCAGTATTGAGTCCCGATCTAGATTTTTAGTTTTAGAGTTGAATTTCATTTTTTTTTATTCAACCTATTTATGTTTTAGCATATTATTGATACAATTTTTTTACCTCTACTTAACAATGATTAACTTAGTTGGAGTATCTATGTAGCACACAAGATGAGTTCTCCCCTCTTAATTGGTTTTTATTTTATTTGATTGAGACAAGAATTGAACTCATGACCATTTCCTTAAGGGGTCAAAAATCTCTTAGTCTCTTTATTTTATCTTACTACAAATTCACCAAATAATAAAAAAAATGGTCACGAAAATAATTATAAATGACAAGATAATTAAGCCAAAAAAAATCAATGTTGACACCACTGACTTTCAATGGGTTTGTGAGTCACTAGCAAACATCAATTGAGAGGATTATTTTGACAATACACATGATTTTCTAAACGTGTGAATATAGAGTGATTTATGTTTGAATACACTCATGTAAAAGTTTGTTCAACTATACATTTGCCTGTAAAAATCAATTTCAAAATCAAAATTTACTTAATTTTAACTTCAAGTTGAATCAATTAGTGAGGCAAAATAAAAAATCAATTCTATTTGAAAACAACAAAACATGTCAAAATTAATTACTAGCTCAACTAGTTAAAGTTAAGTGATTAAAGGAATTGAGAAGTTACAATACCATGATTCAAGTCATGACATGAAAAAACTATTCACCTTCAAAATCAATTTTAACCCTTGAAATCAAACATAAACATAAAGTTGACTTTAGAAGAAAAATGGGGTACTAATTAGTAGACCTAAAAGTAAATTTTTGGAAAAGTGGGGCTTGGTGAACAAAGCCTGTTATGCAAAAATGAACAAAGCCTGTTAGCCAAATATATGGCTATAAATATGCTTCCCTAAACAGCTACCACACTCCCAAACCCTAAATAGATCTGATTATTGGCTTCAACAATAATTTTCATTCTTCTTTCTCAGTTATCATAGATCTTAAAATTCTGCAATTATTTTTCATATCCCCATCATTATCAATTTCACCCTTGTGCATTAATTTTCAACAATGAATAAGAGACACAAGATTAAGACAACAACCGTAGCTTCCTTTATATATGTCGGTTAACTCTTGTTGACAATGAATAAGAGTTGTCGATTGTTATAAAGGTAGAAATGGTTGTAACGGAGGAATTAGTGGCGTACATTTTTTTAGTTGGTGGTATTTGACTAGAAATTGATATATGTTACAATACAAAGACACAATCTTGCATTGTTAAAAAAGTATGTCATATGGTGGTCAGGGAAAAAGTTGGAGCCAAATTTAGTAGATTACATGGAGGCAGTAAATAAAGAGTTGGTTTTGTTCTTGTATGAATAACTCCCTAATATTGTATTTTATTATATTTAGAGTTTTCAATGGGTTATTATGTTTTTCAATTTGGCTATTTTAGTATAAAAATGTCCTCTAAACCTGGTGAATTCTTTGAAAACCAATTCAATCAATCAACTCAAGATCCCACTTTGTTTTTACTAACACATGCCTGTTAGAAAATATTCTTCTCACTACAAAAATGTCTTTTTCTTAATTTTTGGAGGAAAACTATGAATGTATTTATACTTATATATTTCATGTTAAGATCTTCATTCCACTTCCTAGTTCCTAGTGTTTACATCAATAAGATCTTTAATGGTAGAAATAGCTGGGCAGTAAGTAGTAGGAGTTATGATGCGTGGGTTGGCAATATTCCGAAGACAAGGTGTATTCTAAATTGGGATCAAAGAGCCATTACCAATTCTCCAACGGTATCCTACCTTCAACAAAATTCAAGATGTCTTGATGCTACACCATACATAACTAGAAGTATGTCTCAAAGACAAACTCGAAAAAAATTCTCACTTGGAAATATTTAGCTTTGAAAATTCTCGAAACCATTGCATTAAAGTTGGCTAATATATTCAAACATAAATCAATTTACTTTCGACTTACTTTAAACAAAAATCAATTTCGTTAAAATCAATTTTTATAAAGTAATATTTTTCATCGCTGAACTGAACATACACTTCATTGCTCAAGACACAATTTGGTATCGATTTGTCGGTTGCGGGACAATTTCCTATGAAGTATGGAAAAATAATTAAGTTCGTATGACAAAAGGACATCATAAGTCATTATACAAAATTATATTTCTTTAATATGACTAAAGTAAACTAAAAGAATTGGAAGAAAGAAGATAAGTAAATAGTAAAGAAAATGATAGGAAAACAATATTAATGTTTAATTGATATAGTAAAGATTCTTATAATTTGAGACATTGTTTTTGGCAATGTAATTTATAACTTGAGGGGGAATGAATATTTCACTGTTACTCTCTTGTGTCTTGGTTATCATTTACGGCGAATTTACGGTGACCGTGTGTATTTCACTGTTACATCTCGAATTTACTTTCTGTATTTTCAATGAAATTTAATTGTGTTTTATACTCAATAATCTGTAGGAATCAATTATTTGTAAGGGATCGTATGTTTGGTCACACTACTCACTTGACAAAGAGACTATTTCTGATGAAAATCGAACAATTACCTTATCTCAACAAGTTAAAAATGTTAAGACTATTACTTTCACAGAGGAGAGAATGTGATTGTGCTGAATCACAAGAAAATATTATTATTGAATTGTGTTTGTAATACAAAGAAGGTTTTAACTATATAGAAACCTGGTCATATATAAGAGGATTGCTTTTTAGGCCCCCTCAATATCTCTTTAGGCTCCCTAAAGATTCAAAAATGCCCTTAATAACACATCCGGTACATATAATCCGGTAGTTCATTTTAATTTTCCAGATTTTGTACCTCCGGAATGTATCTACCGGAAGCACATTTAGATTGACTTAAGTA
>Ga0315913_1006945_pt1 | contig 13657 bp, 12 predicted proteins | sample MpolsnodulesMG_FD_207736 | JGI IMG/M metagenome (GOLD analysis project Ga0315913, IMG submission 207736) | Medicago polymorpha root nodule microbial communities from Los Angeles, California, United States - small nodules | ecosystem: Host-associated > Plants > Roots > Nodule | place: USA... | reverse complement strand
ATGGACCAATTCTCAATACCTGGAGAGTACCTAAATCAAACAAACAGACACACATTAGGAGTTTATGAGGTACTCAAACGAGATCTACACACAGCAGAGAATAATGGTTTTACCAAGTCAATCTCACAGTCCCGTCTTCACATCCAGTTGCAATCCAACTTGATTTAGAAAATGATGCACGTTTACAATAATCTCCTAGAAGCATATCTTCGTGTATAAAGCACAAGGAATGTATCTCTCTCCCATGGAATTGCATATGCAAACTCAAAGGGTATATCTTCCCAACGTTGTCATTAATCCAGTGTCTATGTATATATATTATTTCATCCTGTAAAAATTGGAATTATTTGTCAGGGATATTTAGAAAAATATATTTGTGATAACAAAAGAACAACCACCCACAAAAATATAGGACTGGTGTCTAATAAAAAGGTGGGTATAGGCAAAGCTTAAAAAGTAGCTACTGCTAAAATTAGGGTTGAAATTTAACACTAAAAGTGTGCAATAATTTTAACACTTTTTCAAACTTATCACAACACCCATGTTACTGAAGCAATAAAATAAAGGGAGATTAAAAATAAGTATACGGAAAATTGTTTGTTTCAGATCCCCATGGATATGGATGGAAAATTTTGAAAGCTGAAGACTGCACATAACAAGAAGGCAATCGTGTTTAACTGACTTTTATTTAGGATTTGGTTAAAGTGAAGGATGCACTTCTTAGGATTAAGTACCTGTTTCCACGGCAGCAACAGATTTAGAAGTACGTCTACCAAAAAAGCTAGGATCTCTAGCTTCTTTAAATTCACGGAAAAAACAGCTCTAAATGCATGTCTATGATTTTAAATGTGAAACTAAACACGTCATAAATCTGGAATTATAACCATTTATTGAAAATTCATAAGTTGAAATTTTTGCGACTTCGTAATTTGTTATCTATGCATGTATTTTACCACAATCTCAACCGGTTTTTAAATCAATGGTTATCAACTTATAATTGCACTTTACTCTCTAAAGTGCAACCCCACTATAGAGGAGACAAATCTTTTTATTTAACTTTATCCGGTCTATCCCCATTGTTAGGTTTAACCAATAAAAAAGTGAGGCCTTAAAGCAATTTTATGGAGTTCCTATTCAAGCCAAAACCAAATGCATATAATGATCTCAAATATAGAGAATTATAGACGTCACTCTAAAGAATTTTTGGAAGAGTGTAACTTTTTCAGAATGAGCAGGTGTCATATGATTTAGGATAGGTAAAGCTTACAGAAATATATATTGCTTAATTTTTTTCAATAGTCAAGTGTTCAAAATAAAAAGCAAACCTTAACAAAAGCAAAACAGTTCTTCATCTCTGGTACATCACCTAGAAAATAGGAATGAGGACGCCGCCAGCCACCACATGGAATTTTCACCACCTGATAATGCCACATGCACATGATATCATAGCTATAATATCTGGTAATGTACGCAGCAACAGATGAATATTAACTAAGCAGAGTAAAGAGAAAAAATAGTCAAAGGACCTTATTCTCATTGACTAAATTCCATACTATGAAATCTACAGATGCAAAACCTGCTGCATAGCTTCTTGATGATGTATCTTCCGAGTTGTTATCAACAGAAACATGCTCAATCGAAGACAACTCTTTCACTTGTTTCATTCCCGTAAATTGCAAATTCTGCATTTCCCCATCATATTCCAGATAGCATATACAACCATCTGCTCCAGTCTGAACATGAATAAAAGTCATTAATTAGAATTAGAGTGAAGCATATTCATAACTTTAATTAATGGATTGATATTAGCTGTGCTCTTGATGTTATTGTTTGCAAAATGCTTATATCTGAATTTGAATTTGATTGTATCCAATCTTATCACAATTTGAAGGATGAATAGTTAAACATACTGAGCGTATCTCAATTTGATTATAACCAAGCTTAGTTACAACAACGCTGGAGACACTTGAAATCCCGTGAACACCTTTAAAATGATTTATTGGCAGTATTTTCATCTCTTGTGCAACAGATGTGCCTAGCACCAGATTCTTTAGCAAAGGAAACAAAACCATATTTCCACGTAGATCTCCACATGCTAGGACCTGCAAATATATATCCAGATTCCAAATGAGATTCCCTTTTTAAATTACAATTCAGTTAAAATAAAAAGTTAAAATTAAAAACAGTTTTATAGCAATGTCGCTGTTTCTCACAATTAGTTGTTAAACAATGTCAGGGCCGATCTTTACATAAAAGAAGTTTTTGTTAAAATGGTATTTTAATTGTGTATAAAGCCAGGTTCCGTCGAAGCAATACTGAACATAACTCTCCCCCAACAAGATAAAAAAGTAAAAAGGGAGAAGATGAATACCTCTTCCTCCAAGCATGCATCCAAACACATTATCCGCATTCCATAACTTGATATGAATTCTGCTGCATGTGACACAATATCCCTCATGGAGTTTTGACTATTAGATTGTGAAGGGTCAGGCAACCTCCAGAGTTTCAATCCTCCTCTGGGGTCAGTTGTAAAGACATACCTACATGATTGTGTCACCAAAGAACGGCAAAAATACATTTCACTTAATTAGTTTGAAACAAAATTGTTGAAGTTATATTCTTTCAAAAAAAAAAAGTTGTTGAAGTTATGGTGTTTAGATAAAGTGTGTAGAAAAAGATGAAGAACTTGATTAAGGTTTGATATGATTGATGATACGCTAAACTATAACAATTATTTATTTATAATAATACAAGACTGCAAATCCTGTTTAAATAAGGAAACAAATAATGATGATAACAAAGAAATATGGAAACTAGTTTTAAGAGATAGTCTAAGATACTATGCTAAACACCTATTTTTCAATTTTCAAATTTGACCCAAATTTTTTAACATTTATTTAAGTAGCCCAAAAATGTTAACAATGAAATTTTTTATTACTCTATCCGAACAAAAAGATTTAGAAATGAAGGCAAATTAATTGAATAATTTCGATTGCCTAGAATTCTAAACTCTCTAAAATTTCCAATTACCTCATCCAAACACACTCTTAGAGAATGGGGCTGATATCAAGATATTATAATTATATTCTAACAAAAGCAAAAGAAATAATAATAATAATAATTATTATTATTATTACTACAACAACAACAATAGCAATAATAGTTAGGAGACTAATATAATAAATTGAATGGTTAAAATATAAAAGAGAAGAAAACACAAGGATCTCTCATTTGATTGCGCCATATAATATATCGCTAACAAACTATTGTATGATTATGCTTAACTTGGTATAATCTTGATGGCTAGTTAACCAAATAGAGAGAGATGACTTGAACTACACTAGCAATAGGTCTATTTTTTTCACAAGGAGTCTCATAATGGTGTGGATAACGACGGAGATCTTTTATGAATTATATACATTTTGATAGTGAGGACAGGACAGTTATCATCAGGCAGTGGGTAAAAAAGAATTGGTTGACACAGCATCAACTTGCACAACTTATTTGTCTGTGGCTTAAGCTCAAAGCATCTTGTAAACAAGTAGATGCTATTATCGAAAGATAAGATAAGGCAACTCATTACCTACATCCCAAAGATTTGCACCAATAAGTACCCAATATCTGCCTCTCCATTTCAGCTTGCCAAGTAAAGCTCAATCTAACTGTAGGAGCACAATCATTGTTAGTAACCACAACAACTGTCATATTTCCTTTACCATCTCCAATGGCAATCCAATCCTCATCACCACATCCATGTTCAAATGAGTCCTTGGACAATAAATCCATGCAGATAATCTGTGCCCCGTTGCTGACCTGGACAAGCTGATTCCAACGAGCACCTCCAGCCTCACATAATTTAGCATGGTAGAGATAACCGTGATTGGTAGCAACAAAAAGAGAATCCTGAGATGAAAAACGCAAACAACGAACGTATTCACTCTTGCTGCAACAAATAAGGAGGCAAAAAGGCCAGTCAACATGGATATGGCAAACACAACTGACTTAGACAATGGCATCTCAAAATCAATTAAAAAGTTTGTAATGTTACAGGGCATCCAAAGTGAGCTAATCAAATTTAATTATCCTACCTGTCTGTCAATCCAATATGCTCCAACATATTAGGGATGCAAATGGAAAACATCTCTGTTCTTCTGGGGGATAACTGTGCTGCTGCCAAACCCCTGGACAGACAAGAATGAGGCCTATGCACCTTGATAGCAGAGTCAAACCCAGCAGTTATAAGAAGTGACAAATTTGGGTCATACAAACATCTCCATATACCCCTACCTCTGTACATAGAAACCAATACACATTTCATTAAAAAGACATGAAAATAAGATTTGATGTCAAAAACCTAACATAGCAAACAACTTGAGTAGTACACACATTATGACTCTTGTAATGCAGTACCACACAATAATTGGAAGATATGAAACAAATAGAGAAGTTCATTGTATTCAGCTTGCGAGTAATCACTCTTATAATCATCTTTAGCATTCAGAAAGGATAGAATTCAAACATCTATTAGTAAGAAACCCCGTCATTCAGGTTATGAAATTCCTTGGTTCATTTAAACCTCATACAGCAACATTAAAGCGAATCAAAAAAACCAATAACAATTAAGAAATGTTATATTTTTGAGTCCGGTCTTTTAAGGGGGTAAACATAAGGTCGATTATATAATACAATTTACAAGTCCAAGAGACTCGAGATAACATATTTATAGCAATTGTTTCCTGTAGATACTAAGTTCACATGATGTCCAAACTCGAGAAGTCCAGACAACAAATTATAGCCAATGTTTATTTGATCAGATCCACAGAGCTTCAATTGATCGACGAATAGAAATTTAACACTGAACAATCAATAATCAATATCAAGAACTTACATGTGCTCTCTAATGACTTGCAGCTGTTCACCATCAATACCCCATATACGACATGTACAATCCTCACTGACAGTGACAATAAACTGCGCAAAAAATAATTATAAAAGGGATATTTCAATTGCATGAATCAACAATATAAATTGATAATTACGCAGAAAATTGAACAAAGTACAAGTACAATTTTAATGTTGTCAAAGACATTTCAAACAATGTTTTTGTAACTAGATTTATATTAGCCACTGAAATTGTCGTTAATTTTAAATACTGAGGAATTTGTAATATTGAATTGAAGACAATTTATTTATAGTAATGAAACAGTCATGAGATAAATAAAAATACATTAATGTGTAAATTTATTTTTATCTGTGAAGACTATAAATGACCGGTGAAAAGAAAATAATTGATAATATCAACACGTGAATGATACTATGATTTAAGTTAGCAGCACATGGATGTCTTTAGAAATATTACTGCACATTTCAACATTTATGCAGTGTCTCAGTGATAATCAAAGTTAGAGTATACAAAATACAATTACAAGTGATCCAACAAAAAAGAAGTGGCTAAGCCACTGATGAAAGCAGCACCAATAAGGGAGATAATTCGCATTAAAAATCTGGTCTTGACGATAAGATTGTCAACAGAGAGGCTTTTAAATAAAAAAACTATATAGTTTTCTAAGAAACTTAAAAAATATCTATTAAAGTATACTATATAATGATTTACCCATTTTTGTTGGGTGGTAAAAGAGCACAACATGATATGATGAACAAAAACTTAAAGAGTTAAAACAACATCAGAAACTATTTTTTTAGGATTAAGTTTTTCATAACCATGAAATGAATGGCTTACATGATCAGAAATACAACAGTCCCAAACTCGAGCATTATGTCCAAATAAGACAAGGGCAATGGGATCATTGTACAATGAATCTTCCCTTTCAGTAGGAACAGCCCATACACGTGCGCTGCATTATAAAAATTATCATGGCATGTATTGTTATCTCTAATCAATATAAATATATGATAGTTGTTACAATAGGATTTGAAAATCTAACTCACCTACGGTCATCAGAAACAGACAGCAGTTTAGTTCCACAAGACGACCATGCTATTCGGAAGATTGAACCTTCATGTCCCACAAGTTTACATATGTGAACAGCCTCATACATATTATCTTTTAGTGAGCTGCAATTAGATCCCTGACGGTCATGGTCTTCTGGAGTTGTTGAAGATTTATCATGTTCAGGGGATACTTTCCAAACGACAATCTGCCCGAACCAAACTCTTTAAAGTAATTAAACAAAAATCGGAAGGTGGACACATTAAACAAAAGATCAGAAAGAAAGTTTTACAAGGATGATATAAAGTATAATAGCTAAAATACAATGATTATACGTAGAAACTAAAGGTAGAGTTTTGATAAAGCATATAGATACAAAGTGCGGAAAATAGATCCTTAGTGCATGAACTTAAACAGAGAAAGAAAAAAAAAATGTAGTGTCGTATTATGTGTACAGCAGTAATTACGTCGTATTCCACCAAGATGATTATCGTGATTAACTTGAACTGCTTCAGTATTTCTGAAGTGTGGTTTAAAAGCTATGGAAGTCAAAGACTATTCCGGGGATAATCAGAGACGGACTTCAAGCAGAATGTTGAAAACAAATTCAATGCGTTATCAAGCTCAACAATGAACAAACATCAAGTATCAGCAATTTCCTTACCTCATTAAATATTGTACCGGATGCAATACGGAGAACTTCAAGATTGTGACCCCATAACCGCATTGAGTACAAAAGGCATCGTACTATGATCCAATGACAAATAGTTACTCATTAGATATAAAAGAATATTTTAAGAAAAAAATTAACCCAATGCCATGCAGTAAAATTGAAACCAACCTGGTGATTGAACCTTGAGAACCGCGTTAGAATTGGAAATGTCCCATATGCAAACTGAATTGTCACTACATCCTATAGCAAGAAAATCACTCTCCACATTCGAACAAGGTAAACAACCCTACTACCAAGTGGCAAGTCGCAAGCAACAAAAAAAAAATCAATAAATAAAACTTATAAACACAAGTTAGAACAAAAGAAGCATTCATTATTCAGAACATAAATGATATTTTGACACAGATTTGACAACAATTTAAATGGTTAACGCAGTTAAAATATGTGCTTAATTACATTCAGTAGATAGTTAAAGAACATAAGTTATAACAAGATGTTGCAACTCATCAATCATTCACTGAATGTAATTAATCATAATTTTGAACGTCATTAACCACGAGGAAGCAAACAAATCATCCACTGAATGTAACTAAACATGTATTTGAATTGCGTTAATCATCCAAATTATTGTGTTATTTTGAGTTTTGACAGCTAATTCAGAAATGTAAATATGAGTGGATATTATTCACCTTGAGGAAGCAAACATCCAAAACCCAATGACCAAACTTGGGCAACAAATGGATCGATGTTAACAGTGGACTCCCAAAATCGTCATTTTCAAACGAAAACCGAAACATTTTCACTCTTTTCTCTCCAAACACTACAATCACAGATTCAGAACTAGAAGCAATCCCGTGCACACGAATTCCATCGAAAACCGAAAACGATTTCATTATCTTCCCAAATTCTAAGTCGTACAGCAGAATTTCCGAACCCAAACCTAAAATTACGAAGTGGAATTAATCAAATGAATGATAATAGATTATTGAAGTGAAATTTGAAGTAGAAGAAAACGATACCGGCTATAAGAAGAGGAAGAGAGTGATTGGGAAGATGAAGAAAGCAGAGAGCTGAGATGTCGCCAAGGTAAGGGCCACGATGCAGGCGCCATTCGGTTAAGCGTCGGTCTTCTTCCGTCGCCATTGCTGTTTCTTTTTCACTTCAACGATACGCTGAACTGAAGAGCGAGGATGTAGGGTTTAACAAAATATTTAACTCAACTATTTTAGGGTCTTTGACTTCAAGTACAAAAGTTTTTTAGTGCAATTTCTTGCTTCTTTGGGGATCAAAGATTATATCTCCTTTTACAATTTATTTTTTAGGCAAAGGGAAAAATATATTAAATAAAAAGAGAGCTACAAAGTTGGAGGGCATTTGACCTGATCCATTAAAACCCAAACGGAAATATATCGTGATACAAACAGGTGGAACAACCCTAATCAATTCTAACAAAACAAACACTACTCACGGGCGCAACTCAGCGATCTCGCGTACGAGAACAAAGCCAAATTACAAAAAAGATGAAAAGTGATTGTCTGTAGGATAAAAAAGGGGTTTTAAATTGGTGAATGGATCGACGGCCAACACGGTATCAAGATCCACGTACCAACAACCCCCTGAACAAGCAGTAAGCACAGAGCTCTTTTGAGCATAACAGTTCGAAACAGTCACAGGGACTGAGACGGATATAAACGGTACTGGAGTGAAGGGACAAAATGACACATCGATAACTGCAGATCTCAACAGACCTAGAAACTTCAGAAAATCAAGCGCATGAACACCAACATAACCAGTTTCACAATGACGCATTTAAATCCAGATCGAGGGATGAGTTCAAAACGATAGTAACCAAACAGCCCTTTCGGGTTTACAAACCAATCCATCGCAAAATGGCCATATCTGCAACCACCCAAGCTCATAGCAAAAGAAAGCGCAGACCATAAAAGCAAATAACGATAATAAACAAAACACAAAACAGACATAAAAACAGGCCAAGACCCATCCACCAGCAAAAACCTGTTTTTCACACCTACAAAACTGATAGTAGAACCAACGGAATCGCCTAGAAGGAGGCGGCGACGACAAAACAATTGAAGAAAACAGATCTTCGGAGGAGGAAGGAGCAAAACGACCCCAAAACATCGTAGAAACACAGGACGACGCGCGCCAAGACAAATATCCAACCCATGATGCCATGATCTCACCCAAAAACAAAACGACACCCCCTTCGCCGAAGAACGGAAAACAGAGCAGCGGGTCTTCGAATCAAAAAACTGCACCAACGGGTTAGATGGTGGTGCGGCCGTTAGAACGGTGAACGCACCATCGTAGTTATGGCTACACCTTTGAAGAGAAACGATTTGGATTAAGAGGGAGGAGCTGAAGGCAGCAACTGGTTTTTTCATATCTCATTTTACATATACACCCTAAATTTTAATAAATTGACCAGAGGACCCACTATCTCACACCTTCTTTCATAACTAGTTTGTACAATTTCAAAACAAAAAGTTATTTAATCTAAGATATCACGCCTTATGTGTAGAGAAGTGTTGCTTGAACATCACAATTTCGACGACGGTTTTTCATTGTTTAATTAATGTATTCGATCTAAAATATATACCATATACATCAACTCTTTGATGAATCTAAAAAGTTAATTGTTTCTTATAAATATGATTGAAAGAGTACTATGTATGAGAATCAATTCGGTGATTGTTAGTTTTATACCCAAGTCAATCGTGACCATGACCGGAGAGATACAAGTTTAATTCATGGAGAGGTGGGAAACGAATAAGCAAAATATCTACAAGTACATAAACAAACAAGGGAAGTGCTAACTTGTGTCCTTAAGACACAAGTTTAGTCCTTAAAACACAAGTTTAGTAGCCAAATGCAGAAACTTATTTTTGGAAAATGTGCATTCAATGATTTGAAAAGTTAAAACCTTTTTTTTTTTCAATACAAAATTTATGCTTTAATTCTTTTTTAGATTCTTAACTTGTGCTCTAAAGTGCCCTTAGAGCACAAGTTGACATCACCCTATAAACAATATACTGCCATTGCTAAACATTAAAAAAAAGACTTTAAGAGAGAGTCTTTGTACGCTATTAATTGGAATGGCAGGTATTTTGGTCCTCTGATTCTGTTTGATAATTTGACATCGTTCATATAATTTGTTTGACGGTTGCATATTGATTCTTGAATTTTGTGTATTATTGTTAAACTACTAGATGTGTTAGTGAGCATATTATGAAGTCATCCGCATTTCTCTTGGTGGTTAACATGAGTACATAATGATTAGGAACTCAACCTGTTGCAACGGCGATAATTCAATCTGCTGGAACAACAAGCCAAATTAGAGTTGTTGCAAAATCCAAGAGAAGAAAGACCAAAGAAAAACAAAATAATATCAATACTGATGTTTTTGGGAGTAGAAATTTATCGTCAATGTCACCCCTTAAACGAGCAGATATCATCTCCATTTCATAAAGTAAATGGACATCTACGTTACTATTCTTTGTGTATAAATAACACACACCTCTCTGCCATCAAATTAAGCTCCATTCTCACCCAAAAACTAATCTCTCTCTTCCCCCTACTTTCCACCAATCAAGCTCGAAATTAGAAGATTAATAGATTAATGAATGGTCCCTAAAAATAAAATAATGAACGGGTGATAAAATGATTTTTTTTCAATAAACATATTTATATTATTATTAATTTATTAATATAGTTTTTTATTAATTTATAGAAAAGATTCATGACTCTTTATAATAGCAATGGGCATTTCCACAAGCCAACAGATTTAAAATAAAATAAAAAATGACGATAAATAAAGTCTTTTTTCTTTTAACACCTCCTAATTTTCTATTTAAATAAATAATTATCTAATATTGTTTTGCAGCCCACTCATCCTGACAGGTGGATTTGACACTTACATGCATCCAACAGTTATAATATCACAAGTGCTTATAACCACTTGTTGACATCAACCAGTAACAACTTAGTAGTTACTCACATTACTGAAATTTGAAACTCAAAATCAGTCTCTTCGCATGACGCTTGTTACGTGATAGATTACTAACAACAGACAATCTAATCAAAAGACACATTTTACATTTGAATGCTCAGTTATGTGTGGGTGGATGCGGTATGATAGAAGATGCAAAACACTTATTCCTCTCTTGTGATTTTTTTGGCAAACTTTGGTATGGTATTTCTCACTGGCTTGGTTACAACTTAGTGTTTCCTGAAAACGTGCCAGTCCACTTATATCAATTTGGCACCTTTAGCGGTTTCACTAACAGCAAACACTCAGCTCTTAACCTTATCTGGCTATCTTGTGTGTGAGTGATTTGGCTTGAAAGAAATGCTCGAATCTTTCACCAACAAGAAGCTTCTTTTAATCAATTGCTTGATAAAGTTAAGCTTCAATCCTATTGGTGGCTGAAAGCTAATCGTCCTAGTTTTGTTTTCTCCTACCATTCATGGTGGTTGAATCCTTTACCTTGTCTGGGAATATTTTTGTAACAGGGCAGTTTTTCTTTTCTTTTCTGAGCTTGTTTTGGCTCCCCGTTTTTGTTATTACTTGTAATTGACTCTTTTAGCTGAGGCTTTGGCACTCCTTGTACTGAAATCTCCTGACTTTCTTTAATTTAATCCATTTTAGCTTATTCAAAAAAAAGAAGCAATAGAAGTAAATTCTTACACCACAAGATACAAACACGAAAAAGAAAAAGGGGGAAAAGAAAAGGAGAAATATGAGTTTTACCGAGAAGCAAGAGACTTTGGTGGAATGCATCATGGGAATCTGTCAAACAAAATCTTCCTCACTATAGTGTTTTGTTTTACACTTTGTAAGATTTCTTTCAAAGTGTTTTGTTTTTGTGTTTCCTTATTTGTCTTTTTATTCTTGACTTTAATTAAAAATGAATGGGGTAAACTAACGTGAGTATTTTCAGCAGCAAAGTTAAAGTAATTTTTACGAGGGGACCAAATACAAAGAATTTTATTGAAGCAAAGAAAAATTATCTTTTTTAAAATTTTATATATTAAACTTAAGGATTAAAAATGTTTAATCTCTATAAAACTAGGCTTCAAAGAGACAAATATATTCATAATTGAATATTTGCTAAATAGACCAACGATTTATTATTCAACATCAACAAATAAGCTATTTGTATTAAATTATTGTTCATTTTGTTTGACTACTGATAATTTTTATTGCTAAAAATACTTTCACTGTAGTTGTTTTTTTTTTTTAGAGAATCACTATAGTTGTTGCAGAGACCGAAATGTCAAAATAAGACATTATAAGTTTAGCTTTCAGCCACCAATAGAATTGAAGCTTAACTTTATCAAGCAATTGTAACGCGTAAATACAATTGGAAAATAAGACACGTTATACTTAAATAGGAAAATAAGTGTTTACAATATATCTTGTTAACATTTACCTATTGCCTATGAGTAAATCCACTAAAAAAATATTTTTGTTGTTTCAAAGGTGGTTAAAGAAGCATTGCTGAAAACAATAAAAGAAGCGGTAGGAGACAAATGGAGCGAGGAATTGAGTACTGCTTGGGAAGTAGCTTACGATGCATTGGCACCAACAATTATGAATGCAATGAGACAATTAAGAAAGCAATGAGTTGAAATTTGAAATTACAATCAATATTATAAATAAGTTCAAAAATAACATGTATGTCACCATAGCTTGTTAAACAAGTTTCTATAATAAATGTTATTTAAAAGAATTGCCTAATACATCGACTACATTTTTCTAATGTTTTTCCTACATATCTCTCTCTCTCTCGGTCTTTTATTTATGTTAAAAAAAATAATAATACACTCTCACACGTTACGATTGAATTGGTTAATGTAATGTGAATTATGTCACTGAGTGCAATCCATTATCCGATAAAAACAGTGAGTATTACTTTTCCCACCCTATAAAGGACCTATCTGAAACCTTATAAACTGAAAGAACCTATTTAAAACAAACTCGAAACTTAAAGGACCTATCTGAAACCTTATAAACTTAAAGGACTAATCCGAAACAAACTCGAAACTTAAAGGACCTATCTGAAATCTTAGAAACTTAAAGGATCTATCTGAAACAAACTTGAAACTTAAAGGACCCGGGGAAGTATTTGGCCTAACTTTTATTTTGTTCAGTTAAATGTTTACATTGTTTAAACTATATTTATTTTTCTATTATTTCAGGTTCGTAAGGTGCGTGTTGTAAAACCGATTACTCATGGGGCTAAGACTTTGAGTCTTCGGCGTCCAAACGATAATCAAAATTGGTTTTTGGGTTCGCTTAGGGAGAGCGGGTTACACGATTTGGTTTACTTGGGCTATGCAACTGTGCCTCATGTTTTACTGATGACATTATGCGAGAGGGGGCATCCCGAGACCAGCAGTTTTCACATGGTCTTGGGGGAGATGATTGCGACTTTGGATGATGTCGCATGTCTTATGCATCTTCAGATTGAAGGGCGGATGTTGAGCCATGGGAAAAAGAAGTTGAGACATGACGGTGTGGCACTACTGGTGAGACATTTAGGTGTGTCGCAGGAGGAGGCAGAGAAAATTTGCGGTAAAGAGTATGGTGGGTACATTAGTTATCCGACGTTGAGGGAGTTATATACGAGGCACCTTGATAGGGCTAACAGATTGGCGGATCCAGAGGATCCAGGGGAGGCAGAGGAGCTGGAGAGGGTTAGGACATTTTCTGTGAAGTGTTATCTTCTATATCTCGTAGGATGCCTGTTGTTTGATGATAGAAGCAACAAACGCATCGAGTTGGTCTATCTGACGGCCATGGAGGACGGCTACGCGGAGATGCGTAATTATTCCTGGGGAGGGATGACACTGGCATACCTATACGGCGAGTTAGCTGAGGCCTATTAGCCTGGAGACATAGCTCTTGGGGGAAGCGTGACACTGTTCACTGTAAGAAACTTATAAATGTGAACCTTAACTTTTATTTTTTTGTTATATTTTTCGTGCGTAATAATTTATAAATGTGATTT
>Ga0315913_1006941_pt1 | contig 13662 bp, 7 predicted proteins | sample MpolsnodulesMG_FD_207736 | JGI IMG/M metagenome (GOLD analysis project Ga0315913, IMG submission 207736) | Medicago polymorpha root nodule microbial communities from Los Angeles, California, United States - small nodules | ecosystem: Host-associated > Plants > Roots > Nodule | place: USA... | reverse complement strand
AAAATAAATAAATTAAAGATTTAAAATAAAAAAAATTACTCTCTCTATCCCTAATTTATAAGCACCCTTTTTTTTTTGTTGTCCGGAATTCAAACCCTGGACTTTGCATATATTACACATTGTCCTTACCAACTGAGTTAAGTTCACGGGGACATTTATAAGCACCCTTTGAGAGAGAGAAAAATGTCCCTAAATATAAGTCCTCTTTCAAATTTTAAGACGCATTTTTCCGAACATAGCCTTAATTAGTACTATCAATTTGTTTTGAAATATGAAAAGCCGGTATTTTTATTATATACATACATAAATTATATACATTAATTACATTTCAACTTTTCTTAATATGTCTGAAAAACTGCAACGAGTGATGATAAATAGGGACGGTGGGGATATGTTTGTAGGAACTAAAAATATATTTAAACCAATAATTAATTTAAGAAAGAAAACATTTTAAATAGCATAAAAAGTAGCATAAAAAACATTAAAAGTCAAATTAAGAAAGAGTCGCCATGAATACACACATTCCATCTATCAGGGTCGAAATGCATGGGATCATTGAAGTTCTCTGGATCTGTATGAACATAACGAAGAAAGACAAGTATACTCCATCCCTTTGGTATCTTGTAACCTAAAAAAAATTGTTTTTTCATGATTACAAAATATTAGTTGTAAACTCCATAGCCATTTGGGACGCATAATCATACATTGCATTTTTTATAAGCAAAGTTTATTGAAGTGCGAACAACAGATATTCAAAACTCACTCCTAAATCTCAACCCTTCTTATGTAAATATAATTTGAGAAATTTTTAGGTGATCTCTCACACAACACGTCATTCTTACACAAATCCAATTAAAACACAACACCACATCAAAATAATAGTAAAAAAAATATTAAAAAAATCAGATATTTCCTTCTCTCCTCTCCCGAGTTAGTTTGTTGGAGTGATTCACAACATGTATCCTGTTATCTACCAAAAGATGGGAACATTACTGTGTGTCGAAATGAAAGGAAATTAATTTGCATGATTTCTCAAGAAAAAATTGGGACGGTGATTAATCAGTTTAAGAAAAGTGGGAAGAGGAGAGAAGAAAATATCTGATTTTTTATTTTTTTCTTACTATTATTTTGATGAGGTGTTGTGTTTTAATTAAATGGATGTAAGAATGACGTGTTGGGTGAGAATTCACCTAAAAATTTCTCATATATTTTTTTATCAACTTACCCAACCAATTTTCTTGTTCTCTATCTCTTCTCCCCAAATAAACTTTCTTTGAATTTGTGAAATTTCATTAAAAAGATTCCTTGGAGCTATAAAAAAGACAAGAAGAAAGGACGTAAACTAAGCAAGACCGAGTTAATTAATATCAATCTTCCTCCGATAGACAAGTATAATGCCTATTCTTTGTCATAAAAAAAGTATGTTTATTTGGTGTTGCTTTCATAGGTTCTTACAAGTTAGAGAAATTTTATTTCCTTGTGCATTGGTGTGTTATTGTTTTTATGCATCAGTTTCCACTTGAGGGGGAGATTGTTGTGTAACAAATATTAGGGATGGCAAAATGGATTGGATCCGTCGGGTTGGTCCGTTTAACCCGCCATATTTGGCGGGGTGGGTTGAGGTTTTGAACCCACTACAAGTAGGGTGCCCGCTCCTCCTAACCCGCTAAAAAGCAGGACGGTGACGGGACGGGTTGGCCCGTTGGGTTGATATGTTAAAAAGAAACTCTATTTTTCACTTCTTTTTATTTATAATTCACAATCAATTTTTCCAATTTTCACCTCCATATATTGGGGGGAAAAATTCAATTAATTTTATCACTTTTTGTTTTATGATTTTAGACTTATATTTTTGACAATTAGTTAATTTATAACTCATGGAGTTTTTATTTTCATTGTCTTATTGATTTATTATAGAATTTTAGAAGTGTAACTTATATGCTTGAATAATTATTTTTATATTTTTAGTATAGTCATTAGTTATATATTTAGATTTCTTTAAATTGGCTTTAAATGTATATATTTTAACATTGTTTATGTGAAGATTTTAATTAATAATTAAAAAAAAAAACATTGACGGGCCAACCCGCTGGTCCGCCATAAAACGGGGCGGGTGAGATTTCAACCCTATTTCTCTAATTGACCCACCCCGCTCCGCCCCTTTTTCGACGGATTATTGATGGGGTGGGGCGGAACGGGGCGGGTTGGCCCCTTTTTGCCATCCCTAACAAATATGGATAAGAAGTCTCACATTGCTTTGAAAAAATGGAGGTTGAACATTTTATAAATGAGAAAACCATCAATCTAAGTCTTAATGTTTTGGGTTAAAGATGTGGTGTCCAAATAACTTGTATGGTTGCTCTTGACACACAATGTAGATGATCCATCAGACTCTCTTCATAATACAACGTAGAACATGTCTAAGTCTCTCACCACTTAAACTAATTTATCGTTTGTTAAAAAAATCAAATCATATAAAAACATGACTTTGTCTTTCTTAACCCAATCTAAGCTGATGTTAAAGAGTCTCACATCGGACAAAAGATGACATGAACATGTGTTTATAAGTGGGGACAATCCTCACCTCACTGACCGATTTTGTGGGGTTGTATTAGGCTTAACTACGATTTCTAAGATGGTATCAGAGCATCTCCAAGATTTATTGGGCCACCTGCTATCAAGTTTGCGTTATCGAACCACCCAACATTTATGTCCACGAATTAAACCCAGTAGTGTTGGTCGTGAAGGAGTGTGTTAAAGAGTTCCACATTGGACAAAAGATTGTCTGAACATGGGTTTATAAGTGGGGACAATCATAACCTCACAAACCGGTTTTATGGGATTGTGTTAGACTCAACCACAATTTCTAAGTCGACTATGTTCACCCTATTATGCCTTTTTTTTTCTTATATATATTTATTATAGCCTAATATGCCTTTAAATAAACTATCAAGTCACATAAGGCCTTAAAAAAAGAGGTATGACCCAAACAAAATCTACTATTGGTACACCTTGTTTTTCTATCCCTTATATCTAGGTATACCCTTCTTAGATATAACAATTTTTGCGAGGCACTGAAATAAAAGAAAACGAGACAGAGATTAGTAACTTTCTCGAAAACTTTAACCATGCACCTTTATAATCGACTTCATTTACGACTTTTCTGAAAACAAAAGACGAAACATTGGCCATTCTTATCACTTCTTCAACGACCTGTATACAATTAGTAATATATGAAATAAATATAATTAACTAAGGTTTTACATTACTTAAATATACATATTTGTTCAACTGATGAAATACCTTGTTTGTGTATTTTAATTTGGAAACATCTTTAGCTGCGATAAAATCCCCTGGATTATCCTTTGTGAAAGCCATGTTCTCTTCCTGCAATTGCAAATAAAAAGTTGACAAAGTTAAACCGAACAAATTGTTTTTGTAAGTTAAGAATTCCGATTCCCCGCAGTTGCCAAAATCTCACATTCATGCAATCAACACTCCTACGACCGTTAAATTGAGTCATCAAAATTGGACGGTATAAATTTCAAGGTCAAAATTTTAATTTTTTAAAAAGTAAAAAGAAATACTTAAAATCTTGACTGTCTGATTTTAATGCAAGAATTTGATTTCCTTAATATTGTGGACAAATCACAAATGCATGCAAAAAAAATTAGAGAGAATTGACAAAAAAAAATAGAGAAAAAAAAATGAAATTTAAGTTTAGGCACTCTAAAAGCTAGCAATTAGAGAAGGATATTTTTTTTTTCACTCTAAGTTTTGCCATTAATTCAACTTTTGTTTTTTATTATAAGGTCGATGCATGACATAAATTTAAAATCATGATTGCATGGCACAAATTTAGTACATACCCTTAGCTTTTTTAGAACAATTGGATGCTTAGCAAGAAGGTATATAGCCCACATGGATGAAAGGGAAGTAGACATATATCCACCAATCACTAGAGAGACAATGTTGTCTACAACTTCTTTGTCACTCAATTTATCACCTTCACCATCTTCAATTTGCATCAACCCATCCATTAGATCAGTTGTACTTTCCACCTTATTTTCATTCTTTCTTTTACCTAACTCCATCCAAAAAAATGTCCTCAAGCTTTCTTCTACACTAAAATTTTAAGGAAGTTTATTATAAAGTTCAATACTACAAAACTATGAAACACGGATATAGACACAGACAACAGACACGACCAGTGGCGGATCTTGACTAATAATCTTGGAGGAGTCAAATATTTCACAAAACAGACATAAATTGTATATGGTGCAGTGGTTTGCAAGTTTTAAATACTATCTTATGTGCCACGGTTTGAGTCCTGGCAGAATTTTTTTGTGAACAAAAATAAAAATACATTGCAAATATGTAGAAAGAGGGTACTAAAGGAGTCGAACTCAAGACCTTTTAGATCAAAAAGCCTCTAGTAGGGTTGGCAATGAACCGTTCATGAACCAACTCAATATATATATTATTTTATTTTGTATATTATTTATATAATATGTAATTTATTACAAGCTTCTTCTAATAGTTATATACTTTTTTCATAGGTATTATTCCTAATTTGATTAAAAATCAACAATAATTGTAATAACAGAGGGAGGACAAAAGTTAATATTATCTTTTGAAGGCTTTTAAATAAACATGTACACAGAATAGTCCCACATCGGGGAGTTCTGAAAATATTAAAGAAGTATATATATAATTATTAGAATGTAGTAAACGGACTGGCGCTACAGTAGTAGTGTAAATAAAGTGCTAGTCCCTTTCTACATTGGTCTTGACTCTTTAGACCTCTGTTCCTTAATTCCTTATAGTTTTATTTAAATTATTTTTTGTTTTTTAAAAGGTCAAAGACATATATATTGTTGACAATTAAAGCCTTTTTTTTGGAAAAAAAAGTTTTGAAATATGCAATTCGAGCAAACGAGTTGAACCTAACGAGCCGAATTGAGTTGTTTGTGAACTTTAAACGAGCCGAACTCAAGCTAAAAAAAGGTTTGTTTCAAACTCGAGTTGAGCTTAGACAAGTTCGGCTCGACTCGACTCACTTCCAGCCCTAGCCTCTAGCTACCACTGCGACACTTGCAAATCACCTTATAAAATTTGCCTAATATTGTATTAATACTAAATTTGGGGGGAGCCATGGCTACCATGGGCTCCCAAGAAGATCCGCCACTGGACACGACACTGACATTGACACGCCGATACCGCCGACACCGTTAATTATTTAAGAAAATTACATAATTATGTATCAGTGTCGTATCGGTATTGGACACGACATATGTCCGACACCAAGATACGTATAATTCGAGGAGTGTTTGTGCTTCATAGCTATAGAATATTAAGGAATTATAATTGAAGCAAACTTGTTGATAATTGAAATGGAAATTTAATTTACACATGAACCTTAAGAGCATGGTGGTATGCAAAACCAGGAATATTAAGTGGATAGGCTCGCAGTCCTGGAACCATGCCTTCATAGAGCTTATCCAAGGAATTTAGAAAAGGGCCTGGTTCCTTGCTTAAGAATAATTTCCCAATGTTGTCAAATGTGAGCTGCATTTAATATTTAATAATTTAGATCCATATGTCCTTAATGAGAAATTCCATGTTAATATATCATTGCAAGGTTGAGATAAAATTAAAACTATATTAGTTACATGGAGTTTTTGCAGATTTTTTGCTTCAATTAACTAATTTATAAATTTGGTAGATGTATATGATTTTTTTTCTTTTGGCATAGTGACCACCACATACACAAATAAATGGAGAGGGTCACAGCAACAAGAGAGACAAATTAAAATATTATTGAAATTTACTTTCCCCCGATATTAAATATAAAGAAAAAAATGCATTAACATTTATTTATATTGAAGACATGAATGAATAATAAACTTTTGGATCAATTAATTTTTTTATTAATAACGTCCATGAATTCTAAGGGGAGAGATAACTTCACACTTGGTTGGTGTAGGAGAGCCAACCAACATTGGAAGTGTGAGAAATAGTAACAAGTAACAACACTCTTTTTTTAACACTCTCTTTAATACTTATTTTTTAATTGGTTAAAATTCATGAGTGTCACCATTTTATGTGAAACCAATTTTCAATATATGATACTAACATATATTTCATCCGATAAAAAAGTGGACGTTACAAATAGAATGTCTATAACACTCCTCTTAAAACTATACTTTCTTTTTCGTTAATTAGAAATTTATTAGTAATGTCTAAACCTAGCATAACAGTGAAAAGACTTTATCCACCTTCAATAAAGATTGTAGAGATTTTACACTATCATTGTTTGGAAGTTGAACAGAAAGATCGCATACAAAATCTTTAATGGATAGAGGAGCGCTAACAACACTATTTTTTCAACACTCTTCTTAATACACACTCTTTTATTGGATGAAATAAATGTGGGACATATACTTTGGATATGGGATTCACATAAAGTGATGGGATCTACATTGATTTCACCCAATAAAAAAGTGAGTGTTAAAAAGAGTGTTAAAATGAGAGTGTTGCTAGCATTACTCTAATACATAATAGCAACAAAAGTTTTTATTACATAACAACTACAAATGTTACTTAATATATATGAAATTTGCAATGAGAGTTTATAATTAAAATTCAAGTGGTTAATGTGCTTCACCAAACACAAATCATTGGGGAGTACAACCAACCATTAAGCTCAAGTGGTTAATGATCTTCACCATGGACGAATCGTTCGAGAAAACTCGAGTTCATTTCCTAGGTGAAATAATTCTTTTTTTTTTAAAATATAGGTGAAATAATTCTTGGTCATGCTATCTTTACCTTACAGCCGAGCTCCGGATTACTAGAGCTTCTTTCCCTCGAAAATCAAAGGTTAACGTAAAAAAAAAAAAAGAGACTAGGGAGTATATCTACAATTAAATACCTTTTGGATTTCAAACTTAGCTTTGATTTCACCCATTTGTGCCCAAGATTGAAGAGTAGTGACAATGCGAGGTTGGACAAAAGTAGCAATGCGGCTTAGGGACTCTGGCCGATTGATTGCATTGAGGAAAAAGTTACGAACCCTCATATGGGCAATCCCACGGACAGCCACCATTGAAGTTCGACCTAGAAGTTCAACAGTAGGCCATTCTTGTTTGAAATTATCGTCTGAAAATAGCACAAATTTGTTAACAGCTGAAGTGTATACTATGATAGATGGTGCTCCAAAGAGGTGTGTTCTAAACATGTCTACTCCATCACCATATCTGTTTCAGAGGTACATTTGGTTGGTTACAAATTTAAATTTAAATAAAATACATTTAGACACACAGATAGATGAAAAAAGTATGAATGATAAAAGAATTATATCATATACTCCCTCTCATCCCATTTATAATAGACTTTTAAGTCAATCTTTCAAAAAATAGACTTTTAAATCAACAAAAGTTGATGTATTTAGTTCAAAATTTAGACCACATAGATCACTTTATGTTGACTCAAATGTCTCTAGTAAATAGAATCAGAGAAAATATGTTTTTCGAAAGAAAATTAATATGTATTTTTAAAATAATTAAATGATATATATTTTATGATTGTGTGCTTAAATGTTGTACTACAAATGAGCAGATAAAATATTACTTTAAGAGAAATGTTAACTTGTGCCCTTGGGGCATAAGTTAAGAAGGAAAATGTAGAAGGTATTTCTTGAAACTTGTGCTTTTAATGTTTAAAAGATGCAAAAGTTATACTTTTAATATAAAATTTATTTTTAATTTTCATTTTAAGCTCCTTAACTTGTGTCCTAAGTGTACATGTTAATATGGCCCTTACTTTAATGTACTTATTACTCTCTACTTACAATAAATAACTAATGAGTTTTGCTAGAAGACACTCATGAAAGTGTCTTTTAGCAATCCACACCTCAAGGTGTGATTATCAATTTTTTAATTATAACTTACTAAAAGACACCTTCATAAAAATTAGTTAGTGTCTTCTATAGACATTTGCTAAAAGACACCTTCATAAACGGGTGTCTTCTAGCAAAAACACATAATTAATAATAGTATTGATTAAATTATAGTTAATAGTGTATTAAACTTAAATCACAAATAAATAAAATCAAAATTCTTTTAAGAATAGACATTAGAGAAAAATATTTTAGCTAAAACCTAAAACTTACTTGCGTCGCTTAGCGTTAATGAAGTCATCTGGGCGTCTAACAATTTTGAAATACCAAAGAAAGCTAAGCATTTCTCCAATGAAAGGGAGACCCATATGACCAGGTGGCAACTTTGTAGAAGATTTTGAGCATTTAAACTTGAGAGGGACAACATACCAATACTCATTCCACCACCACAACACAAACCCAATCACTAGACCAAACCATCCTACATAAATTGCATCCATTAGTAAACTATGTCACTATCACTATATCTGATCTATAATTCTATCTGTCATACTGAGTATATATGTCATGGGTATATTTATATTAATAGTACTTGTTTCATATTGTCTAAAAAAGATTCTTCATCGTTTATTCCTCCAACTTCTAGTTACTAGCAAACAAATACTAACCAATGTGCTCCATGTGACACAAAAGCAAATGGAACAAATAAATATCATTATTGTCGTTTTCGATCCTTTGGGGTTTTGAGAATAAAAAAATTGAAAACAGAATAAAATTTATTTTTCTTACTTGTTTTTGTAGGAACTGAATGTACTGCAATTCTATTTAAACTTCTCATTGATGATTCTAACATTTTATTCAAGGATTCTCCAAGATAAACTAATAAATAAACAACAATATCTCACAACCCTAAAAAACAGATATTACAAAACTTAACTAATTGAAACTAGGTCGAAACTTTAAACTCTGTTTAGATTGAAGGAACATAATGGAGTAGAATGGAACACAATAGAGTGGAGTGGAACATAGCGAAATGAAATATAATAGAGTGGAGTGGAAAAACGGAATGGAACAAAGACTCGTGTTGTGAATTTCTCTATTGTCACACTAATATTTGATGCGTGGAACAAATTGATGGCAACCAAAACCAAAGGAACACAGTAATAAACATGAGCAAAATAAACAACAATATGAATTAAGAAGGAGAAAGAAAAAATACACAAAATATTGTTTATCCAGTTCGGTCCAATAATGATCTACTTTGGGGGGAGCAACGCTCTGTTCCACTAATCAACATAGCAACTTTACATAGATTTCAAAGGAATTACAAGAATCGGTCTTCAAACATATTTCTACTATTTTCTCGAATCTCTATCTGTGACAAAGAGACTTAATTTGTTTAGTATTATACAAGGTGAATCCAAGGATGATTCTCCCAACCCTAAAGTTCTTACCATGAGAAAGTCTATGAATTCTATCTAAACCCAAGTTTGAGTATTGGCTGCAAAACCCTTGTTTTTCCACCTCTATTAACCCTAAATCCGAGCTGTCTATTTATAGGGTTCAACCAACCCTTAAAATTTTGCAACCAAAATGACAGAAAACTCGCCCATTAGCATCACGAGTCCATCATCTGCGTTGGAAGTCCATCATCCACTTTGAGCTCCGCGACTAAACGCTTTTCTCTGCGTCAAGAGGTAGGCAAAACCCATATTTGAGATGTTAAGGCATATACAACAATTTTCCACTTTGCCTTTATATCAATGGTGTTTCCTATTTATTCATCCATCATGTAGCTTCTCTTTCCACTCTCCATCTACCCATTAACAAACTTGATCAAATCCAAGAAATGCTTGAATCTTGATCTCGATAATGATTTACTAAGCATATCAATGGATTATCTTTCGATGTCACTTTCTCTACCACGATCTCCTTTGACTCAACCATGTCTCTAAAAAAGTGCAATCAAATGTCGATGTGTATTTTCCTTTCATGATACACTTGATCATTCACCAAATAAGTCGCACTATGTCTGTTACAATGTATCTTCACACATCCTTGACTGATCCCAAGCTCCCCAATCATACATTTCAACCACATGGCTTCCTTGAGTCCTTTAACTAGGGTTATGTATTTTGGTTTAGTTGTTGAAAAATCTATAATTGATTGTTGATTTGCCCTCCAAGTAACTATTGTTCCAAACAACGTAAACACAAAACATAACAAAGAGTTTCTAGTGTCTATATTTCCTACCTAGTCTACATCTACATATCCCTCCAAAGCACCATTACTTGGATGTGTTCTTTTGTATTTTAGGCCACCCTTCAAAGAGACATTCAAGTATCTTACAATTTTTTACGGTCACTAAATATTGGTTTTGGATTTGAGTGTTTTAACTTGACGATGAATTATCGATTTCGGATTTGAATTCTGAATTTTGAAGAAGATGAATATGAGGAACCACATGAATTGTTGATGAATTTGATGATCAAGGGTTGATGAAGGGTTTAGATGAAGATTTGGGTTGGCGTGATGAATATTTTGGTTGGGGTTGATGAAGATATGGAGTGATGATGATGAATATGAAGGTTTGAAAGTTTGAAGACGACAATGAATGTTTGAAGGATGAAAACGAGGAAAAGGGAAAAAAATGTTTTCTTTTAAATTTTACAGAAATTTATTTAATAATACAAATGACATGTGTAAATAAAATAAAGATGAAATAATTAAAAATGTAGGTTAAGCGCGTTACATAAGCTCGCTTACCCAGTCATATAACATCAGGAGTGAAAACAAAAGAATCTTCTAATGGCGAGGGGGAATCTCCAAGTTTTATTTTTACAGGGGGTAAATCAAAAGTCGCTCAAATGGCGGGGGGGAAAAACATTATTTATCCCAATAATCTATTTGATAGAATAAGTTGGATGAATTATATCCATCCATATTTTTAGATGGATGGAACCCTCCATATTTTTAGATGGATGGATGGATGGAACTCAATTCATTAACAAATTTTTTGTTTGATGGATAGATTGAGTGGATTTTGTATTAGATGGATCAGATGAATATGAATATGATGGATCAAATTGTCACTCCTAATTTACACAATAATCCAAATGTCTACGTTCATAGTCGTAAGAAAAAAGTTCATAACAATAGTAGCAACTAACGAACGTCAAGGTTTAAAGCTAGCATTTTCTTAGTCTACAATCTAAGAAATGGAAAACGGTTCAAATTTCGCTTAGGGGTAACTGAACACAATCCAATTTTCATGATTCTTTTCTTCACAATTTGCTGAACTTGACCTCGACGCCATCAACCGGAGCAGGATGTGAAAGATAAACTATATATGCGTTTGGATTAATAAGCTCCCACCTACATTAAATTGATAAATATATATATAAAATAATTAGGTAGTAGCTCAAAATTATGACGAGATTATGTTTTAGATAAAATTCAAAGGTAAGGAACATAATCTTGTTATCCTACCTTTGAGTCTCATCTAAAACATAATCCCATATAAAGAAGAATAGAATGTTGAATGCGCCAGACACTATAATTATAGTAATGTGTCAAAAATATGATGTGTCTTTTGTCGGTTAGTTTGATCATCAAATATGTTTGAGTTAGTTTGATGTTCAAATGTGTTTTCTACTAATTAGTTTGATTCATGAAATTCATAAAGGAAGAGACAAATACTCAATTAGGGGTGTTCGTGGGTGGGTTTGGGTTGGGTTTGGTCAAACCCAAAATCAAATCAAATAGGGTACTCCGGTTTGGGTGAGGTAAAATAACCGCCCGTTATACTATTGAGTGGGTTTGGGCAAACCCACTAATTTTTGGGTTGGGTTGGATTGGATAATGGGTTACCCAACTTATTTTTATATTTTTTTAATATTAAATGACTAAATGACAAGTCCTCATAATTTTGTTTTAAAATAGTAATCTACTTTTTAATTTTCTTAAAAAAAATGTTTAACTTATTTTACTATAATTTTATGCATCATAGAATATCAAATAATAAACTCCATCATAAAATACTTGCAACAAACTAAAGTTGCATGACATAAAATTAAATTAGTATCAAAATAACCAAAAAGTGCAACATATTAATTTGTAACTCTAGTATGTTTTGATTTTTAATATATAGGGTACAATGTGTATGTTTTGGAAATATAACTTTCTTACCCTATGTAAATAAAGATAAAAAATATTAACATTATTGGGTAAGTGTGTTTTTTGGGTTTGCGTCTGGTTTTACGCGAGACCAATTTATTTTTATGGGAAACAATACCCACCAAATTATCCAACTCAACCTTTTTTTTGGATTTTTGGGGTGGGTTTGACCGGATTTTCTGGGTTGACCCAACCCATGAACACCCCTATACTCAATGATGTTTTTGCAATTTAAATACACTTAAGAACTATATCAAATTATCAATACTATCTCAAGTCTCAACTCTCACATTAAAATAACAAAACCACAATGTAGTCATCCTACCTTGTTATCAAAGTTTTTTTTTTTGAAGGAACCTTGTTATCAAAGTTGAAATCCAAAAAACATGTTATATACCAAATACTATGATCGAACATTACTTGTATCCTATGGACAAATGATGAAGTAGAAGTGCAAGTTGAATCCTCGCAAGCATGTTTCCAGGGCATAGTCGTTGTCCAGCGCCAAAAACTTGGTATGTTCCAGACATTGCTGGCTCCTAAGAATTTTTATACTATAAAATTGGTACTTATTGTCTTGATAAAATAATTATCAATTTAGAAAATACAAAAATTAACTAGCATAAAAAATTTTGAAACCCAGATTAAGGAAGAGTTGCCATACTTACGTTCCATCTATCAGGGTTGAAATACATGGGATCTTTAAAATTCTCTGGGTCTGTATGAAGATAACGAAGCAAGACAATTACATTCCATCCCTTTGGTATCTTATAACCTAAAAAAAAAAAAATATTGTGTTTTCATGATCACGAAATTAGTTGCGTTTCCATAGCTACAAAGAAATACATAAACAGTATCATTTAAATAATAATTAGTTCTTGTACACATCATTCATTATCTTGACTAGATGTGAGAATATCTAATGTCGTCCACATATCAAGTTTATGTCATGCCAGATTTATTGACCAAACAATCATGTTAACACATTATTACTCCAAAAAAAAAATCCATTTTTTGATAGAAAAAAAAAAAACCCATGTTAACACATTAGTGCAAAGAGATATATTCATATTTGGTTCTGATACGCCTGGAATATAATATATAGAAAAATATTAAACATAGATTTTACTTGGATATAAGTATGTTTGAATATTTCAGAATTCAAAATATAGAGATGTGGGGAAATTATATAAGGTTTTTCATTTTGCCTTCGTATTTCATAAAATAAGACGAAAATATAGAGAAGAGGGAAAAAAATTATAGGGATTTATCATTTATGTTTTCAGTAGTTTTTTTTAATAGTAGCTTTTGAAAAATATGTTTTTTTAAGGGAATTTTTTTTCTTTTGTGGTCATTACTATTGCAGCTAATTATTTTTGTTTTTTTAACGAATTATTTTTGTTTTAAACAAAAATTAAATTTAGAATTATCATTAAAGTTTTTTTTAGGGATTATCGTTAAAGTTTTAGCAATTACTGGATACACAAACCATTAATTAAAGATAAATGATGTTGGAACACACAAATATGTCACATGACATTTTTGCCTTTTAAATTAAGGGTATTTTGGTAAAAACATGTCGCCCT
>Ga0315913_1006940_pt1 | contig 13662 bp, 6 predicted proteins | sample MpolsnodulesMG_FD_207736 | JGI IMG/M metagenome (GOLD analysis project Ga0315913, IMG submission 207736) | Medicago polymorpha root nodule microbial communities from Los Angeles, California, United States - small nodules | ecosystem: Host-associated > Plants > Roots > Nodule | place: USA... | reverse complement strand
AACCATTTTTATTTTAAAAAATTAAATTTAAAATTTTTTAAATTTTTTAACAATTTTTTTTTTTTTTTTTTTGAGTAACATATGTAATCAATGTTGTAAATATTGTTTATATTTCAAAAGTTCTTCAAATATAAATATTGGTTACAACATTTTTATGTAACCGTTGTTAATTGTGAAATTTTTATTATTACAATTTTACTCAAGTTATTTATTTTCAACGGTTCTATATATGCTAACAAACCATACCTTTAATCACTCTATGAGCTGGTTATCAAAGCATATGCATGTTTTCATATAATATATAGGTGTCTTTCTAAAGAATAAGTTGACATAATCTTAGCAACTGTTGACTCTTTCACAAACGTGCTCATGAATTGCCATGAAAGAAACTTATACGGTACACTCACAAATTGAGGTGTATCGGTATACTTTTGGCAAATAAGATTAATTATTATAATTATAAATGATATAAAATAATTTTTTTTTTCAAAAAACAACTTATTTAACGATGAATTTAAGTATTTGGTATACAAGTACACTCAAATTATTGAGTGTACCATATAATTTAATGAGGGAACTTATACGGTACACTCGCATATTGATGTGTATTAGTACTCTTGTTTTTAAAAATTTTAAATTAACGATCATTTATGAAAAAAATAGTTATTTGTCGACATTTATTTTTTTAGAAAATATCATTTCACAAGAAAAAACATAATTTCATTGTTTATCGTAAAAATTAAACAATATTCTCTATTGTGATTAATAAAAAAATTAAATTTTATTTCGTCAATACTTTTGGTAAAAAATATTTAATTATTATAATTATAAATGATATAAAATAATCTTTTTCTTCGAAAGAAACCCATTTAACAATTAATTTAAGTATTTGGTGTACAAGTACACTCGAATTATTGAGTGTATCATAGAATTTGCCATATATATATATATATAGTTCTGAGGAGCACATGTACTGTACAGAAAATCTGATAATCAAACCTCATGTACAAAAGAAAATATCTCTCTCTCACTCTTTCAATTCTTTCTGGGTTACACATCCTGTCACATAATATCCCTTACGAGTTCTAAGTCCTCGATATGTTGGGAATGACCTGTTAAATCCTAAGAGATTAGTGATCTATACGCAACACGTCTTAGATCATCTCACTGTTTTTGTTTTGCAGGTCTTTGTAGCATTTTAAACAACAATTAACAAATCAAAGTGCATATTTCAAGATTAAACAAATTTAATTACTTTTTAAACATTACTATCATGCATGCATGCTTTTGTACGTTTTTTTTCTTCTTAATTTCAAGGCTTAATTGATCTGCCGGTCCCTTAACTTATTTCTTTTATTCAATTTGGTCCCATAAGTCTTAACATTCTCAAATATGTCCCTTAACTTATTTCTTTTATTCAATTTGGTCCAATTTTGATAATTTTAATCCCCTAAAAAAACAGACTGTTGGATTACGAAGGTCTATCAGATTTTACAATGTATCACCAACACCTAATTTATTTACTTTCTTCTTCTTCCCTCATCTTCATCTACATTCATCCTTCAGCATCTTCATAATTTTTTTCTTCATCATCTTCATAAAACCCAAAAAAAAAATTCTCTCTCAATTTTCCTTTCCTTTTCGGATCAAACAAACAAAAATAATCAAAATCGTCCGGTGTTCATCACATAACCTCAAGAACACACCAACAATTCCCAAAATTCATTCAAAACCACAATTTCGAAATTCATCCACAAACAATCACCAGCCGTTCAAAAATCACGCAAAAACTGATTTGAAGGGAGGAAGAAGGAAAGAACAACAATCACGCAAAAACACCATCAAACAACTGAATCATCCATCAAACCGAACAGATCGGAAGAAAGAGGAACAGAACCGAGCCAACTTTCGAAGAACATCAGAGCAGAATCCGAAACAGAGAAGGTAGTAGATTGTTTGTTCTTCTTCCTCTTTTATTAAAAATGATTTTCGAATTTTAAAACCTAGATATAGGATTATTTTGAACCTTTTTCGAATTTGTGAAACCGGATTTGGGTTTAGGAGAGAAAAGGATATTTAAAGGTGTAAAGATTTTTGAAAAAAAGTGGAGTTTATAACTCCGGCACGGTGCTGCACCACCGACCACCGTGCTGGAAGGTGTTCGGTCCGCCGGAGAAGAAACAAAGAAGGGCGGTTTTGATTTCCAGAGAGAGAGAGAGTACTGAGCAATCTGTTTTTTTTAGGGAGTTTTTTTGTTTAAGTTAAAATGAATTTTATGCAAGCCAAACTCTTTTGTACTCTCATGAGTCATGATAAAACCCTACCCATGTCCAAAGAGTCGTGATAAAACTCTTTTATACTCTCAATTGAGAGAAGATGATGAAGTTAAAATGAATTTTTTTTTTTGTTTGTTTGATCCGAAAAGGAAAGGAAAATTGAGAGAAGATTATTTTTTTTTGGGTTTTATGAAGATGATGAAGAAAAAAAATTATGAAGATGATGAAGGATGAATGTAGATGAAGATGAGGGAAGAAGAAGAAGAAAGTAAACAAATTAGGTGTTAGTGATGCACTGTAAAATCTGATAGACCTTTGTAATCCAACGGTCTGTTTTATAGGGGATTAAAATTATCAAAATTGGACCAAATTGAATAAAAGAAATAAGTTAAGGGACGTGTTTGTAAAAGTTAAGACTTATGAGACCAAATTGAACAAAAAAAAAAAGTTAATGGACCGATATATCAATTAAGCCTAATTTCAACGTGGACAAAGACAAACCTACGCTAATAACCGGAGTCAACTGCACAAACAAGGTAAAGGAGATAATCAAAAGAATGAGAAAACGCAAAGAAATTGAGGATAGGTTGAAGATATAAGTCATCCCACGATATTGAAATTAACATATGACATGCCAGTAGTCTAGCTAAGACAATTTATAGTCGTGGTATTTAATTAATGTTCAAGAATATGCTGGCTATATGATATGGATTCTTCATCTTGAATTTTCATAACACTATGCAAGCACTGAAATCTCCCTCAATCCTAAGTTTTTTGCCCATGTGGTTCACATTCAAGTTTGATGCAAAATCACGCTGCATTGACTTTGATCCAATGCCATTCCATTCAAAGTTACATCAAAAAATCTAGCTAGCATTAAATTGTTATGTACAACTGTGAGTTATATGTCCCACATCGGATAAAAGAGTAAAGGTTGAACACCTTATAAGTAAGAGAACCCATAAACTCATTGTCTTAAGGTTTTGGGTAAGAGTGTCGCGTCTTTCTTGCTTGTGCGGTTGTTCTAGCCTCGATGTGGACGGTCCTCCTGAGCTCCCCTCGTGACCTAACAGTGGTACTGGAGCCCCGTTCGACAAAGGGTACGACCGAGGCAGCCAGTCCGTTTGCGCAGAAAGCAGCAACGGCGGTACAAGTAGTGTCGGTCTGTTTGCAGAGAAACCATCAACGACGATACAAGCAAGTAAGAGCTTCCGCTTGAGGGGGAGCATGATGAATAGATGGACTCACACTTGAGGGGGAGTTGCGTGCAAGTGTGAGTTATATGTCCTACATCGGATAGAAAAGTAAAGGTTGAACACCTTATAAATAAGATGACCCATAAACACATTGCCTTCCCTCAACGCCTAACATAAATTTCAGCGTCTGGTAATGCGTATTCATAAGACTACTTAAATTAAAATATGGTTGAGGAGCTGAAATTAAAATATGTGAATCTATAATATAGATATATGATACACCGGTCACTATTATAAGCAAAAATTTACATTTTAGATACATTCATTTAATAATGTATATATGATATATGCCACGGTTGATAATATCACTCCCTCCAATTCCTATTATAAGTATCAATGTTTTATATTTTGCAACCCTAAAAAATAATTATTTAACTACTTCAAATAAATTTATTTGTCAAAAATTGATAGAAACATGAGTGTCAAAAGATTATCATATGATATATTGATCAATTTATTTCATCTTATTTTGACACTTCTAGTCTCTTCAACAACTACAAAGAGAGTTTTGTCAAAAGGAAGAAAAAAAAACTACAAAGATAGTTTTGTTAGTAACAAGTTTCATGCAAATGATTTACTTATTTGCTTTTGATAGAGACATTACTTATATATCTAATACAAAATCAAGTATAGATAAATTTCACTCCTTGAAACATCGTTGAACTCAACCTAATTAGTGTTATTATTTGTTTTCATGTTGTTTTAATTTACATGTATGTATAATATATTGTGCTTTTTATTTTTGCTTATAAAGTTAATCTAATATATTAATTCTTAAGAAGTAATAATTTTTTCTGTTTGTTTGGCCCCTTTTTAATCTATTGCTAGCTTCGCCACTGCATACATACTTGTGCACACATTATCCCTTACAAAAAAATGTGCACAAATTATTTATCCGTAGATGTAAAAAGTTGCTACAGTTAACTAAAACCCTTGGATCATAAATAAAATTGATTTACGAGCAATTCATAAATTCTCTTTTGGCCTAGTAACCAACTCCACGATAAGATTTTATGCAAAACAATGCTACTTACATCAATCAAATTCCCTCTAAAATAATTTGACTGTATTAATTATTTATATAATATAATATTTATTATTTGATTCAAGCGTGGTTGTTAACCAATATGAACCAATCAAACCATGAGAAATACAGACACAACGGTATTTTTCATTCTCTTTACGACTCTTTCTTTTACGGTGTGTTTGGTTGTGAGAAAAAAGTGTGAAGAGAGAAAAATGTGAGAAAGAGTATGAAAAGAGAGAAGTATGTGAGAAATAGAGTGGAATTAACATATTGTTTGGTACAAAAGAATAAAGAGAGAAATAGAAGAGAAAGAAGTGTGTTTAATTTTGAAAAGACCAAAATATCCTTACACAAAAAAATTAATGCACAACTTTATTACTCAATAGTAAGGGTATAATTGATAAAGACCCAAAATCATAATGGTGGTTTTGTTTCTTCGCACCATTGCAGAGAAAGAATTTTGACGTGGGGTCCACTCAATTTTAATCTCTCGCCTCTATTTTGCTCTACCAAACACCATTGATGGGACATTTCTCTCCATCTTCTCTCCTTTCAACTTCTCTCGCCTCTTTTTCTCCTCAAACAAACAGAGCATTAATGTTAGCTTATTCGTAATCTCGTAAACTCAGTCAAAGGAAAATTAAGAAATAAAATACAAACGGAAGAAAAAATAAACTCAGATTTGTCTTTCATTAACCGTCATGGTCCGGGGAACAACGTCACATGACGGTTATGCTGGAGGTCATGCATAAACAAAGTAAAGGTGATTATCAAAAGAAAGAGAAAACGCAAAGAAATTGAGGATAGGTTGAAGATATAAGCCATCCCACAATATTGAATTAACATATGATATGCTAGTAGTCTAGCTAAGACAATATATAGTCGTGGTGATTAATTAGTGTCCTCCTACGAACTTTCGATGAAATTTCATACAGAAAATGCCACCAATTATTAACATTAATGTTAGTATAATATATCTATCAATACAATTACATAAAGAGAATTTAAAGTTAACTACCAATAACTATTTACATTTCGTCCCAAATTATATATCGTTTTAGTCGTTTCACACATTAAGAAATGTAATTAATTTTATATAAGAAAGATATATTATGAGTTGTTTTACAAAATTGTTGATATGCCCCAATTTAAGTAGAAATCACACTCCAAAATTTAGAGGGAGAAACTAGAAATAAAAGAAAAGAAATTCATTATATTTTTCATTGATTCTAATCCATGAGACATACATTGCTTATATAGACTTGTGCATACCCATAATAAGATAACTACAATGGCTACACAATATCACTGCTTAGTAACTAACTAATATAATTTGACCAAAAAATCTCTTGTAGAATAATGAGTCATACTACTAGGCAAGTAACCACATTTATATTCCTTATTCTAAATATCCTATTAATTGTCTTTAATAAATAACATAAAAAAGAAAAAATAAATAATTGAAAAATGAAAGAGTAATAAATAGTTAAGGATATAATAGAAAAAATAACATTAAAGTTTTATTGGAATTGTAAAACGACTTGTAATTTGTGGGTTTTTTTTTCTTCCAAAAAGGCTTATAATTTGGGAAGGTGGAAGTATTTTAGTAGGTTCTTTTTTCGCTATGGCTTTTTTAAATTTAATTTCACACCATAATCAAAGAGATCTTGGAATAACACCTTCGTATATTCAAACTCATTGGTCACACCATGATTTGAAACCAACCTCCTTGTCCACACCATGATTTGAAACCAATTCATGACCTATCCCAAAATAACCGATCTTTTCATTTCAAACTTTTTTTCTTCCAATTGTAACCTCTAATTAACGTAACATACATCACTCTCAACACAACATCTTTTTATAATGATAAAAACATCAATATTTAATTACGGTACTTTAGTAAAAAAATATTATTTTCCCTTTTATTTATACAATTATAAAAATAAGTGTGAAATGCCGAACTATATCAATTAATTAGAGATACAAGGAGTACTATTTTTTTTTTTGCTAAGCCAGGAGATTGGACAGGCATCAGGGGGAAGCAACGACATCCCAACTAGGTTGGCACCCTGCAGAACCCCCATCCTATGCCGCCAATCTCAAATGAAAATTTTATTGAAAAAAAGGGGAAAAAAGGTACATGAGGGGGGACTAGGCCAAAACCCTCAAAGATGTAAACAGAAACAGCAAAAAAACAGAAAACAGAGAAAAACAGAAAACAGAAACAAGAAACATCTGACTACGACAACCTAGAACGAGGGAACCCGGTCCTGTCGAAGAAGAAGTCAGTCTGAAGAGGCTGAGACAACACCGAAAACCAATCATTGCCTTGTATCGAATGACCCAAATTCGCAAGGAAGACCGCACAACAATTACCCTCCCTATAGATGTGAGAGGTGATAACCTGGATTCCTTGGGAGCAAGCGTTGTGCCAAGGGTTACGAAGTAAAACCGGGACCAAAGACCGGTTTTTAAAGACCATCAGAGCACTTGTCGAGTCACTCTCCAACCAAACATTCCTCCAACCGTGTTGATCTGCATACTCCAAAGCAAGAAGGAAAGCATACACCTCCACATAAAAAATTGTATAGTGGCCGATGTTACAGGAAAAAGTGCCTAAAAGGGACCCGAGGTGATCACGGAACAGTCCGCCACACGCAGCGTGGGTACCGATCAAAGAGCCATCTGTGTTCACTTTTATCTAGGGGGTCGTGGGGGCCTTCCAAGGAGTACTATTTAAGAGGCACAGGGAGTTCCAATAATATTACACTTTGAATAAATATTCTCTCTAAAAAGGTGGCTAACACTTTACACATATTTAGGCAACGATCAAATTCTCGACATCCCTGAAAACCGATGCCTAAAGGTTTAGACCACAATATTTCTATTTCTGACCACGGTTTGCCGTCTGCCTAAACTCAATTTTGTTAGAGACGGATTCACCAATCTTCTTGCACCCAACAAAAAATGTTCAATGAACTCTTATTATTTTTCTTCTATTTTATTTGCATAAATTTAAATTTTAGAAATAAAACAGAAAATATATGTCTGACCAATAATATCGAACAAGATATTTGAGAACAAAAAATGTCTGCACATTGTCCAAATCTCAGTAGTTCCAATCTTTTTAGCAAATAAATATGTTAGTTGTTAATGTATTATTAGAAGGGAGGAAGAAATGTCCTTGTGAGCTTAGCTCAGTTAATAAGAACAATGCATAATATATGCAAGGTCCGGGGTTCAAACCATAGCCACCAACAAAAAAAAAAGAAGGGAGGAAGAAATATTACGATCAAACTCCGACCCTTTCTTAAATTCCTTCGGCTTTGGACAATTCCTAGTGAAAATGCTCAAGAATACCCCAGTTCTAATTAACTAATAAAAATATTGACTATATGATATGATATGCATTATTCATCTTGGTTGACAAGCATATTCCCTGTCTTGTTAATTGGACTTTTTATAACACTATGCAAGCACTGAAATCTCCCTCCATCCTAAGTTTCTTGCCCATGTATTGGTTGATGTTCAAGTTGATGCAAAATAACGCTGCATTGACTTTGATCCAATGCTATTCCATTCAAAGTTACATCAAAAAATCTAGCTAGCATTAAATTTCAGCGTCTGGTAATGCGTATTCATAAGACTAAAATAGAAATATGGCTGTGGAGCTGAAATTAAAATATAACTATCAATCAATAATATACGTATATGATATATCATATAGAGGGGTGTTGAACAACCATTTATATGATAATTTATGGGACAACAATAGATTTACAAAGAAAATGAGATATTGATACAAAAACCAAAACAATAGATAAAAAGTAAAAACATAATGTGAGTATAAGAGAAAAAATTATCACAAAAGTTGTCAAAAAATAATTGTACAAATATCATTTCTCTATCAGATATGCCGCATTAAAGATATTACTGATGCAATCAAATTGACGTAATACTCCCTCCGATTCCTATTATAAGTATCTTTTTTATTATTTATTTATATTTTGCTATTCTATAATAATTATTTACCTACTCGAAATAAATTTATTTGTCAAAAATTGATAGAAACATGAATGTCAAAAGATTATAATATGATTGATCTATTTATTTCATCTTATTTTGACACTTCTAGTTTCTTCAACAACTTCAAAGAGAGTTTAGTAAAAAAAAAAACTATAAAGATAGTTTTGTTAGCAACAAATTTCTTGCAAATAACTTATTTGTTTGCTTTGATGGAGACATTACTTGTATGTCTAACACAAAATGAAGTATAGATAAATTTCACTCCTTGAAGCATCGTTGAACTCAACATAGTTAGTATCATTATTTGTTTTCATGTTGTTTTAATTTACATGTATATAAGTAAAATCATTGTGTTTTTTTTCTTCTTATAAATTTAATCTAATATATTAAGAAGTAATAATTTTTTATGTTTGTTTGGCCTCTTTGTAAATCTATTGCTAGCTTCGTCACTGCATACATACATGTGCACACATTATCCCTTACCAAAAAAAAAAATGTGCACAAATTAATTATCCGTAGATGTAGAAAGTTGCTAAAGTACTAAAGCACTCTTGATAACATTTTATTACTTTATTTACAAAACTTGTATATGTGTATAATAAAATAAGATAGGATAAGATAAGATATAAGGCTAAAGATGTGGTTGTCTATGGAACTAACATAATAGAAAATATTTTGGGTCATGGTCTTCAGCCTTAAGGTGGTGGATGACCGCCACGAGGGTCAGGAATCATCTTCGGGGGCGTGTTAAATATTGGTGGAGGAGGTGGACTTGCCGTGTTTCCCAATTTCCTTGTCCTCATATCTACAAATTGAATTACTCATTATTATCAATAATTAAAAATATATTTTAATATTAATCAATTACTTTTTATAAAAAAAAAAGCTCGGTATATCTAGTGTAAAGATGGACTAATCTCGAAGGTCAACCTCACGGTCCACTAAGGGATCCAATTGAAGAGCAAAACTTTGTAGGTAGGAGCAGACTCTTAAGTCCGAAGTCTAGACCACTAAATCAACCTTTGAGATTAAGATTAAAGAAATTATTTTTTGATCAAGATTAAAGAAATTATACTATGTTTACTTTTTGAAAAGATTTTTGTTTCATTTTTTTGTAACATGTGTTCATTTTAACTTGTTAATAAAAATATGGGAGACTCTTTTCTCTTTTTATTTTAATTAAAACAATATGAGAGACTCTTGAATGCACTATTGCAATTGAGAGAAGATGAAATCCTCAATAGAGATGATGAATTTTCCAAAATAATGAAAATAACTTTTTTTGACATTTTCATTGCATATTTATGGAAATACACACAGTTGTCACCAAAATAAAAATGATTTCATAAAATAAACAAAAAGAGATTACTTGTTAATTTCATTATTTATAAACAAGCAAACTTTTGTACATTTTTTGAGTTTACTTGTTAATTTCATTGTGACTAACCTGCACTTACTGGATCCAACTGCATGAACAAAGTAAAGGCAATGATTATCAATAAAATGAGAAAACGCAAAGAGATTGAATTTGATACGTTGAAGATATAAGAAGCCATCGTACAATATTGAAATTAACCTATGATGTGCCAATCTAGCTATTTTCCAAGACAATTTATAGTGTCATGGTGCTTATTGTTTTCCTTCGAACTCTCATACAGAAAAAGACACCAATATATTACTAACATTAGTTAATATATTAATAACTTTGACTGAAGATTAACAAGAAAATTTCAATCATGCAACTAGGATTTTAAATTTATCCTATCGAAGAATTCTCGTGACTTAAGAAGTAATTTAATGCCAAGAAATATGAAATGAGAAAATGAAACCGCGTAGTAATACGTATCTCATAAGACTAAAAATTAAAATATTGAAGATAATAATTAAGATGGTATTATAAGTGTGTAAAAAGATAATATAGCCCATATAGTTGAGGAGAAGAAATGATCAAAAGCTATTTCAATTAGTATAATATGTTATATGCTAGCCCATTGGTATCTTTTCTTTTATCTCTCTTGTTTCTTCAACAATTCTTCACACCAGCTTCCACCTCTTCTTCAACATTTATTGTTGTGTGTGTTTTATCACCTGTCCAAGATGAATGAGAAATCGCTAAATGGAAACTCGGAAAACTGAAAATGAAGGAATCTTGTAGTTGAACAAGAACTCTATTTAAATTTTTAAAGCTTACACTCAAAATGTTTGCCTCTTACTTTTCTCTTAAAATTTGTAGACATCATTTTTTTTTTTTTTTTAACTCAGCTCATGCTCATAATTCCACTTTTCTCCATATCATGCTACTTGCTAAACAAGAAATAAAGCAGCAGAAACACCCAAAAGAACATGAAGAGCACAACCACCACTACACCTAATCTCCAAGACTTCTATAGGCCAAATGAAATGACACCTACAATACACAATGATATCTCTCACACTAACAAGATAGAAGCCAAAAAAGCTTCAACAAACTCCAACAAACTAACCGCCGCAAACAAATGAGCTAGCGGAAAATATTGCTACTTCAATGATACTTGTTATACTGCTGCAGAAACAATGCATAGCAGAGACAACAAGGTTGTGCCAAGAACAACAATACCTTATCCATGTTTTGAACTAAACAAAACAAAACTGCCGATCAGCAATTCCTAAATATAATTCCTAGATCATCAAAGCTTGATAGCCCACCAAACCTTGAGCTGAAATTCAAACTGAAACCAAAAACAAAGATGCTAAAATCCGAGGAAAAGAAACATAAACGCTGCAGCACCATTACTGCTTTCTGAAACCCAAGGCATGCTAACAGGTTAGCAATTCATTTATTGATAGTGTAAGAGAATCCCGACGACCTTGCTCTGAGCCAGCTCAAAGACACTAGTTGAATTTGCTCCATCACTGAAATTAGCGATTTGGATTTATATTGAAATATTTTCAAGTTCCCATTTTTCCATATATACCATACACTAGCAAATCACAATGTAGCAAATTTATCTTTTGAAACCCAGCCACCTTGCACCGATTTAAAAAAATTGCATAAATGAATTTTTCCGTGGAGGCAATATACTGTTTTTGTTAAGTAACTTAATGGCTAAAAAAAATTCATTTTAAGTTGAATAAGTGGGGAATCCGAGCTTTGAACCCGGACTCCTACCTATATCGTGCAATGTTCATATCAACTGAGCTATGCTCACAGCAACCACGTAAATTATTATTATATACTACTTCCTTCGGTCCTTTTTATAAGAGAGAAATGGGTTAACATAAATTGATGTATTTGGTTTATAATGTAGACCAAATATATCAATTTTAGTTGACCCATTTGTCTCTTATAAAAAGGACCGAAGGAAGTATAAGTGTTTATATATAAAATACATATAAATGCAAAAAAGAATGCACAATTATCAATAAATAAAAAATTGGAGTATAAAAGTTGAGCAATTCTTGTTGGGCACAAACCCAAATTAAATTGATTTGGACACACACAAATATAAAAAATTAAAAGAGAAATTATTTAGTCACATCATTTAAATCTTTTATCTTTTAAGTTTACCAATTTATAAGTGTGCGCCCAAATAAAATTGATTTGGGGTTGTGTTCAAGTTAGAATTTCTCATAAAAGTTATACTGATTTATATCAAAAAAAAAATTGAAGTCATCAAAGCATCTATGAATTTCGTTTCTCTTTGAGTCTTCACAGTTAAAAATAATTTTATATGAGATTTACTAGAACACATCCACGAGTTTTTATGTGGGAGTGTTTTAGCAAGTTATAATTAAAAAAATTGATAAATACATCTTGAGGTCAGGGCCGACCCTAAGCCATAGGACAGGGGTGCTACGGCCTAAGACCCTTGCCTGTATGGGCCCAATTTTTTTTATGGAGGGGGTGTATATAGAAATATTTCATTTATGGGGGGTATATATAGGAAAGTTCACATGAAAGGCCCCAAAGATTGACATGATGATGAGCTAGGCTGAAGTCTTTTAATGTTTCTGGCCCTTTTGGCGCAATTTGCTATATGTACCCTCGTGTAGCATAAAGATTTCTATATACACCTCTCTATAAAAAAATTTGGTTGTTTTTAATAATGTGTCAAAAAAATATTATCGAAGAAATTGGTGTTATTTTTTTGGGTCTTTTGTTCCTAATAATGTGTTTCACTAATATTTAAAATATTGGTGATATTTATTATCCAATAAACTGGGATAATTTTCATAACAAAACAAATTATATTTTAGTTGAAAATGGACCTACTAGAGAAATTAATCTTAATCTTGTCTTTCAAAGGTTCCAAAAAAATAAGTTACATCAATATAGTAATGTCGACTTTCTTGAATTGATTGAAATGATTGCATAGTTGAATTTGATAATGGAAGATCATGCAAGACACAGTCATGTATCATCGTAATGAATTTGTTGGAGATACTTATAGCATATAAAAAGACGAATGATGTACTTCTAGTATACAAAAAAGTTCTTGTATATATGATTCCTCTAAAGATTCTAACACTAATTTTATATCATGTATTATTGTTGTTATGAGTTTAACAATGGAGAATTTTGCATCTAAAAGTTTAAAATTTAGTTAATTACCTGTTGATATACTTTTACTTTTTTTGGTGTTATTATTCTTAGGTGTTAAAATTTTAGTCTACTTCGCATGTGCTATTGTTCTATACTTTTACGATATTTTATTTTGTTTTGGTGTTTATGAAATATTTGATTTATTTTCAGATGTTGCTTAAAAAAACATTTATTTGGTAGTGGAAAGCAGGAAAAAAATGAAATGAAGAGTTAATAAAATCACAACAATGAGCTAACAAATTTTATGATGTATTATGCAAGGGGCCATTTTCTCTTATTATTCTTAAGGCCTCAAACTCTAGGAACGATCCTGCTTGAGGTGTATGTTGCTACTTGCTAACTATAACACACTTTCTAAAAAAATGAGTTGGTTTATGTTAACAATTCCTATATGCATTTGCTAAAAAAAATGAGTGGGTGTATGTTGTAGAGATAGAGGGGAGGGAGGGAGGGAGAGAGAGAGAGAGTTTTTTAAAAATAACGATTTTAAAG
>Ga0315913_1006938_pt1 | contig 13664 bp, 11 predicted proteins | sample MpolsnodulesMG_FD_207736 | JGI IMG/M metagenome (GOLD analysis project Ga0315913, IMG submission 207736) | Medicago polymorpha root nodule microbial communities from Los Angeles, California, United States - small nodules | ecosystem: Host-associated > Plants > Roots > Nodule | place: USA... | reverse complement strand
ACTAAATCCAAACCAGCCCCTCAAATATATTTATTCTAAATATCCAACATATTCTACTAAAAAAAATATAATATAAAGCCACTTAATAAAATATTAAAACACCACAACATGTCATAAATCAACATAATCACATAAGTCATATAAAAGACTCTAAACTCAACCAAAAATAATTAAATAATAAATTGCGGCGTTACAGTTAGCACCGAGATTTGGAGGAGCACCGCTCGTGTGGACTTGCTAGAGGATCTACTGCTTGCTTAGTTGTGATCGAGATTCCAGACTGCACACTTTAAGGTATCAATCAAATCACTAATTCATGATAAATTCGTGATGATCCAAGGAAAGAAAATCGAAAGTTTTTATTCCGCTCTTGTAATTTGATTTTTCTTCAGGTTGATCTAGGTTTATCCCTCCATTGGCTAACTGCACCTGAAGGTAGTTGAAAGGTAATTGAAACATAAACTAAAATTGATGTTCCAAGATTTCCAAAGGCAATTAAGGTCAATGTTCCTGTAGGTCGGCTCATCTATGAATCTTAGGACACTCATAACACACTCTCCTTCCCCCCTAAGTAGTGTTACAAACGGGAAACCCTATCAGCGTCTACCTTACATAGAGGTCGAGGATAACAATCTTCTTTAGATTTATTCCCTTTGATGCTTGTTTCCCTAATTAATAAACTAGTTACATCCAGGTTCAACAGATTTTACTCAATATTAGTAATGTCACCTCCTAAGTACTTACTACTAGGGTCAACTCGCTTTCAGTATCTTTCGTCTAATTTACTAATTACATACTTCCTAGACAAATAGTTATTAGTATAAGGATATTAATATCAAGATATAAGTATCTAGATAGTAATAACAATATTAAGCCCTATCACAACCTAAGCATCTAATTTAGGGTTGCACTTCGTCAGAATAAATAAATCCTAAACAAAACCTAATAGCAAACAAAATATAAACTAAAATATAAACGAAATTAAATTAAAAAATTATCTAACAAAAATAAACAGAGATTCATCTTAGAACCCTAACCTATAGATATCTAGTTACATATGGTAACTAAGGCAAAAATACTAAAAGATAAAAACATACCCTAGAAAAGATAAGAGAAGATATAACTCCTTCTTGGCTTCCTAGAATCGCATTCCTCTTGAACTGCTATAGTCCTGAATGAGAAATTGTGAATGAGGAAGGTTGATATTTATAGGGAAAGTTTTAACCTAACTTGGTCTAAAATCGTGGGCTTCAAGGGGTGAAAAAGTCACAAAAAGTGACATTTTTTGCAAGTCACAGGCGCCTACCGCCTAGGTCCATGCACCTATGGCATGGGCCTGATACTTTCAGGAACCTAGCACCTATAGGCATGCGTCAGGTGTTTTAGTTGTTCACTTTAGGGCGCCTAGCGCCTCGTTTTGTACAACGGGCGCTTTAGTTCATCACTTTCTTGTCTTCTTGTATTCTTCGCATGTTGATGTGTTTTCTTCATAGTTAAGTTGTCTTGGAACTTGGGAAAAGAATTACTCCCTTTGTAAACTCTTACGAGACCTCTTGAATCTTCATTCTTCATCTTCCCAAGGCCCAATAATCATCAGAGGTCTTGCTTTGCCTGATTTGCTTGATTTCTTCGTGAAATACTTCAAGAACCCCCTAAAATTGCTATATTTTGGGAAGAATAGAATTATAGGCTTAATTGTAGAAAACATTATAAATTTCCCGAAATCATAGACAATTGCTCTAATACTCCTCTGGTTTGCTGGTAAAACCTACTAAAATAGATTGAAAACCATGCTAAGAATAACGTAAGCTGACATGTCATCAAATGTTAAACCAAACAATTTTTTATTTGATTAAATTAGATTGTAAGAAGTCTCTTTCAGCTATGATTGAGCATTTGTAATCTATAGTGATAATAGTGAAATCCTTTGAAAGTGCAAGGGGATTGGACTACTCTTAGTTTGTGAGAGGAACCAGTATAATTGATTTCCCCCCCCGCTCTCTCTCTCTCTCTCTCTCTATCTCTCTCCCTCTGTGTGTGTGTGTGTGTGGATTAATCTAATGCATTCAGAACCTGGATTAGACTCTAAAGCCATTCAGAATCTGACCATTGAAACAATTAGAACAAGTTTGAAATAGATAACACAATTCAACCACTTCTTGTGATTTTCTCACCTTCAATTGATATAAGAGCCTAGTTTGTCCTTAACCATTGAACCGTGTCATAGAAAATATCCCAACAGAAAAACCATGTCTGCTTCTAAACCTAAACCTAGTTTCAATTCTGGTCATGGTGGTTCTGGTGGGGCTCAAGTTCAGTATGATTACAACAACAATATCTACCTCCGAGAAGAACAATTATTCTGTAAGACATTCATCCTTCAATGGAGATGCTACTCGGTTCTTGATGACATGTCATTTTACGTTATTCTCAGCATGTTTTTCAGTTTATTTTAGTAGGAAATAACAGCAAAAAGGAGGACTATTAGAACGATTTCCTATGATTTCGGGACTTTTGTAATGTTTTCGTGCATGCAAAAAGTCGGGGCACAAATGTCTTTTTTTGCTTCTGAATTGGGTAAAGCCCGCACTATTAGCACAAACCTAGGTTGAAACTCTCACTATAAATACCAGCCTTCCTCATTCAGAATTTCTCGTTCAGAACTGGAGCACTTCAAGAGGAAGGCAACTTTGGAGCTTCGAGAGAGTTTCTATCTTCTCCTTCATTTTCTAGGCTATGTTTTTATCTTTAGTAATGTGTTTTTATATAATATGTCGTTTATTTTATTTATTTATTCTTTTGTTCTCTATTATGTTTTATTAGGATATAGTTTTATTTATGTGAGAGGTGCAACCCTAGATTATGTACTTAGGTCGTGACAAGACCTAGTATTGCTATCACTAACCGGATGCTTATATCTTGATATTTATATCCCTTTACTGATAACTATCTGTCTAAGAAGTAAATGGTTATTAATTAGCCAAAGATACCATAGGAATTGTTGACCCTAGGCGTAGGTACCCAGTGAATGATACCCATTGGGTCGTGTGGTGCATTACCGAAGCTAGGAATTAACTGGTTAGTAATTAGGGAAACAAGCACCTAGTTGTCCGACTTAAAGCTATAACCTAGTAAGACCATTCTCTTGAAACCCTTAGTCAGGTAGACGTAGATTAGGGTTGCCCGTTTGTAGAACTACTAAGTAAGCGTAGAGAGAGTGTGCTATGAGTGTCCTAAGATTCATAGATGGGTATACCTAAGGGAACCTTGACCTTCATTGCCTTGGGAAACACTAGAAAGCCAATTTAAGTTTATGTTTCAATTACCTTTGAATTAGCAAGACCCTGCATGTATGGATCATCGTGCGATCAGCAGGCGCAGTTAGCCATCGGGGGGAAAGGCCTAATTAGTTACCCAGTGGATGATGCCCATTGGGTCAGGTGGTGCCCTACCTATTTAGGAAACTCCCAACGACGTCATCATTTGTATAGTCTACCTAAGATAAATAAACGCGACATTTATATTATTTATTATCCAACAACGAATATACAGAAGGGATTCGAAGAATCCTAATCACTGCTTACTTTTCTGCAACCAAAATTAGGTAAATTCGCTCTATTGCAAACAGATAAAAATTGCAACTCACTTTTATACCGTCAAACTTACAAAAATATGTAACTAGAATTGTTCGAACGAAAGAACAATCCTTGTGGATATGATACTCTACTTTCTAACTTTATTACTTGATGAAAACGAATGGTACACTTGGCATTGCGCAACTACGCTAATCGAAATAAACACAAAAGTGTGCATCGGTTCTCATGGTGGAAAATAAAGATGTACAATCACATCATGAGTTGATGATGAATTGTGGGACATTACTAAAGATGGTGTTGGATTTCCTTTTGACTTAGAAGGAATGGTAGAGGATAGAAAGAGTTTGACTGAGGCTACAAAACAAATTCTACAGAATGCATCACATAGTACATGGTATTCTTTTGGAAGCTTTGCCTCATTCAAAATACACCAAGATTATTGAAAAATCCACTACTAAAGCCATATTTGAGTCACTATGTTCTACTTATGAAGGAAACCAGCAAGTACATGAAGCTAAGGCTAATCAATTGGTTCATCATTATGATCTTTTTAGAATGAAGGAGGATGAAGATACTGAATCCATGTATACAAGGTTTCAACCATCAGAGTTCCATGGAAAAGAATCTCCCTCCTCCTCTTGTTCATGTTTTTCTATTTTTTTTGTTATGATGTTTGTTGTCATGTGCAACTAAACCTCTTTGATTAGGTTTCTAAGATGAACCCCTTCTTATTTGGTGGATTCCATTAATAAAGTTTTTATTCAGTTATGCTTTCTTGTGTCCGATTTATTTCATTCTTGCATGTGCTTAATGTTTTTTCAATTGAGAATTCATATCGATAATCTTGAAAGTTGATCCATATAGATTATTATGATTGACAGCCATAAATTATTCTTATGTTCATGTAAGTTCTAATTGCTTATCTCTTAATTCTAGTTAATGAAATTAAGTATGAAACATCATGTTTTCTAATTCTTCCTTCCGGGAATGACGTAACTTTAACTAGGTCAACTTACCGCACATGTTGTCGTTAAGGTTAATAGGAGTTCTAAAACTGGTTTCTTAAGTCATAAGTAGACACCACATAACTGATGTTTTACTAAGTTAATTTCAACAAAGATGAAGGAGGCAATTAAACCATGCAACCTTTTCTTAATCTCTTTTAGTTTCACTCTTTAAAATAAGTTTTTCTAATTGGCAAGTTGAATGACAATCAATGTGGAGACGATAAACTTACCACTTTATTACTTACTATGATTTGGTGCACTTGTCAATTTCGTCCATCAAAAGGTGCAATACCTTGTAGTGGATCTCCTATCAACAATTGACCTGCATAGTCAACATCAGTGGAGGCCTCAAGGGTTGTATTTCCATTTCTTTTGAAGAAAATTCCTCTTTCTAGAGTTTCCTTGAGATATTGTAGAATTTTATGAGCTGCCTGTAAATGGATCTCTTTCAGGCAGTGCATGAACCGACTAACCATGCTTACAACATATGCAATATCTGGTATAGTGTGAGATAAGTAAATTAATCTCCTAACTAGACGTTGATACATTTCTTTATCTAGTGCAACACCTAATTTAAGATCTGGATCCATAGGAATGCTCACTGGTTTACACATTGTTTTCACCGTTTCCTTGAGTAAATATGTACTGTATTTTTGCTGATATAAAAATGCTTTTTCGGGATTGTGCCACCTCGATTCACAGAAAGTACTTCAAATTCGCTAGCTAAACATTGACTCAAGATTTTTTGCTCCTTCCAATCATCTTTAGTCATTATGATTGCGTCCACATATACTAACAGAACTGTTACTCCCCCTTTCAGCGAGTGTTTAATGAACAAGGTATGATCCTCTTGCCTTTTCATGCACTCTAAAGATGTCATAACCTTAACGAATCTTCCAAACCATGACCGAGATGATTGTTTCAAGCCATATAATGCCTTTTTCAACCTACAGATTGTATTGACATGTACATTTTTATTATACCCTGGTGGTACATGCATATAAATTTCCTCCTCAAGTTCCCCATGTAAGAAGGCATTCTTCACATCAAATTGTTGTAAATTCCAACCATAGTTACGTTGGAAGCAAGTGACAAAACTACCCTGACTGTATTCATCTTTGCAACCGAAGCAAATGTCTCTGAATAATCAATATCATAGGTTTCTGTAAACCTTTTGGCAACCATCCTGACTTTATATCTTTCAAATGATCCATCAGCCTTGTATTTTATTGTGCACACCCTTTGCATCCAATGGCTTCTTCCCTTATGGTAAAGTCACTAACTCCCAAGTTTTATTCTTCTTCAATGCGTCGATCTCGATATTTATGGCTTGCTTCCATTTTTCATCAGATAGTATTTAGGTTTGTAAGGAAGGCTCTATGGGCCGGTCAGAATCTTTGAAAAGAAAGATAGTTTGAAAGAGCATCCATAGAGGGTAATCGATTAATAAGATATGTGTTAGTGAGAACAACCTCCCTCATGAATTTTTGGGAACATTTTGATGAAACAATAGTTCTTAGGTTTGGTCTTTTAACACAAGAAGATTTATGGACAATTCCCTCCTTTTGACAAAAAGAAATAAGAATATGATTAAAGTACTCTTTTCCATTATCACACTTACGCCTTTTGATGTTTACCCCAAATTGATTTTTAATCATGTAGAAAAAAATTGGGAAACATGATGTTTTAAAATAATCTATTAATTTGGGGTACATTCAAAAGTCACAAGGAGGGAATTGTCCATGAGTCTTCTTGATGTTTACCCCAAATTACCCGGGTACAGTCCACCTAGCATCAGTTACAATTGGAATGGAAGAGGGACGCAAACATCCTGAATGAACAAGATAGAATGGGGAAGGGCTTCTTTTGTTTTATAATGTAAAAGGTAGACACTTGTGTTTAGCAAACTCGCACACATCACAATGAAGATTTCCAACATCTACCTTAGTGAATAAAGACGAACAAGACTCTAATGACTTCGAAAGAAGGAGACAATGAAAATAAATAGTTTTCCCTTTTTTGAGAGTACTGACTTTGACATATATGAGCGAGACAAGTTAGTTTTTGTACACTGATCTGGTTCTTCAAGTCAGTAGAGGCCATTCCTTTCTCTAGCACGTCCAATCGTCTTTCCTGACCCCTTTGTCTTGAAATATACAACAATCATTCTGAAAAGTCACACTACATGATAAATCATTTGTAAGTTTTTGTATAGAGACAAGCTTCATGGTTAGTTTTGGAACATGGATGACCCTTTTTAAGGTTATAAAATGGTTTATTTGTATATCTCCAATGCCAGATACAATTACAAGAGTTCCATCCGTAGTAGCAATTTTCTTGTTACTGGGACAATGGTGATATGTGGAGAACAGTTCAAATGAGGGTGTCATGTGTTTTGTGGCTCCTGAATCTAATATCCAGGATAGGCTAGAAAGGTGATTCTGAGACATCAAAACCAAATGAAAGTGGAAGTTTACCTAAATACGCTACACCATAATTACCTGACGATTTTCCCATACTATTGCTCATAAAGGAACCGATGAGACCAATCAAGAAATCAACCTATAAAATGCAAAGACATCGGCTGGTATTGTACAAAGTTGCAGCGACAATGGCAAGAAACTATACTAACGACTTCAGGAAAGTGTACGTGACAGTAGTTAACTTGAAGAACTTGACAGCACGTAGTGCCCAGTCAAGATTTGAGGTTACTGATAGCAGAAAATGACCAGTCAATATTTGAAGTTACTGACAACAGAAAATGCCCAATCAAATTTTCTCGAGAATTATCAGCGGAAGTAGAGTCTCCTAGATCAGGAGCTCAGCCACCATGGTGTTTATATATACTTCATAATTAATTACATGTTATGTTTACATGGATAAATAAATGTAGGTCCAACTCCCTAAATGCATGAATCTAAAAATACACATAAAAACTTAAATGCTCCTATATACACCCTTTGGTCACTGTTATAAGCAAAAATTCATATTTTAAGTTGAATTATATTTGTGAGCATACACTAGACATCAACATATTGCTTGTGATGTAGGTTACACTAGTATTGATTATGTAAAATTAAACAAAATGAAATTTTTTATCCTTAAACCAGGTGACTACATCCTACATATAGATATTAACTACTACATAGCTACTCCCTAATTACCATGTACTTATATCTCTAATACTACTAAGCTAAAGTTCAGCTAAGTGATAAGTAAACTCTGGTCAATGATTGTTCTACGTAGAATTCAAATTCAGATTCTTCTGAAAGATTCATCCTTCGTTGAAGTTCATTAACAACTTGAATTCAACCACTTGATTAGTCCCGTACAGTTTGAAATTATATCTGAAGTGTCATTATCCAGTTTGTAATCATTTTGTTCGGTAACTCAAATTTACGAGGACTCAACTACACTACTAGATCATACTCATATGAGAGAAAAAGAGCATAGGAATACTCACGAGGTAAAAGCTCTTTAATTGAAGCATATTGATTTATAAAAGATGGATGAAATGTGTACACAACTCAACTACACTACTAGAGGCAACGTTCTTTTTGTGAAACTTCAATTACCAGAATTTTCGCTTCTTCTCTTGAACAATCCCATCATTCTCAGCTAACATCATATATTTATCCCTCCTTGTAATATTGGTGCACTCAAATCCCAAAGCATCACTCAATTCTTTCTGTATATAATCAGCCACTTCATAAGGAGACTTTCCACCAGCACAAGTGAGTTCTTTTGGAACTTTATCAAGCATTTCAATGTTATAGCTTGGCCATGGATTCATCAAAAATAGAAAAGGGTCCAAACATTTTAATCCACTAGCTGTTGTACCATAAAACAAACTCACATTAGCATTCATAGCAACAGGAACAATCTCATCACCAAGTTCAGCAAAAAGTGAACTAAATCTTAATAGATAAGGTTCCCTACAAGTTGTTCCTTCAGGACACACAACTAAATCACCTTCACTAAGCAACCTTTGCATTGTTTCCCTATCTTGTTCTCTGTCTCTTGTCAAACTCATTGTCCTAATAGGAGCGAAGAATTCCGACACTTTGCTTAAGCTGTAAGTCACACAACTCAAAGGTTTTCTCAGACTCATGCTAAGAAAAACAGGATCTAACAAAGTCCTATGTGTACAAACATAGAGTTCCCCTTTATTTGGTTCTAAATATCTTTGAGGGTTAATAAAACCTTTGACATTCAGAACTATACCACTCAATGTTATTAATGAAAGTGTCCACTTGAAATGAAGGTTCAACACAAGAAGAATTCTATAAGTGGATAACAGAACTCCCATTGGAAGCCACATGAACATGTAGAGAGTTGATGAAGGTGTAGGGAAGAATGCTAGCCTGCCATCATGAAATATTAATGGCTTTGGATACTTTTCCCTTGGCATAATTGAGCTTGGACATATTTCATTGCTTACCACATAAGCTTCCTGTGATTATCATATTTCTTAGACTTAGATATAATTGAAGATGGAATAATTAGTAGGAAAATGAAATTAAAGGTCTCCAATTCATTATAATAATGTAGTTAGATAGTTGCTATATTGCTTGTTAGAGAATGTATACATTATTGATGTAGAATTGCTTTTGATGATGTGACTTTGCTGATTTGGACTAGAAAAAGTTGATTTAAGAAGATGATTTTTACATTTGATCAATGAAACTGAGGAAACAAAGGGTTCAAGAGGGTTTCTCATACAATTTAGCAGTGTCACATCATCAAATGTAATTCTACATCATGAATGAAAAAGGTAGTTACATGTAACTAATTTATATACTAACAATATAACATTGCTTAAAGCAGTAGCTAGCTTCACATATACCTTACAAGAAGAGATAAAATAATGATCATTGACACATGTGCTGCTAATCCCTAAATCAGGAATTTTATCTCCAAAAAAATCCTTGAGAGCACTATCCTTATCAACCAAACCATGCCTAGAAATCAAACCAGTGAAGTAGCATGCAACAGTGTGTAACTCTGTAGCAACAACATCATCAACATTCAAATATTCCTTAAGAAACCCTTCCACCATAACTCTAGGAACACAAGTGAAGAAAACTCTTGACCCTACTGAAGACAAAACCTCATAAGCCTTAAGGTTAAGATTCTCCATGTAAAACTTTGGTAAAACTACCCTTGCAATCATTTCCATGTCCTTTATTTTAAGTCCACAAAAAGTGATGAAGATCATGACTTTAAGCTTATGTTCATAGCTCAAAAAGCATAATATAGGACATGAACAAAGTAAGAAGAAAGCTCTTAAAATGCTACCACCTTCAAAGGCAACTAGCATGAAATAAGGAAAGAGAGAATGAGTCTTTAAGAGAACACTATGAATGTCACAAACAAGTGTTTGTGTTTCTCTACCTTCCAAATCACAATTCAAAATGCTAGGAATATTTGAAGGTTGTTGAAGTGGCTTAGATGAAAGGTCAACAAAATTAAAGCAATTATTTATCAATATCCTTGCAGTTTGATAACAAGTTTTGACAATCACATGGTGCCAAAACCATTTTGTAAGGCTTATGAGTATTAAAAGAAACATCATTCTTTTTCGGTTTTTCTCCTTATTAATTGTTTGTGATAGTTAAGATAACACTGTTTCTGACATTTTTGTGATGAAATGGAAGATAGTAGAGAATATTTATAGTCATTAAAATTGTATCTTGCTGAACGGCCGGGGAAGGTAGACTATAGAAATAGATAGTAGCATTTGATACCACTCTACTTTGATATAATTATCTCTAAACTGAAGCACGGATACGAACAAGGACACCGGACACGACTCGGACACTGACACGCCGACACCTCTAATTTGAGAAAATCGCATAATTCAGTGTAATTATAGGTGTCGTGTCGCCGACACGGTCTCGGTGTCGGACACTCGTGTCTGACACCAGGACATGCCTAATCCGAGGAGCGTCTGGGTTTCGTAGTCTCTAATTTTACTTTAAGAGATATAATTATATAATTGTTGAAAGACTAGGAGGAGTTGAGTGAAGGTTTCTGAAGTAGCTTAGATGACAAGTCAAACAAACTAAATCCATGTTTTTTCAATTTCCTTCTAGCTCCATAACATAATTTAACAATCACATGTTACCATAACCATTCTGTGAGCCTTTGGAATACTAATGATATTGATTGTTTATGATGCTTCAGATATTGATGTTGCTGACAATTTGGTGATGAAAAGGGACAGTAGAGAATATTTAGAGTCACTATAATGGCATCTAGCTAAACTGCATGGGAAGGTAGATTATATACATATAAAGTAGCATTTGGCTAAACATAGTAGTCGCATTAATAACTCCACCATCATATTTTGTATATAGTTCTTGATAAAATTTCCATTTTCCTGCATAAAATTGAAAAATGATTAAGACAAAGAAATACTCTATATTAATAGTGCATACAAAAGAAAGAAAAAGATTATTTAAGCCTTCATTTATGAACACCTAACTTACATTGGTCTAGTTAATATTCTCATTTATCATCGTTCTCTTATAAGTAATGTTGGCACCATAGCCACAATGTAGTGTTATGCTAATAAGGGCAATAGTAATAGCAATGCTTATCTTCAATAAATTCTCATTAGTATTTAATAGTTGGCATACTAGATAAAAATACATGAACATGGTCATGGAGATTTTCTCCACTATACAACTCCATCTTAAAAGTCAATGCCAATTTAGGTAGCAACTTTAACTCAGATTTTCTCAAGATTGTACTTAATCTTGGGAACAAGTGTTAACTCGATTTTAAATTTTTACTCACAACTTTTCTTTTTGTTTTGAGAGTAATTTTGAGTCAAAGGTATTGAAGATGGACTTTGGTGAATTGAATAGTTGTCAAATTCTTCAAATCATTTTCCTATATTTATAATACTCTCAAAACGAAACTAAAGAAATAGATATGCTCCCTCTCTCTTATAAAAGCTCTCTATCAAACAAGGAGAGGGATTTTTGTATCCTTTTCCATCTTGTCTCCTCCCTCCATAGTCATTCTATTCTATGTCCCTTCCTCTACTAACTCCTATACAAGCCTTATATTTTACTTAAATCATTTGTAGTCATGATACCATACTACTATCTCTGGACTGATACAAGTCGATCCTATAAAGAACAAACGTCTACGCCTTAATAGATTTGACGTTTGGTGAAATGTAGACTAGTACATGTTTACCTCATGAAGACAAAAGCCTACATCTTAACAAGCTTGAAGCTTGGTGGACTATAGGCTGGTATTGAGGACTATACCACATAAACTCTACACACTTTGACAACTCAACTCATGCCTATCTCAGCTTGATGATCCATGTCATGCCAAACTCAATGTCACCATCTAGCCTAGCAAACTCAGCTTGACCATTCAAGTCATGCAAAACTTAGCTCCACCACACAACATGTCTAGCTCAGCTTCACCATTCGTGTCATGCTAAGCTCAATTCCATCATTTAATATGCCTAGCACATTTTGACCATCCAGGTCATGTCAAGCTCAGCTCCATCATTAAGCTTGGCCATTCATATATTGTATAATATATGTAGGGTTTATAGTTTGAACCTCAGACACTCCACTTATTCACCTTAAATGAATGAACTTCTAACCACTCTTTTAGACGGAAAGGTGGAGAGGATCAAAGGTACCAGACACTCTTTCTTACCATCTCACTCTTTTTATGCTGATGATTTGATGATTTATTGCAAAGGTAAAAGTTCAAGCCTAATTGCTCTCAGAGATCTTTTCAATAGATATGCTCTATCTTCTGGACAAATCATCAATACCAGCGAATCAACTATATTCTCTTCCTCTATTTCTCAATCTAGATTGGCTCAAATAGTTGATTTTCTTCACTTTAATATTGGCTCCCTTCCTTTTAATTATCTAGGGGTTCCTATTTTCAAAGGAAAACCTAAGGTTTGTCATTTACAGCCTATAGCAGACAAGATTAAGCTCATGCTCTCCAATTGGAAAGCTAGTCTTCTTTCTATGGCTGGTAGGGTGTAGTTAGTTAGGTCTATGATTTTGAGCATGTTAACTTATAGCATTTCAATCTATTCTTGGACCTCCTTTCTTCTTAAAGATTTAGAAAGATGCATTAGAAATTTTGTCTGGAGTGGAGATATAGATAAAAGGAAACTTGTCTCAGTTGCTTGGAAAAAGGTTTGTAGGCCATATCATCAAGGAGGCTTATTCTTTCAAAATGCAACAATATCAAGATCTTCATTGGGCTAAGTCTATTTGAAGTATTGATATCCCTCCTTCTAAATCGATGATGGTGTGGAGGTTAATGCACGACAAAATTCCTACATATGAAAATCTTATGCAAGGGGTTGCAATATTCCATTTATGTGCTCTCTTTGGGGTAAGCATTCTGAATCATCTTTTCATTTGTTCTTCCAATGCTCTTTTGCTTTAAAGTTGTGGTCTTGGCTAGCTGGTACTCTTAACAAGAATCTTCATTTCAACTGCTTAGAAGACATTTGGAAGCTTTGTGATTTGTCTTGGTCCCCCCAATGCAAGTTGGTTGTTAAAGCTAGTATTATTAACCTTTTGAACATTATATGGTATGCTAGAAACCAAATAAGGTTCAACAACAAGTCTATATCTTGGAGAACAACTTTGTCTATGATCATTTCCAACACCTCTCTATCTGGTAACCAAACAAAAAAGGTCTCAAATAATTCCATAAGAGACTTCACTTTACTCAAGAACTTCAAAGTTAATATTCATAATCCAAGAGCACCTCAGATTAAAGAAATTATATGGCAACCTCCTCTTCCTTCCTGGTTTTAGTGTAACATAGATGGCGCATGTAACGCCCGTATTAAAAGTGTCTAGAATACTTAATACGTTCGTTAAAACTGATACTGGATACATTAATCATACAATACAGAAACGACATAAGTCGGGATTCAGATACAAGAGTCATATACTACATTATTTAAGCATGTTCAGTCTAATGAAACGAGTACAACAAGTCTCATCACGATACATATAGCTACAATAACATAATAAAAGCTAGACAACACAAG
>Ga0315913_1006935_pt1 | contig 13665 bp, 8 predicted proteins | sample MpolsnodulesMG_FD_207736 | JGI IMG/M metagenome (GOLD analysis project Ga0315913, IMG submission 207736) | Medicago polymorpha root nodule microbial communities from Los Angeles, California, United States - small nodules | ecosystem: Host-associated > Plants > Roots > Nodule | place: USA... | reverse complement strand
CACTTTATCTACGCAATAAGGGTCTCCTAACAAAATCAAGCTTATTATACTTCACCCGGAAAGTTATAATATTCGAGAAGGAAAATATATCCCTGAAAACACTTCTTCATTTTTCTACAGTAGCAATCTAAATCCTGAAAATGATCTTAAATGTATAGTAAATTATTAAGAGACAAGCATAACTATAATGCAAGATGGACAGCATCCCTCCCTGAATTTCAAAAGCTATCATAGTGAAAAAATTGTTCCATCACACAAATTATAATATAGAACCTTTGGATCAAGATATTATACAGGAATTTTCTAATAAACAACTCTCTAGTCTTCATATTATATCAGAAGAGAAAGACTTGATCCTTCTCAATTTTTAACTACAAATCATCATATACATCTTTTAAATGTTGAGGCAGATGCAGATATTAACTGGTGTTAACTGTTAAGTAGCATATATAAACACATACTTCAATAATATCAGCTCTGTGCCTTCCTCGGGTAATCCCAGTGAAGGCATAAACACCATTTAAACATGTCGACATACATACAACATAAAATTCTAATAGTATCGCAAATTCTGATGAAAATCATTGATTTCTTTAATACAGTGATATGTGGGAGTCCCTTACAGTTTCCACATTTGATTTTAATAATAGCAATGTGTCCTAGTCTCCTAGACATGTATAGGCAACAAGCAGAAGAAGAAAATAAAATTGAAAGCTTTAATTTCAAAAGGAAAGAACAGGGGAGAGGACCTCAAAGTCACGCTTGGCTACATAAATTGGAATGGAGGGCTGAACATTGTTAGTCCAGTCTCTAAGATCATCAAGACCTGGGGAGAAGAGAGAAGCTTGCTTAGTCTATATGTTTAGTTAGATTTCTTATTATTTACTTCAGTCAAGAATTGTATTTTTCATATTGCTATGAATTATCCAAAGAGTATTAGAAAGTATTAACATCAGAGACCTCCAATTGCATCAGCGTGAGAATGAGTAATAATAACTGCATCAAGTGTTCTTATCCTGACAGAAATACAACTAGTTAAAGAGATATTAAAAAAAGCAAAGTAGAAAAATACAACAAGAAAACCAGCAAGAATGCCATCTACATCATAAGCTCTAGGCTCATCAAGAGATATTCAAGAAATGCCATTGATGTACAAACTCTTGAGACTTTTGTCTCTTCAGTTGATAAGAATCAAAATGGATTCCACATATTTGATAATCACAATTATAATACTTGCACAAAGCCTCAGGCTTAACTCATACACTATGGACAACACCCTGGTGCCACTACAACTTTTTATGAACCGTTCTAATGGTGCATATATCTCAAATTGGTTGTGCAGGTATCTATTCTGTTTTGGAATGTCCTGCTCAAATGTTCCATTCTACATGCAGTTCCTAACCTTTAATTTAAGTCGTAGAGTACTTTTTCTAAAAGCAATATGGAAAATAGGAGAAGCTACCTCAAATAACAATATCGAGAACAGAAAAAACAATTGAACAGGTAAACTAACCCAAATTCGGGGAACCACTGAAGAGCACTGTGATAGAAAAATCTGCAACAATGAAAATTTGTTATCAGCAGTCAGCCCCCAAATGAAGCAAACACATGAGGGACAATAATATTTGTGTTTTCCTCGAAACTGGCCTTGAATTAAATTTCTCAGTTTTAAAAACTTCAATATATCCATACTGTGTACATGTCTATTTCCTAACACGCTGTATATTATAGAGTTATAGTCAAGATAGGCTAGGCGAGCTTTATTTTGTAAGAGGACTGGTGCTGTTTCAGCACACAGTCCTAACTGCTAACCAACTGTGCAGTAAACAAACTGATTTAGAGATTACTCTTTGCATAAACACCAATCTCATTGTAATGTGTATCTAACTTTCATATCCTGAAATACAAGAACAGGGAGAACTCACTTTCCCTGGTTTTCTCTCCTTTTCTGCTATGAATTATTCACTACTCTAGGTTTCTATGATATATCATATCCTGACCAGGCAACATATCCATCCATACAATATCTTCACTAAATTAAGCCGTTGAAAGTTTTTCTAATGCATAAACTGCAATAACAAACAGTGAAAAAATCATTCACTTGTAAATGAATCAACTTCAAGCTTCTTCAGCATATAACATGAATTATACAAGCAAAATATTCCAGGAAGACCACAATTGCTATCTATTAACTTGTCAACATTCCATTAGTGTTTTCATGAGTCCATAAAAAGAAAAGAAACTGTAATTTTGGGAAAACCTAAAACATCAAGAAATCACAAACTTGGACTGAAATCAAAATAAAAGGAAAAAAATGTTCATCCTAATTCATAACCTAGCATAATTGCAAAACATGTTACACACGGAAATTTGAAAGTTGAAACATACTTTCCAGCATCTATAAGAATATTGTGTGTTCCTGTGGCATTCGCGTGGCGAATGAGTATGCTTGTGTTAAGTCTCCTATTCTTATCACCCGGTTTAGCAGCTTTTATACAAACCTACAATAACCATAAAAAAAGGCAAAAATAATTCTCTTAACAAACATTCTTCAATAGAAATTCTAAACCAAACACCGACAGAAACACGATACAGACACATAAACAACAACAACCAAGCTTTATCCCACTAAGTGGGGTTGACTACATGGATCGAAGGATGCCATAAAGGTGTATCATAAATCTCTAGATCTTTCTAAATAGTTTTTCTAGGTATTCCTCTGTCTTGAGTGATTTGACTACTCTCCTTACTGAAAAATCTACTGGTCTTCTCACTACATGCTCAAACCATCTAGGGCTAGTTTGTATCATTTCAACTACATTTGCTACCCCAACTCTCTCTCTCTCTGATGCTATAATTTCTAATCTTATCTCATCTAATATTACCACACATCCAGCGCAATATCCTCATCTCTGCAACACTTACTTTATTTTCGTGTTGGTTCTTTACAACCCAACATTGTCCTCCATACAACATCTCTTAACAAACATTTTTCAATATAAATCCTAAATGAAGAACTGACATTGACACTAACATGTAGGCACTGATAAGTTTATCAATATTGTTTCGGTATATAAAATTGAATTGGATAGTAAAATTATGATAAGGTTGATATTATGAATGTACCGGACATTTAGTAGAAGGATTAGTCAAGCAGCTAACTCTCGGAATTCCTTCACTAGTTCCAGTTCCAATGAATATAACTTGAGATTGATCAACAGGTAATTCAACATCACCAATTCCATTGGAAGAAACTGCAACAAAAATCAAATTCTAATAATCAAAATTCATTTATAATAAGGAATGAAGAAGTAGCTAGAGAGAGAGAGAGAAGTTACGAGAGTGGATGGGAGAGAGAGGAAAAGAGATGGAAGAAGGACGCAAACGGCGTGAGCGATGATGAACAAGAGAAGTAAGGGAAGAAGGAAGAAGACGAATAGAGTTAACCACCATTGTGTTGTGTTTACGGTCACAAATCACCAAAATTATTACAACTCCACTCGAAAATCTTCGCTCTCCTCCCGAGTCTCCGGGAAAATAGTTTTGATAAGTTGAATCACACTAGGAGGTAACATACATTCCATTCAATGTATCTAAGAGTTGTTTTTTTACTTTTATAAATATGATCGGAGGGAATATAACTTTTATATACTATGTTTCCTTGAAAAACCCTTGTATCTTATCTTTTTTCTCAATTTATTTACAGGTGTTGTCTTAATTAAAATATATTAATTAATTTTTTTGTCATTTCAAATTTATCAATTGATTTAGCTGCTAATTTTATGAAGTACTAAAAATTCAATTTGTTAACGGATCTGCTATCAACTATATCCACTATTAGTTAATTGGGTTAAATATGTTTTTGGTCCTATAAAATTGGAAACTTCTAAGTTTAGCTCTTACTTAATTTTAATAGTTTTTTTAGTCTCTATAAAAAAAATATTTATAATTTTAGTCCCTGATAAAAGAAAGTTTGTTTAATTATCCTTAAACTCTTAAATTTTTGAACGATTTTTTTGAGACAAGTTTAGAACACTATGAAAAGTTCATTTACTAAAATTTAGAATTCTCTAACATGAAACGAATTAAATATGAATTTTTTAAAACGACAAAAGTAAAAGATAAAAAGTAACAAAATTTGGATGTAGAAATCAAATTTTGCGATAAATTTTTCAGAGGAACTTTTAGTAATGTTCTAAACATGTCTGAAAAAATTTGTTCAAAACTTTAAGAGTTTAAGCATAAATTAAACAAATTTGAATTTAGTATGGACTAATACTTAGTGCAGAAAAAAAAATTAAGACTAAAAGAACTATTAAAATTAAGTAAGGACTAAAATTAAAAGGTCTCAATTTTATAAGGACTAGAAACATATTTAACCCTAGTTAATTTATCAATAATCCACTAGTATTTCATAAGTGCTTTTGTTGTTAGGCTTAAATGCTCAATTGGTCCCTTAACTTGATTTCAAGTATCGATTTGGTCTCATAAGTAATAAAAGGTCTGTTTAGATCCCTTAATTTTATTTAAATTAACGGTTTGGTCCTTTCTGTTGATTTAATTCAAAAAAACGTTAAATTTTGGTCCCTTAACTTATTTAATTAGTATTAGTTTGATCCCTTAACTTATTAAATTAGTATTAGTTTGGTCCCTAAACTTAACGTTTTTTTTTAATTAAATTAATAGAAGGGACCGACCCGATACTTTAAATAAAGTTAAGGGACCTAAATGGACCATTTATTACTTATGGGACCAAACATACTTGAAATCAAGTTAAGGGACCAATTGAGCATTTAAGCCTTGTTGTTAATTATGTATAAAGTTAAGAGAAATGATATTTTGACATCAAAAGTTTAATATCAAATACAACAATCCTTTAATTTTTTTGTTTTTTTTTTTAAGGAAACGTATAAATTATAGATGGCAAAAAAGTAAAACGGAGATATGAAGCACGGACACACACACATACACCATCATGCCGACACGGATAATAATTTAAGAAAATGATATAATTTAGTGTAATCATAGGTGTCGTTTCGGTATCGGACACCACGCGTGTCCGACACATGACATGCCTAATCTGATTAGTGTTCGTGCTTCATAGGGAGATTGAGATAAATATAAGGGTCTTGTTAACGAGTGCCCCCGGGGCACTCCTTAAGCAATCCGAAATAAGAAATTATTTATTAAGAAAGTCAAATATTTCAATTTCCAATGCATTGATTACACAAATTTTCACAAAAACTTACTATTTAAAACCCTTAAAGAGTGCCCCGGAGGCACTCGATAACATTTTCCTAAATATAAAGCCTAAAAAATATTATTTTCAACTTAAAACTTTCTTTCACCATGAACCAAAAATAAAACATGGTCCAACCCAACTTCCGATGACATCCGAAATGGAAATCCAGGACCCATTTTTATCTCATGGTTCAATTTTGGTGACAAAATTATTTATTTTCTTGTTATTTTTGCTATTTAGGGAAAGAGAAAAAGAGCAAAAAAAAGTTTATTCATTTTTCTTTTTAATCTGAGAATGACCACAAAATTACAGTCAAAATACAAATCTATGTAATGTATTTAAATTTTATTTTTTTGAACAAAATAAAAAATGAAATATAATAGAAACCCAAGCGAATTCTCTGGAACAAGGTGTGCTTGAGAATGCTCAAAAGTACACAATTACAAGACCAAAGTTACAGAAAAAGACAGGTTAGTCAATGCCCAAACAAACAAAAAGGCTCGACCATCACATATGAAAATTAGACCGAATAGTAAAATTAAACGTCTTCATCCACTAAAAGGAATGTAATTTGACTTTCTCGACCAATTGATGGATGGTACTCTCTTTGTTTTTAAAGACCCGGCTATTCCTTTCTCGACCAATTGATGTATTTAAATTTCTATTTCATTATATCTTGTTTTATTACTACAATTATTCACACATGAGGAGAATATATCCAAATCATTTCCCATTCAAACCATACCAAGCAATAATGCTTGTTTATATCATCATAAGGACCCAAATGTTGGGTCAACCTTCACCTCAGCAATGCATAAGCCAAACCTTCTGTGCAAAGTATCCTTCAAAATCTAACACAAAAACATGAAGAAGAAAAATTCAAATAGGGCAAAACTGATTCAGAAATTACTTGGAGTTCAAGTTTATAACCAAGCACCCCAAGAAAATGTTAAATGTAGAACCAATAGTTTCATTAGTATTGTCGACCCAAAAATGTTATCATGGTGACTCTTTCGATACGAGCAGAAATAGATGCATGTATAATTATTTACATCCACAGGCACGGCATAAAAGTACTGTACAAATACTTAATGATCTGTAAAACAATGGATACCAAATACTAATCATCTTCCACTGCTCTAAGGAAAATAGAAAACATTAATCTTGCAATTTAAAATTTGAGTCTTGTGCACAGTGATGCAAGTATTTTGGGGGGTCAAAATATATCTTTCACAGTTATACAATTTCTATGTGAGTAAAATTGAAACGTAGACTCTTCTATAAAAAATTCCAAACAGTTTTTTCATAAAAGTACATTCTTCAATTAAAGTGTGTTTATGGAAAACTTGCTAAAATAGTTTTTGCAACTCATTTGATCAATTACTAAAGTCCAGGATCAATTATTTCATGCTCAATTTTGAAAATAGCTTCTATTTGAAGTAGAAATCAATGACCATACTCCCATAATTGGTTATTCTGTTCTAAATTGATTACCAGATTTCAGAAGAACCAAATAATCAATTATATCCTTAGGGTAGTCGATTGTTAAGCTTCTAGACTTGAATATTTTTTTTACAAGTTCAAGATAATTGATTACCTGATTATACTGTGAAATAAGAACATTTCGCAAGTTCCATACTTGATTCTTTCCTAAACTATTTTGGATGTGTATATACCTAATCTAGGGTTTCTAAAACTGAGAACAAACAATGAAAACACAGGAACACAATTGAGAAATTCTAAACTCTGATTCAGCCTTCTTAGTACATGTTGAGCTATTTCATGGCATCAATTTGCATTATCTTTCACAGCAAGGGTAATTCATTCTTTTCCTGTATAGGTTTTTACAGGGTAAGGTAACCCTTAGTTAAGCATCTGCTGAGGTATCCCTTAACTTGCACTAACACTTCAATTTGAAGGCCTGTCTAATGCCCAACATGTGTCAGTGTCTAACACCGACACATATGGTTAAATTCAAATATATCACTTCAAAATTCAAATTATAAGCAGTGTCATGTCCGTGTTTGTGCTTCATAGGATATCCCTATCTGTTGGGAAAGGTTGAGGTATCCTTTAGTCTTGTATAAGGTGAGACATTGCTGTGGGATGAATATTTTAGGAAGAGGTACACATTATAAATTTTACAAACGTCTATATCAGAAGGAATTTTCGAGTAACAAGATTGGGACAAATCAGTTCACATATTTTCTATCTCTACTCTCTTTGTTTTAATAATTTATCTGTTATTTTTGTATAACCTATACATCTTGTTGTGGGTATTATAAAAGGCTAAACTGCACTTTTTGCCCCCTAAGTTTCAAAATGTTGCAATTTTGGCCCCCTGTTAAAAAAAATGGAAAAAGTGACCCACCATATTTAGGGAAATACGCTCTTTTGACCCCCCTAACATAAGGGAAATATGATCTTTCGACCCCTTATCTTTTCAAAAAGTTGCAATTATGGCCCCTGTTTTGGGACACGTGGCGTCTTCTCAGCAATTTTGGGATGAAAGGGGCCAAAATTGCCATTTTTTTAATAGGGGGCCAAAATCGCCACATTTTGAAACTTAAGGGGCGAAAAATGCAGTTTAGCCATTATAAAACTAGAGTTAAAATAATTTCTAATCTTGATTCAATCACTTCGATAAAATTAATAGCTTCAATGCTCTCAATAAGCCTATCCTACACATATTTTTGAAAATTTTCAAACACAACCTGACTTTGAAGTCTATTGGGTAACATCCAAAATTCTCATGTTGGGAAAAAGTAAACACACAAATTAATATAAGATTTAGTAAAATCTTGACATCAAAATAGTCAATAGACTTGAGTATTATCCACTAATTAGAAATTTTAACCAATCATTGGACCAATTTGTTATTTTAGAATGATATGTGTTCAACTATGACACAGATAAATTATTTAAGGATGAACGGGATTAATGTATACCTTTTAAATATTCACAATCTCAAAGTCTACATGCTGAGAACAATTGCGGAAGTAGGCAGTTATATGGTCAAGTTTGCTGATGAAGATTTTATATGTTGATCCCACTCCAAAGTTCAATGACTTCCATTTACTATAAGACAAACTTTCTGGCTTTTCTAAGGCTGCAGCCCCACAAGTAACCTGAAATTGAGTATAAAATAAAAATTAGTCCATCCTAATTATAATTCTTTTGATAATTCAAAGAAGAAACACATACTCTATCACGCGCACACACACTGTGTGCGTTTACAAACACAAACAGATAAACACACTCAGAAATTTTCTCTATACCGCAACTGTACAGAAGGATAGTTTAACAGCTTCAGCCTTATGATGTCCCCGTAACATATTGATCAAACCATGTAAAGTCTCCTCTCTTTTATTTCGATGAGATTTTTCCAAAGGTTCGTGTAATTCATGAACATCAATGATCAATCCATCCAAAGAAGGAAGACTAAACTCAAAGAAGGCACAAGGTGTGGAATACAAGTAACTGAAATTGAGAAGCTGTGGTGAAGTAACTACGATCTTACATCTAAAGCGGTTGCAAATTAGACTCAAGTTACCGAGTTGAGGAGCAGATATCACAAAATCCTTAGGACTCAAATCTGACTTAAAGGACATTTCACTTAATTGCAAAATTTTCAAATTGACACAATTAGCAAATGGATCCAGACGCTCCATTCCCGTATAACATAAGGCAAAGCTATTTAGGTGCAAAGCTGTCAATGTTGTAAAACCAAAAAGTTCGGCTAAACTTGCAAATGGATTTGAAAAGTCGGCTGCAGTAGGAAACATTGAAAAATGCTCGAGGTGCAAAATGTCCAATGATTTGCAACCAAAAGGAGAAGAGACATTTGTAGGATGGCAATCTTTTAACTCGAGCCTTTTCAAGGATTGGCAAGTAAAAAGAGGCAAAGGAATTTCAATTGGTGGACAGCCAGAGGTTTTTGCCCGGAGATTAATTCTGATTTCTTCGACACCATGTAATGCTGCATATTCAATAACCTTATTCAAAAGATATTGATCTGTCGCGTAATCTACACCAAAGCGATAGTAAATAAGAACTTTGACATGAGAATTATCGCGATGAGATAGAACCCACAACACAAACTTCTTGAAATCAACCAACCGAGTGAATGATTTGCTGTTGAAGTACAGACAGGGAATTGATGTCCAAATATACCTCCACCTTTTCGATAGAACACAAGTTCGAATTGCATCTCTTGTCTCCATAAAAGACAAAATATGATGAATAAGGCAATCTGGCATGTCACCTAGCCTGTCCTGGTGTCCTGTCGCAACACAATTATACACATGTTGAGAAATCAAAGTTGTCCTTTTAGACCTCTTCATAACAGAACCAGATTCCTGAAAACTAGTTTTCGGCATTCCAGGTTCACAACACACACTGAATCGATCGAGTTGAAGCTCTCAATCACATTCCCATCAAACTACTACCCTCCAAACTAGAAACTATCCATTTAATAGCTGATTGGTTCAGCAGCAGCACTCCTCCATGTACATCTAACAACACAAAAAAGAAAAAAGAAAATTTAAGTACTACCTCCGGCTCTATATATAAGAAACAAACAACTAATTCACCAAGACAAATGAAAAGCATTTGATAGCACTAAGATCAATGAAAGTGTTAACTTATTCCAGAAATACCAATAGTACATACAGGATTAAACTCATTCAAGATTAATTTATTCAATTGCATTAGAAATGAAAATAGAATTAGTAGATAAACGGAACTTAGCAATTACTAAACTTAAAAATGGATCACTATTTCATATAATTAGGACCTAAAACGCACTAACTATTCCTTATAAAAAGAACCATGGTATATATACATTCTCATAAGAAAACTTAGTAACAGGAAGTGGGAGATATCAAGATAAGTAATTAAATGGTAGTTTATGAAGCACAGGCACAAACACGGACACCGATAATAATTTTAAAAAATAGCATAATTTGGTGTCATGTCACCGGCTGGACACACCTTTGATCAGAAGTGCCGGTGCTATTGATGCATAACAGTGAATAATTTGAGGCTCCTCCAATGATTGGTTATATCAGCACTTCATCTTATGTAAAAAAGAACACAAAGCTTGAAAACTTCTCCAAACCAATCCTCATAAACAAACAGAAACCTCAAAGAAAATTGAAACAAAGAAACCAACTCACAAATTATTGCAAAAGCAAGAAAAAGAACCAAAACCCATTAAGAAAATTTACAACAAAATCAAATTAAGATAATAAAGAACAATAAAGATGATAACTTTACTATTCCATGGTTGAAAAAGTCACAACCCAACAAATAAAAATTTTAAAATATGAAGAAAAAAAGTAATGGGTTGTTGAAAAAGGAAGAGAATTTGGTACCTGACTATGGAAGATAATGATAATGGGCATGCACGCGCGTTGACAACGGTTCTTCTTTTTGTTTTGTTTGTATTTTATAGTTACTTTGTAGGTGTGTATAGAAATGAGAAAAGAGGAGTAGTATGCAAAATGAATAGTACCAGAGGGCCACCTAATGCATGGTTAGTCTTCGCAGTTACGCGCAAAGAATCCGAATCACATACACAAAAGTTCAAAAACAAACAGGGATCTCTCGCAATATAATGAATTAATATTTGAAACTTTAACTATGAGAGATATTCAAATTTAGAATCTAATATGCATAGAATAAGATTACTTATCGGGAATCTATGGGAAAAAAATATAAATAAATCTTTGAATTTTAAAACTTTGGGGTTGTAAGCATTTTTACTTTGTTTTAAAATAAAAAATATTTATGAAATTAAAAGTCTAATTTATCTTTTTTTTTCTCTTCCAATTACACTAAAAATATGTTATGATGATTTGTTTTTCAAGATTGTTTGTAGTAGATTATGTATTTAATTATAGTCTTTACATTGAAAAATAAATGTCTATATAATAGTAAATGATTAATATAAGGTCACGTTGGTGTGTATATGTACCAAAAATAAATATCAAGGCACTACTATAAGGCACCAAAAAAGATACATGTTCAAGTGAAAGATGGAAGGAATCAGGGGAAAGTGGTAGAGGATCCCATTATTGTGGAAGAGGCATGTCAAACTGATAAGCATGATGCAGGAAAACTGAAGCACAAGGGTACAGTAGATCATGGAGCTGACCCTAGTGGTACAAAAGACTTGAGCTATCTAGCACAACAGAATAAATTTGAAGCTCTGAATATTATTGGAAATGTCCTTGTTGTAGAGGAGGACCCTCTTCTAAGCGATATGATAAGGTCTAAAGAGATGGGTGTGACTACTCAAGTGGTAGATGTCATCAATCTTGTGGCAGAGACTGATATTGGAACTCTTCTTGTGCAGCTTGTACAAGTGGGAGACTCTTTAGCTCATGATTATCAGATGACTGAGGAACATAACATGGACCAACACTTTCCTGATATACGTATAACTGATCATTGGTGTGATGTTGTGACTGATTTAGATTACTGTCAAGATTCCACCAACAGTGATCTTGAGCAGGAGTTTGGATCTGATAGGAGGCAACTAGCTCTAGTTGCTCCACCCATTCCTGCTGTGGTTCAAAGAGATATGGATTTTCTTAGACAATCCTGGGATAATATGGCTGAAGTTGATGTCGATCAACAATTTCAAATGGTTGTTTCAAAGAAAAAGAAGAAGAATCAAAAGCAGCAGGCATAAGCTAGCAAAGGGCCTTACCCTACAAGGCTCGGGGTAAGTACTTCTAAAGGTTTTCAGTTGAAGCTCTAATCTCTCTTTCTATCGTTTTTGTTTTTGTCTCTTTGAGGATTTTGGTTTATATTCCCCTCTTTTTTGTACTTTTTTTTCTTTTAATTTATATATCTTTTGGGTGCGGCAGTAGGAGACCCCTCTGCCTCACTTTTTCGCTTAAAAAAAAAATACACACACTTCATTCAAATGATTTCTCAATTTATGTAATTTTAAACTACTTTCATTTACTCCATAACTTTAAACTACTAAAGATATGAAAATTTTCATATCTTTATATTTTAGATACCCATCATTCATTCCTGTAAATAGGAAAGAAAAAAAAAATCCATCAATGAATTACAAGATTCAAACTCAAATACTTGTGAGATAGTATGAGTTTAATCCACACAAACTTGACCAATTTTTGTTGGCTTGTTTTATTTGGTTTTTAATGCTTTTTTTAATCTTCATTTTTCATATAGTGGAAGCCAATGAGAAAAGGGAAAAGAATAATATTATTTTTCAGTCATTGACACAATTGAGGAACGCTTAGTTTTGTTTTCGATCAATTATACAATGTGTGTGCATAGTTTTGGTTCTCTTTTTGTTTTTTTAATAATAATTTTGGTTCTGTTTTGTCTTATCCAATTATTTTTGTAATATATTTGGTCGTCAAATTTGACCAGTCAATAACGAACTTAGCATATGATATGTTTTATTGTCGACTAGAGTATATATGTGGGCACTATTATCTGTAGAATGAAACGAGTATTTGGAAAAATAAAAGTATAATTTTTTTTCAAAATTGTTAGTGCAAAGATATCATTATATTTTAATTTTTAACTAACATGCTAGTTATATTGGCGCCCAACAAATCAACAATTATCTATAGCACCCAAAAGTATTATTATTCAATAAAAACAAACAAAACGTCTCAACCTTGCTATTAGAATTTAGAAGGTTTAATCCACTAGTTAGAGAGTAGTTACCTTGAATTAAGGAGTTTTAGAGACTTTACTTGTATCACAAATAACTTTAAAGGTTGTTAAATTTGTTGTATAAATAAGACTTTGTTTAAATCACAAGTATGCAATTCATAATCAATCATATCTTTGGATTATCATCAACACTCTTCTCTAATTCTCTTAATCTCACTCTAAATCATTTCTTCTCAAACCTCATAATTTTCCATTGTTATATAAAATTGGAATCAAGAGCCTGGTTTCAATCACCATTGTTAAATGAATTTGAGAAAGATAGCAACTTCCAACAATGGAAATTTCCTTGCCATGTACCAATCTTTGATGGCAAAAGCTACGATCAATGTATCGTGAAGATGAAGGTAATATTCAAGTATCAAGACGTTCTTGATATCATGAATGAAGGTGTACCAACACTTGCAAGAATTGCAACTGATGTACAAAAAGTTGCACACAAAGATGTGAAGAACAAAGATGGGAAAACAATGTTTTTGATTCATCGGTGCATGAATGGTGATATTTTTGAGAAGATTATGCACTATGAAAATGCGAAGGAAACATGGGATACTCTGGAATGGTTGTATTCTTGAGATGGAAAGCTGAAGAAGATGTAAGCACAATCTATGAAGGACTATGATATTAAAGATAAATTGATCTTGAAAGCTTCATTGTCAAAGTAGAGAATTTTTAAGATTATAATAAATGTGATTGAAGGT
>Ga0315913_1006934_pt1 | contig 13667 bp, 9 predicted proteins | sample MpolsnodulesMG_FD_207736 | JGI IMG/M metagenome (GOLD analysis project Ga0315913, IMG submission 207736) | Medicago polymorpha root nodule microbial communities from Los Angeles, California, United States - small nodules | ecosystem: Host-associated > Plants > Roots > Nodule | place: USA... | reverse complement strand
GGAAGGCCAACAATGAAACTCTTAACTTGGGGAACTAACAGGATATCTATATTATACTCACCAATATATTTAGATTAGTATTTGAACATTATTTACATTATAAATCACCTTTAATCATCAATTAAATGTTTGTTTAGAAAAAGAAAAAAAAACTAATGTTATTTTCTGACATGCAGTGAGTATGGAAAATATGTCAATTGAAAATATGCCATGAAATATGTGCATTTTGGCATTAAGAATGTATACTATATATGAATAGGTCACTTCCCTAGACTTCTTATTCAGCATAAATTCAATCATTTGCATCAGGTTTATATACTAAAACTTCTTATTTATGATAAAGTTTTGTTGAGTTAATTCATCATGTATTATTTCAATTGCTGACCTTTGTGCACAAAAGTTAATCATATAAAGATTTAATTCATTTTTTAAAATGCTCTTGAAAGGCATATTATGACGATTTTAATCTCTATATTGTATATCTATTAAGTTGTTTTATGTTCTTTAGTAGACCCGTGCATCGCACGGGTCGGGAAGTCTAGCTTTTACTAATTCAAAACTCATTTAACAATCAGTCCTTTTTTTTTTCTAACCCTTTATCATAAGTACTAAGTAGGATTTTTGACCTCCACTCTAAAGTATCATTATTAATCCTCATCCCCGTGAAGAAATATCTAGTTTTTTTTATCAAGGCTAGATCCCAAATGGGCAACATCTGGTTAGGAAATTAGGTTTTCTATAGAAGGTAGTAAATTAGGTTTTAGGTATAAAGTTATTAAAATGCTTTAGGCTTTCTAGAGCTATTGCATTTGCATGCTTGGATGTGGAAGACAGCAAAAGCACACAATGTACGGTTAATGGGCAATCTCTAGTGTGAGAGTGAAACTACAATATCATATAGTACCACTGCGCTTTTGCTGTGTAAGATATCTTTGTGTGTTTACATAATGGGCCACACTGTAGGGACTTCCAACTTCACTAGCCATGTGCTTCAACCACTCTTTGCTTTGAACGCGCCATGCCAATCCCTATAAATACCCTTCAACTTCTCCAATTATAAACCAAGCTCTAGTTTTGTGGGAATTCACCTTCAAAGCTCGATCCCATGGCTTCTATACATAGAGTTCCCATTGTTGTTTTCTTAGTATTATTGGCTTTAAGTTTATGTTCTGCTAGAAGGGCTCTACTCACTTATGATGCCGGAGGTGGCTATGGTTTAGGCCATGGCATTGTTGGTGGAGGTCATGGAGGAGGTGGTGGTGGAGGCTCAGGTGGTGGTACTGGATATGTAGGTGGGGGAGTAGGAGCTGGATATGGAGACAACCATGGAGTTGGATATGGTGGTGGTGGTGGGAATGGTGGTGGCGGAGGTTACGGTGTTGGTGGAGAGCAAGGTAGTGGTTACGGTGGTGGTGGTGGTGGAGCTGGGGGAGGCTATGGAGTTGGTGGTGGTAGTGATGGAGAACATGGCATGGGATATGGAGGAGGTGGTGGAAGTGGAGGAGGTGGCGGAGGTGGTCATGGTGCAGGAGGAGCTCAAGGAGGTGGATATGGCATTGGAGGTGGAGCTGGCATAGGCGCAGGAGGAGAGCATGGTGGTGGTTATGGTGGTGGTCAAGGAGGTGGAGCTGGCGGAGGTTATGGTAATGGTGGAGAGCATGGAGGTGGTTATGGTGGTGGAGCTGGCGGAGGTTATGGTAATGGTGGAGAGCATGGAGGTGGTTATGGTGGTGGTCAAGGAGGTGGAGCTGGAGGAGGTTATGGTGGTGGGGGAGAGCATGGTGATTCTGGCTATGGAGGCGGTGAAGGAGGTGGGGCTGGAGGAGGTTACGCTGGTGGTGGAGAGCATGGCGCTTCTGGCTACGGAGGTGGCAAAGGTGGTGGAGCTGGAGGAGGCTATGGAGGTGGGGGAGAGCATGGTGCTTCTGGCTACGGAGGTGGTGAAGGAGGTGGAGCTGGAGGAGGCTATGGTGGTGGGGGAGAGCATGATGCTTCTGGCTATGGAGGCGGTGAAGGAGGTGGAGCTGGAGGAGGCTATGGTGGTGGGGGAGAGCATGGTGTTGGTTACGGTGGTGGTGAAGGTCATGGTGCTGGCGGAGGTTATGGAGCTGGTGGAGAGCATGGCATTGGTAATGGAGCAGGTAGTGGAAGTGGAGGTGGAGGGGGAGCAGGCTACGGTGGTGGAGGAGCGCATGGAGGTGGAGGTGGTGCAGGGGGAGGAGCCGGTGGTGGAGCATATGGCAGTGGTGGGGGAGGTGGCATTGGTGGAGGAGGTGGATATGGGGAAGGTGGTGCACATGGTGGTGGCGCTGGAGGAGGTGGAGGAAGTGGTGGTGGCCATGGTGGTTATGTTCCTTGAGAACTACTCTTTCACACATGACAAATGGAGTATATACATTGGAGTGTCCCCTTTAATGCCTCAAGAATAAGTATATGGTGTTATTAATAACAAAATCATATTCATCACTATATTACAAGAGCGAGATTTCAGCACATGATTTATATGTAACATATATTCCTACAATTATTTATTGCTATGTTGTGTAACTATTCTTAACTTTTGGCTTGCAGTTATTATATTCCAATGAAAGAAATAGATTGTTGTTTTTATCATGCATGTCTCTAGTCTACTTAATAATAGGTTCCTTTAATTCTTCAGAACTGTTAGCTTAGATCTGTTTTACATAGCATTACCTATCAAACACCACCCATGAGGGACAAAGAGTGACAATCTGTTCCACAACCAACCGTCTCAGAGGATAACCCTTTACAATTTTCTTTTGTGGCACAACCTGCATTGCAATAATAATCACACAAGGAAGTTTACTAATGTGATATGATTGTAAATGGTAATGGTGTAAATTTAAAATGTGATAGCAAAGTGTCAAGTTTATTTAATACCCCATATTTTCTACAAAGATCCAAGACCGCTTGACGCTTTAGATACTTCACATCATTTTGGCACTCATTTTTCTCTTTCACTAGATGTGTATCTTCCATCTCCATCATCCAAAAATTATTTCTTGTCTTCGAAAACACTGAAAAGAAATGACATGGTTTCACTTTCATAAACTAATTGTATTAAGTATTGGGGAAAGAAAGTTAATGCAAGGGTTACTTCTATCATAGTGTAATCCTCATAATCATAGAATAAATGTTTGTTAAACCAATAATTGTTAATAAGATGACTAAATTAATTACACTCACAAGGAATGTTGAGCCATGGCATGACCCCAAGAAGTGTGACGGCGCATGCTACGGTAACGACATTGTCAAGTTCCCGTTGAAGAGGCTCTGTTGAGAACTCTCTCATTCCATCCATGACAACCACCACATGTTTGTTGGTGTTTCCTGTGCTTGTAAAGTCATGATCAAGAAGATCATTCTCATGTGACCTCTAGTCCCACGGAAAAAACCTCGGCATTGTGTTGTAAGAATATAGAAACAACTAGCGCAGAAGTAAAATTCTAGTACAAATGCTAACAAGTTATAGTAACAACTAAAGAAGGAACCGGGAAAGGGATTTGTTGCAGGCGTATTATACCCTTTTATAGATCACTTCCATTGCTCAGAAAGAAATGCAGACAAAGTGCTCAACATGATCAAGAGTTGCTTAGTAATTGATGTCTTAAATATTGCATTAAATAAAGAAGATTATTTAGTTATTCTTGCCCTCAGATATAATCAATGTTCAATAATCAATCTTGACAAGTATCGTAATGACAGGCCAATTAGTATTACATTAACTAAACTCAAGCACCAAAATCCACTGAAGGGAATCTACTCATCGGTGCAAACAGTTTGACATCGTAATCTACTCATGTATTAAAGAAACAACCAATATTGGGAAGATGGGGATATGTCTTAAATCACTAGTAATATTTATCATCACCAATGCTATCATTTAAAATATTATTGTCCAAAAAAAAAATGCTATTATTTAAAATATTATTGTACAACATCCTTGTCCACGATTTCTATTTGTATCTGTTCTCAGCATAATGGAACTGCCATGTCATGACTATACAATTTGGCTGGAGGTATTGGTTTTAACAAAAAGACCACAGATAAAGGTATTTTCACCCCAAAAAACCAAGTACACAGCCAAATGCCTAAAGTCAAAGACTATTCACCGTGAAACTCCGGCTGCCACAGGGTAGCTGCCGACGGAAGCATGGCCTGATTTCTTGCGAGCACTGCTGCTGTCTTTGCCAGACTGGGATGAATCAGTCTTTTTTCTCTTGTTCTCTGAGGAATCGCCAAGTAAGTCCAAAAATGCACCTCTCCTTGAACCAGGCATATTCCTAACATATGCCCGGGCAGCTTTATTTTGAGGATTATCCGAAGACTTGCCTGATGATGATCTTTTACCACCACTTCCTTGCTTCTCCTTCTTCAACTGATCGCGTGAGATCTGGAAACTCTTACCTGACAAATCCATCTCAACGGTTATTGAACAAATTAAATCAGAGTTACATGAGAAAAGACTATCCAAAAAAGTATATTCAATCACCTGGAGTCTGAGAAGGGGGGGAGTTGGGAGGTGTTAAGGCATTGAAAACATCATTCTCTATAAAATCATTAGCTTCCAGACTGCATTTGTTTTTATCAGGAGCAACATTCTCAGCATATGAACTCCTACCAGGCTTTGCAATGCCAGTCGGGCTGGCATAATTCACAGGTTGCACTTGGGCGCTGATATCTTCCGATCCATTCAAATGAAGACTTTTCTGATTTGATGGCCCAGCAGGAAATTGTTCGCGGCAAGGAGAAGCATCAATAACATCATCATTTTCAGGAAACTTGCCACTTTGTTGACAAGAATAATCAGACTTCTCAGAAAATTCTTTGGATTTACCGGCCCCACTCCTTTCAATATTTTCATTTGGAATAGAAAATGATTTATCCTGGCCATCAGTGATGTCTAAAACAGACTTGGGAGACGTGTTCATCCTACTCAGATTCAAGCATGGAATTGTAGATTCCGCAAAACTTGAAAACCAAGGTGTGCCTTGTCGGGCATAAAACAATATGTATGCTTCCTGAGACAGCACAGTCCCTTCAGATACCTTAGTAACCTGAATAATTTCCAGATATTACATGTTAAATAAATAAAAGAATGACAACTAGCCAATGCAATTATTAAATAAGCACTAACCATATGCAAAGGAAACAATCATGAAAAAAAAATATGAAATTTGCAACAAACAGTAAAATGAATATGTTCAAGCTATGGCAGACTGGGCTCCTAGGGAAAAATATGGAAGAAATAACATGTAAATACTGAACAGTGAAGATACAGTCAACTTTTATCATTAAATATGTCATGTGTAAAGCAATTAAATCTCATCCAAGTGGAACAAGTATAGCAAATGCTACCATTGAATCATCCAACTTATGCCATGTATCTGGAGCAGTGCGAACAAAGCAGAAATAATGCCCAGAGTTAGATGAAGCTCCATTATGCACAACAACTGCATATAGATCATATTTCGATGATGCCTGTCAACATAAAAAATGGGTCAGTATAAATTCAACAGGGAAATGTAAGTGAAGAAACAAAATCAAAACTTACATTATTGTTTTCACTCAAAATGGTGTAAGGTTGCAAATCCAACTCCAATGGGAAATTGATATGCTTGTCAATCTTTTCAACTGAATTCTCAACTGTCTTAAACCTCTTTAAATGGAATGCAGCAATTGAAGGTGTCTGATCCAACATAAGCTGTTTCTCCACAGACACTTCTTCATTGCAGCCCTCACATTTAAGCTTAGCATCAATGTTTTCCAACATTGTGAAAGACTCCAATGCACTTGAAATAGTATCTACATTTTCTATTTCTAGACTCAGGTCAATCAATGGCTCATTAGTAACGGAAGAGCGGTTACAGTTACAACACCGAAGCTGAAACATAAATACAATCGTTAGCAAACATGCCATTCTGAATCAAAAAGGAGACGGACAATTATCAACAATGTATTACTCAATCATACCTTGCTAACCAGACTACCTCCAAAGACTTTCTTCACGATATTATCCTCCTCAAAATCTGGATCATTCTTCTTCAAATTTGAAAAACATGTCTCAAGTTTATCCAATGCACACTGCATAAACTCATGTGCATCCTCTTGCATATGTCTTCTAAAGTCAGAAGAAAATTCTGATACAGGTCATGGATCACAACCCCCAAAAGTAAAAGAAACTAACCTGATATTAACTAAAGGTTTTATATTTTGCAGGCCAATAATATAACAGTCACTACTATTTTACCAATTAATGACAGACAATTCTTAATCCTTTCATTGAAAAGATATGCAAGAAAGTTTCCATGAATATGGTATTAAGGATACGCTTCAAATTGTCCACAAATACCACAGGGGAGATAACTCTTCCAGTAGACTGCAAGGACTGTTGCATCTGATAGCGGAAAGCACAGATAACACAGTACCCATTATCATGACCTGAAATTCCCAATCTAAAGGTCAAAATCTTCAGAAAATAAAACAAACAAATAAACAAAAGCAAAACTATAAAATAGAAAACTTGAACTAAACACATAACTGCAACATGTGCCATATACATTTAAATCACAAAAAAAAAAATCCTATTGCTCACATCTAAACCCAAACAATAGCACAACCTCATTGTATATTAACACAACTTTACATTTTTACCCATCAAACTAAAGCTAAATTGTTCAAAAAGAATGACACCATTAAATTCAATCAAGTGTAACTCACGATCAACAGGAGAATGGCAGCTCAAAAGAAGACCCTCAACTAGGGGCACGGTATGCGTGAAGCATTGAATAATTGAATTGAGAAAGCATGTGTTACCAAGGTTGGCAAGCCCAGCTCCCTGTCAAACACAAAGATCGTCAACACAAATTCAAAACCAAAAAGACAAAACCTATATTGCACAAACAATTAATATTAAAGGTGTCAGCACGGACACAATTACTCATACAAAATCACAGGCAATCCAAATCAAATGTGTGTTTGGTGTCTAACATGTGTCGTGGAAAACACTAACACAATTACATTAAATTATTCTACTAATCTATTAATCAGTGTCTACATGTCAGTGTCGTGTAAGTGCTTTATAGCAAACTAAATAAAAATAAAAAAAAAAATAAAAAAAACTTACAATCATCAATGGCACAACTTTAGAATCAGAATCATAAACTTCATCATTTAAGGCTTCTTCATTAAAATCATATATCCAGTTCTCATCATCAGGAGGTAACCAAGCTTCCGGCGGCACAGCCAAAACCCGAGACGAACTAACCGGACCATACGCAGCAAGATCCATCGGCCCCGGCCAAATATCTGACAAATCACCAACATCTCCCTGCGGAACATCACCGGTGTACATCACGGGAAAAATCTCAGCGTTGGTTAACCCCGCATCCTCAGGCTCAGAAACTCCGACAACATCAACATCAACGTCACCGTCAGCGTCAAGATCAGCCAAAGAAATACCCATTTGAGCAGGATCTAGGGTTTCAGAAATTGAAGTCATCGTTGAAGATGAATTCAATTGATTCTCTCTTTGTTCTTGTTCTTGTTCTTGTTCATGTTCACCACGTGGTGAATTTGAATCAGACATTGAAATTTTGAAATTAGGGTTTCGGAGAAGAAATAATTGAGAGAAAGAGAAGTTTAGGATTTGGAAGAAGTGAAATTGTTGGTTGGTTTTAAATTAGAGTTTTGAAGTGATGAAAAAAAAAGAGGGAAAAATGAAAAGTTTCAAAAAATGAAGAGGGATTTTGAAAGAAGAGGGAAAAGCTAAAAAATTGGCACCAAAATAAAAATGTCTCAGGAAAATGACATCGCGCTCTTTCTCTTTCTCTCTCTCTGATCTTCTCTCGTGGATTTTGATAGAAGCTGTGTCTATGGTGAGTTTTTATAGGTGAAAATTATCATTATTTTATTCATTAATTTGACACAATGGGGAATTTTTTTACATTTGGAATTATCATAAGTTTCGAATTTTTTAAAATGGGGAATTTTTTAAAAAAAATTTTACTGGAAAAAGGGGGAATTTTTTATCTTTGGAATTGTAATAAGTTTCATATTTTTGAATAAAAAATTATATGGTAAATGACAACAGTTTTTTTTCGTAGAGAACAAGCTGTCAAACAAATATATATTTTTAATAAAGGTATTCAATGTATTAAAGAATTGTTTGAATTTTTTCCAAGAAAATATATATACTAATTATTAAAAGGGATATTATTTTGTAAATTGTTATAGTAAATAATAAATTTAGTATTTTTGGTTCACATTGTAAATTTGGTTTTCGTGAAGAGGAAGTTGAATTAAAAGTATATTATCATATAGTAAAAGATAAAAAAAAGTATTTAGTATTTTAAGGAAACTGTTAAAGAATTGATTAAATTTTCTTCTAGACTCTCCTAAAAAAATTATTCTAGAAAATACGTTTATTTTTTCTTTAAAGAGATGTAGCCGTTGGACGAAAGTGTAGTGATCAAGATGTGGAATCTTCTAGAAAAATATTTTTTTTCTAAAACAAAATGTTGAGTAAAAAATCATCATTAATCTAGACCAAAAAAAAATATGTTAAACTTAAAACACAATATTCTTTTAAAGAGATTTTATTTTATAATCAATAAAGTAATTGATCGATGTAATTATCGTGGCCGGGTTATTCTATAATCATTTGGTTTAAAACTTGTTCTTCAGTTTTAGTGACCTAGGTTTGATATCATGATGCTCCGGATATGTAGTTATTATGGTGAACAAAATGAATTAAACATATGTTGTAAACAATGATGAATTAAAAATATGTTGTTAATAAAACACACAAAAAAAAAAACAAGGGAAGTGTTATGAATAGTTGGTGGATTTTCAACTGGATTTTTTCTTAGTGTAATTTGGGTTAAATGATGATACCCACTTTCATTTGTACAGATTTTGGTTTATAAAAAACCAATAGGAAATTCTTTTTTATGATTTGAAAAATTTGTTGGTTTTGGATCTTCAAATAACTAACTATGCAAAATGGATGAGGTGGTACGCTGATTTGGATTTGATGACTTTGTAAAATTGCTTACATGACGTGTTGTTTTGGTTTTTCATGTGTGACAAGTGGCATTAATTTTTAAAACAAAAAATAAAAGATTAAAAAAAAACTTTTCTCGTCTCTCTCTCTGTCTCTTCTCCTCTCTCTCTCTCTATCTTGTCTTCTCCTTCTCCTTCATTCTCTTCTCTAGTCTCTTTGCTCCCTTCTCATTTCAAACCAAAAAACATCTTTTTTATTCTTTGAAGGATTTTGAATTTAGTTCATGTTGGAAGAGTATATGAGAATGAGAAGGATTGAAAGTTGGAAATGGAGTTGGAGTTGAAGTGGGAGTGGGAGTGAGATCGAGTGATTTGAGAGAAAAAAAATCAACAAATTAATAAGGGTGGGTGTTAATGGTGATGTTAGTGTTGATGATGATCATGTGTCTTTCTTTCTTCATTTTCTTTTTTCAATTAAAGTAATACAAATATGGCATTTTTATTTATTTTTAAATAAAAAATTGCACATGTGACATCCCAATCACTTAAGTAAGGTGACACATATGTATTAACTGGGTTAAAATTAGACCAATGGGCCAAAAGTGTAAAATGGGGTAAGAAAACTTAAAGATCAAGATTGTTATTAATTTTTATAGGGGGTCAGATTGTAAAACTTAGAGGGTCAAAATTGTATTTAAGCCAAAACTGTATAAATTGTTATTTTATTTTCAATTTTTTACCCTAGCCACTTATTTTTATCGAACAATAGTGTATGAATCTTCCAAGCTAACTAATACATTAACGAAATGGTAACACGCCAACCAAATTAATTTCTTTTTATCAGTATTTGATGTCTTACATTTGCAGGGCATCTCATATATCATGTCACATTGAATTGTAAAGTTGGGCATAATAAGTGATTAGTGATGACAGGTTATCTTACGTTATTTTCAGCATATTTTTCAGTCATTTTAGTTATGTTTTGGTCCAAATTAGATGAGTTTTAGAACAATTGCCTATGGTTTACGAGATATATTGTAATGTTTTCATTTTGAGTTGTGTAATTCTAGTTTTCCCGAAACCAAGCAATTCTTAGTTGTTCTTGATGTAATTCACTGCAAATCGACAAAGAAAAGCATCTCATGGGAATTTGGGAAGACAATGGAAGAAGATTCACGAGGCCTCTAAAGACATTACAAAGTGGAAAATTTTTGTTCCAAGTCTCAACAAAGAAAACACTCAAAAAGACCCAAAAAAAAGCGCACAGAAGCACATCACTGTGCACTTCGGGTGTGCGAAACAGTGATAAAAATTCATTGTTTTGGTGCCCATGCGCGTGCTTATGGGAAATAATAGATTTTTGCTATTTTTCGCTTGCAGGTTTGAGAAACCCGACTTTTCAACCCAAACCCGCCTGGAATCAGCCTATACATACAACTTTTCTCTTTCACAACACAATTATTGATTCAGAACGAACTCGTTCAAGATGAAGTCAATCATTATGAGCTTCAAGGGATGAGTCTCTCCTCAACCTTAGTCTCTAGGGTAAGTTTTATTCTTTTGTAATTTTGTCTTTAGTTACCATGAGTAACTAAACTTTAATTGGGCAGGGTTTTAAGATGAACCTCAATTTGTTTGTTTGATCTTTTTAATTCAAGTCTTCTTTTCAGTTATGTTATAATTTATATTTAATTTTCCTATGCAAAAGTCATAATTCTCTCATTGGACCTATGGAGTGTGACATACTTAAGGTTGGTTGCCGAACCTAGAAATAGAGCAAGCATTCTTTTTCGAACGTTGCATATTGAATTTTATTCTTTTCCCCTAGTAAGGTAGATGAGTCAGGGTTGCTCATTTATAGAGCTACCAAGGTAAGAAAGAGTATATGATGAACTTCTAAGATTCATAGACGAAGTTGAAGCCTTTAGATGACAATTTAGGAATCCTACCTCTTTTATGTTTCAATTACCCATGAGAGTAAGGTCACATTATAATATTCCGCACTTTGGCCTAATGGACCTTGTAGAATTGACGAGCATGCACCCTTTAGTGTTGCGTATTAGAGTGATCAACCGGTGAAACTTGACAACTAGTGGGACATATTGGCCCATGAACTCATCACTTAAATATAACCTTTGTCTTATAGCTGCATGTTAACTTGTCTTTAATCCAACAAAGAAATATAGGAGATTTGAAGAATCCTAAACGCCATGAAAATTTTGCAATTAAATTAGGTTACTAACTCACTTTTGCTTTACGCAATCAAATAAAACTTGAAATTCCTCCCAAATTTATTGCACTTTTTAAATTTATTTGTTTATATTTTTTGTTCTAATAAGTAATGCTAGTTATCGACATGAAACGACAATTCCTGTGGAGACGATCTTAGTTACTACTTTGTTGCTTGTAAACGATTTGGTACATGATGATATGTCATCTTACATTATTCTTAGCATGTTTTTCAGTCATTTTCAACATGTTTTACCAGCAAAACAGAGGAGTATTAGAACAATTACCTATGATTTTGTACATTTGTAATGTTTTCTATATTTGAGTCTGTAATTCTATTCTTCCCGAAATATAGCATTTCTAGGGTGTTTTTGATGTAATTGATGAAGAAATATTTCAAATCGGCAAAGCAAGAATATCCGAAGATTAGTGAAGACCTTGGGAAGATCAAGAATGAAGATTAAAAAAGTCTTGGAAGACTTTACAGAGGGAGAAATTTTGTTCCCAAGTCCCAAGACATCTTATATGGAAGCAAACACCCAAAAAGGACGGAAAAACAGAGAATTAGGGCTCAGATCACACTCACATGCGCCTAGGGCATGAGTTGTGCGTCCCATGCATTGTGTAGTACATGCCAAAATTGCTTTTTCCTACTTTTTTAGGGGAAAAGCCCGGTTTTTAGCCCCAATCTTCAAGTGAAAACTCTCCTTATAAATACTGCATTCCTCATTCACATATTCTCGTTCCAAAACTAGAGCAATTCAAGAGGAAGACGCGCACTGTGAGCTTTCAGAAGGAGTTTCTCTCTCCTCTCTCCAAGATTTTCTAGTGTATGTTTATTTCTTTTGTAATTTGTTTTTAGTTAGCATGGGTAACTAAATGCTTTTAGGCTAGGGTTCTAAGATGAACCTCTATTTTATTTAATTTAAAGTTGTTTATTTAGTTATTTTCAATTCGTTATTTAGTTTTACTGTAGTACGTAAGATTTGTCTGCTCTGGAGCGCAACCCTAGTTTAGGCACTTAAGTAGTGACATGACCTAATATTGATATTTATATCTTGATATTTATATATGTCTATCTAGGAAGTAATTAATTGGTAACTAGCGAAAGAAACCGAAAGCAAGTAGACTTTGGTAGTAAGTACTTAGGAGTTGACATAACTAATATTAGTAAAATCTGCTAGACCCAGAATGTAACTAGTTAGTAATTAAGGAAACAAGTGACTTCATTACTTAAATTAGCTCAATTCTCCATTCTCCTCACACCTTGGTAAGGTAGACGCTGATAGGGTTGCCCGTTTGTAGAACTACCGAGAGGTAGAGTGTGCTATGTACTCCTAAGATTCATAGATGGGAAAACCTTTAGGAACACTAACATTCAAACCTTTGGAAATTTATGAACGCCAACTTAAGTTTGTGTTTCAATTACCCATATAAATGTCCAAAAATGAGTATGAGAGTGAGAGAGAAAAAAAAATGTCCAAAAATTGTCACATAATAGTTTTAATATCATTTCTCATAAAAATAAAAATAAAAAAGATAATTTTATTTGAACACCTCTAATTTCTCAAACACATATTCAACATCTAATTTTTTCATCTCTCTTCCAACCATATCACTAACTTATCAAATCTATCACACTGCTATTATATTTCTCTCTAGTGGTAGAATGGATATAAGGTGTAAATATAATTTTTTTTCTAAAAATGATATGAATGGGCTCAATATTAACGCCCAATATAGAAACAACAAAAAATGTTTGTAGTTGTATGCTTGAGAAACAAAATTTGTTGACAATGAGCAACTAGTCACACATTAACCTTCGTATAGCTTGAGACCCTTAATCATCTTTTTACATGCAATCCGTTCTGAGAAATTCTTGCATGCAAACGCACCTAACACATAAGGCTTTACAAACAACCACTAATAACTTGACACCTCATTTTTTTATTTATTTATGTTAAAAAAATAAAATAAAGAAAAGCTGGAAATATCGTGCAGCATTTCTCTCTCGTGTGGTGGAAAACTGTTTTTTCTTTTTTTGATTTCTCTTCTGTATAACTATTGTAGCAAACTATTTTCATAATTTCTTCCTCCCTCATATCACCAACCCATCTTGTGTCGTCACTTTGCATAGTTTTTCTTCTTCTCTAAACAAAATTAACAGATAGCTAGATAGGATTCACTCTTATGTGCATTTGACTTGTGTGGTTATTAAACCTTATTGCTCGATAATGTTATTATGAGTGTTTCATGTTGTGAAACTTGTGTTGGTCAATTTAAGACCACCATTAAAAGTGCCATGTATAGGCTGCATCATAAGTAATGGTTATGTAAATTGGAAGCAAATAAATTTTGACCTTTTTCTACATGTCAACAAACAAGAGACTTTATAATTAGTTGTTTGTTATATG
>Ga0315913_1006931_pt1 | contig 13672 bp, 5 predicted proteins | sample MpolsnodulesMG_FD_207736 | JGI IMG/M metagenome (GOLD analysis project Ga0315913, IMG submission 207736) | Medicago polymorpha root nodule microbial communities from Los Angeles, California, United States - small nodules | ecosystem: Host-associated > Plants > Roots > Nodule | place: USA... | reverse complement strand
TCTCTCTCTCTAACCTTCTCTAAACGAGCTGCCTTAATGAAAGTGATTAAACTTGAAAAAGATTTGAAATTCCTTAAATCTAATTCAAACCACCTTTTCTTTTGGAATCTAATTCAAACCACCTTTTCTTTTGTTTCCACCCACTTGGTCTCTTAACTTAACTGTGTAAGAGCAAAGATCATCTTTATTGTGGAAGAACTCAGTTTTTGTTTTGACTTGAATTTTCTCCAATTTTAAACTTGTTGAACAAAAACACTCTCATTTAAAAGATCAATATTGCTTCTAAAAACAGAAATGTTGCCTTGCAAACAATCTATTTCTTAGTAACAATATTAATCTATTTAACGATTAACCATGCATGCTTTTCAAGAGGTTGTTTGTGGTGTCTTACACAACTATGAGATTCTAAATTCAAACTCTAACGACGGTGTCCAATTTAACAAATGCTTGTAGCTTTCAATAAATTACTCGTTATAATTTTGAATACAATTTTCATTTTCACTATAAAATAAAATGTACAATAATTTAAATATGGCCTTCACTTGGCTGCCCATAAACCATGAAAGCCTAGAGGAAAATTTAAGTGCATTGGAATTTCAATTCTCGCAACAAGGGCCTTTTTGGTTCCTATCTCTTTTGGGTTCAAGATAACAAGACAACATCTCTGCATTGAGGTAGCATACTGCAAAAAAAAAAAAAAAAAAAATCATGGTTAGGGTAAAATAAATTAGGTACAATATTAATAATTTCCAGAATTTAATTTGTATACATGGCTAGTGTAAAATAAATTATACCTCAACAACAAGAAGGTAGCCATCATCTTCTTCTTCACCTTTGGGAACAAAAATAGGTTCACCAACAAATTTTCTACTTCCAGCAGTCCAAGTATGTACAGAATTATTCACAAGATCAAATTTCACTATAGTATCAAAAGGAAAACTTGGCAATGTTTTTCTAGATCCTAAGGTGGTTGCAGCATAGAGATATTTATTGTGCTTGCCAGAAAATGCAGGATTGGTTGCTGGAAAATCTGCTGATTTCTTCCATTTATTTATGGGTTTCACATCACATTCTTGGCAATTGTAATCTGAATCTAATTTTATAGATACCTGCAACATTATGTTGTATAATTAACATATTAATGAGCAAAAAACATAAAATACAATATTGTAATAAAGAGGAGAAAATACAATAAATATTCATTGAAAGTAAAGGCGTAGTCGAATATATAATTTTTTTTACCGATAGTCGAATATGTAAATTTGTATTTTGAGGGAGATATAAGTTTTTGAGACATGATAAAAATTTGAGTTTAATGCATACTATGTACTTCGGTTTTTTGAGGGAATAAATGATATTGGACAGTTACTTGTGTCACAAGTCATTGTTTACATATGCAACTGATTAACTACTTGTTAGCTAGTAAGTTATGCAGTTAGTTAGTTAAGCTTGTAGATGAATAGCTCACTTGTAAAAGCTAGATTGGTGAATAATGAAATTCTCATTCATAAGCTTCTTCTTTTTCATAGCTTTGTTTGTTACAAGCTTTTTCCTTTTATCTATAGAGTATGAGAGTATCCTTTCATAGTTTTGACAAAAGATTTTGTTAAAAGAATATAATTTTTTTGAAGGAAAGAATCATTTTATTAATTAGAATGGATGGATCATATATGGTATTGAAGAACATTCTTTTGAAAAACTTAGCTCAAATTTTTTGAAAAAAATTTCAGTTTCTTAGAATGGATTATTCTTTCAAGTTTTTTTTGAAAAACTTAAGAAATATAATAGTTTAGCTTCTTAAAAAAACATTCGTTTGACATATCCTGTATTAAAGAAAGAAATCATATTTTAGCCTGTGGGCAAAACAACCATGGCGAAAACGACTCTTGAAATCTTTCCCCCAACTTTCCGTTTTACAATTTGCCTACGGAAAAACTTAGCTCAAGTTTTTCGAAAATTTATTCAGTTTCTGAAGTCAAATGACAAAAAGTTACATTGATTTTTTGTTTGGTTTGTAGGTTTAATGGTAAGGATACAAGATATAATTTTTCCTTAATATTAAATGTCACTACTGCGTAAAAAAATCTAACAGACACTATATGTCATTTTTATGTTTTTGAAATAGAGACAATGCCATTTTGATTCTTAAAAAATGTATTAAACATGATTACGTGAAGTGAAGACAACCTCTAACAGAAAGCCAAAAAAGAGAGAAATAAACAGAAGAAATTAAGCATGAATTACCTGAACAAGATGTGGCAACGCATTTTCACCTTTGACATTCATTATTGATGGATCTAGCTTTTGTGTTTGCCAATTATATCCTGAAAATAAATCAAAATAAATTAGAGAATTCTTTTACATAGTTTATTAACAAGGCCATTTATTACATATCCAATTGTTGAGAAGAAAAATATTATTATCCTTAAAAAAAGAAAAATATTTATTAATATATATATATTTTTGAAACGGTCAATATTAATAATTAGTTGTTAGATTAATATTTTTCTACTTCATCCAAATTTAAAACATGATCTACAACTCCTTTAATCTTTATTATGACAATGATCTAAATTACTTTTGATTTCTTTTAATATTTTAAGTGAATGTATCAATATATAAAACTATATACATACCAAATAACTTGCGGAAGTTGAACCATTGGTAAGAGCAAGCACTAGCTTGTATTTGTATTTCCAAATTCCCATGAGCTTGTTTAACTTCAAAGGCATTACCAACATGGAGCAACCACAATTGTGAAGGTACTTCAAGTGGTTTTCTCCAATCTCTTTTTTTGCTTTCAGGTTTGTTTGGAAACCTAGGGAGTAAGTATATTGGTGATGTACTCTTACTTGGATTTACTGTTAATGCTGATATCATTGGAGATGCCCCACATACTGCTCCCATTGATCCTGAAATTTGTTTAAATAAATGAGTTTAATTTATACATGTACTATCGGTAAAAAGAATAATACATATATTGATTGATAGATATATTTGTAGAAATATTTGTAGAAATCTTGTTACGGTGGTGTCTAATGTATTTTGTGAAACTACTACAAATGCAGTGGTCCCTGTCACAAATATATATTTAGTATACACCTTATATATATTTGTGTATAAACGGGAAAAAAAGAGTTGTGTGATAATATGTTGGTGACATGATATATGAAAAAGATCGAGATAAATGAGATGTTAAACACATGTATAAAATTTGGAGATGTTCATGTATCATTTTACTTTTTGTCTAAGTTTTTGGCTTACCTTGAAGAAATGATTATTAATTATTTTTTTGCTTTTTTTAACAATCTTTTTCTTTTTGAAAAAAATAATGTATGTGATGAGTTATTTTTTTTGAAATTAATAAATATATTTCTTAAAATTAGTTTTTAAAGTGTAAACTTTTTTTTCTTCATAGTTATAGAATGTGTTTGTTAAAAATATAATTGAAATGTATAATACTCCCAAATTAAACTCTAACCTACTACATCAAGCTTTATGCGATTGGCGAATACTATGTAATGTGTATCCGTGAAAGCCCAATCATGGATCATCAAATGATCTGGAATTTTGAACTCTTGCTTCTCTACCAACTTGAAATTAGAGTCATACTCTGCAAAATAAATAAAAAATGTTCATGAATTAACATCAAAATCAAAACTAGATATTTTTTCAGTCTCATACACTATACGCCATTTTAGCTAAAAATATTGTTCAATGTTAATTTCTCATTTTGCAAGTATTGATTATTTTTTTCTTATTATACCACTAATCAATGTTTTTTTTTAGGGAACCAATCAATTTTATTAATGTATAATATTCAACGATAATACAGGGTAACGTGTATAGTTTAGTAAAGTATAACTATTTTTTTTTTTATGAAACTTATGATATTGATCGTGTATTTCTTCATTCAAATGATAAAATATTAAACTACTTATTATATGTACAGTATGGATTACTATAAATTAAGTTGAACTATATAATTACAAAAACGAAAGTACGAAACTATATATATTTTCTTTTATAATTATTTACCTGTAAACGTAAAATTACTTCGTGGAAGTAACATGTCTTCTGCATTGCATGACACAGTAAGTAATCTACTCCTGCTAGAATCAACCTTGTAGTGAGACAAGAGTCTCTTTGGTGGCATCTTAAAGATTCCTGTATTCAATAAACAAACATAAATATTTTTATAGTTATAGAATAGAATGTTATAAAACTGATAAACTTTTGTATTGTAGGAAAAACCCATTCGTAAAATTTAATGTTGTACGCTGTATTATTAGTTTTATAATTAAAGATTTAAAGTATATGCTAGGGTATAATTGACATGAAAACCTTTATTTAATTCCCCCTTGGGAAACTAGAATTGATCCTTAAAAACTATTTTTGGACAGACACACTTGAACATGTAGCTATCATTATATGTGTCTTGTGTGCCACTTTGTGATAAAATTTCAATTTGAAAAAAAATATATTATTTGAAAGATAATGAAATAATATATACAGGGATCATGCTAATAAATATCCTCAGAGTGTTTGATAAAGACTAATAAAAATTAAGTTTTGAATTGAAAAAATAATTTTTCATACTTTTAAAGAATTGACTACATAACTTAAAAAACATTATTACTAAGTTTGATTCCTTAACAAATGTTAGCATTTTTTTTTATTTAGTTGCACTTAGAACTAGAGTTAGAGTCCCATATACTTGTATTGGTTGCCCAACCAAAGCACCCAAATTGTTTATTATTTTTATCAAATTACTTATGATTATTATTATTATTATTATTCTACATCATAATCACACCAATTGGTCACGTTAATTTCTTATGTTTTTTAATATATGAAGAGGGAATATTAAAATGATCCACTTTGATTGTGCCTCCATTTTTGTCTTGTCTCATAGACATGTAGTGTGTGTATTATTCAAGCTCTTATGCACATATATGGAGAAACAAAGGAGCACATTCTACCTGGTCTGGCCACCTGAACTATTGATTTGGCTCAAACGTTAAATTATTATTTTTACTTCAACATCTGGAAGTGGAATCTTGACAAATTACTTACAAATAGCATTGGCATGATTCAAATTACTTAAAAAATGGTATATAAGTATTTATTGTACTTAATATTCAATGCAAACTACGGTATACAATGATTTGGTGGCTGAGGAAGTTAAAAGAGTGTAGTAATAAGAAGAAGAATTTTTTTTTTATAGACAATCATTAACCTCTTCTACACTCTGACCGAGAAATAGAGACTCTGATGTGATAAATGTGATAGGTTGATGATGTAATGAAAATAGAAAGATAAAAAGAAAATGAAGTGTTGAATAAATGTTGGAAAATTGAAGATGTACAAATATCATTACTCTATAAGAAATTAATTTTTTTATCCTAACTCATTAACAATCTTAACATTTCTTTGGCTTACTCATTATGCAATGCAAACTATAGAAACAATGATCAATACGTACCATACAATATAGGCTTTAGTAAGCTGGCAGCAACCTCCCAAACATCACCACCGTGATTCACATTATGGTAATCCATATCACAACCGTCCACCATGTTGAACTTCCCAATCGTATCCAACGTGCCCGATTCGATCTCATACGGGTTTCCACCTTCCCACATACACAATAGCTTCTTCCCCCACATCAACACACTAGTATTAGCAACATTTTTCATAACCTTAGTATTCCCAATCTTTTTCCCACCCTTCAATACAGAAAATGGACCTCTATGTGTGAATCTCCATGAGTTCGTCTTCCGGTCATACTCCTCGACTTGAGCTTCGGTCTTAATGTACTTAGCCATGTATTTGACTTCATTAGTCGCATTATCGAAAGTAAATGCTCTTAGGTATCCATGGCCGTCTAGCGGGTGCACCGTGGAGCCATGATCGTCCTTGAAAATCCCCGGTCCGGTTAAATAGTATGCACCGGATGGAAAATCCGTTGGTATTGCACCTTCAAGGACATGTAGTTTGATAGGTTGAGTTGTTTCCGATCTTTGTGACATGAACAAGAAATTGTAGTCCCATGAAGCAGCTACGGGGTCATCATGCTCTATAAAAGGTTGAACCGGTTGTAGAATCCGATCGGGTACTACAACGTCGGTATTGGGTATGGGCATGGATATTGGTTTTGGTTTGGTTATTGTTTGGGGTAAGGAGGCTTGGTGCACCGGAGGAGGCCTTATGAGAGGAGGAATTTTGTAAGATGAGGGGTTGTGAATGGGCTTGGCTTGCATTTTTGGAAGTTATAGATACCTTGGAGTTGAGAATTAATGTTGTTAGAATGTGAAGGTTGGTAACAATATGTGCTATATTTATAAGTATATGGACATGGAACTGTTGCTATAAGTGTTATTGCATATTTCCTTCAATTACAGATTTGCCATCCTTGCTTTTGCATATTAATTTTGGTTGCATGGCTTAATTGGGTTTATGCTCTATCAATGTTTTTTTTTTAAGAAGCCAAAAGTAAAATATATTAAAAATCATACCCATTACACACAAGATGTTCCTAAAGGGAAAAAAATACAAAGAATCAACATAATAAAGATGACAAAAGCAAGAAATACAATTACAAACTTGTGGTGTACCCTATACAAAGTAACGGTGAAGACCACCAAAAGTGAAAATCAAAAGTAAAACCCGGTTTATTCGTCTTTAGCCACCATCACCACGAATGAAGTTTAATACTATCTAGAAGTTGATTGTAGCTTGAGATTTTGTGGCTAAAAATTCAGGGGTGCCAACGTATAGATTGATCGGTTCGTAACGATTCAACTCATATCTCACAAGACTTAGGATTTAAATTTAACCGCGAATGTGAGAATCTCATAGAAAAGTAACATGCAAATACCTTAATTAACGCTTTATATGAACCTTTATGAACCCAACTCACTTAAACTTTTATGAACCTAAATGTTAATGTGGGGTGTGGAAGCATATTAAAATGTGATGGACATCAAATTAAGTTCTTGAATTTTTAGTGGCAGACATGAGGCATTTAAATTTTCTTTTGCTTATGCACTTGCCTTGTTTTGTTTTAGCTTATTTCTTTAATGGTTGTTCAGAAGTGTATCGCTTGGTGCTCCGTTAGATGAGGATTTTTTGCCCATCTTACTATTATTTTTCTCTTTGGCCAAACTAGTATTAGTTTGACAAGAGCAGTTTGATCATCATGTAAGAGAATTGAATTATGATGGTTGAGAAAGAAATGACCAATTTGCATTATAATATACATACCTCAATCATTATTTATATATGAAATATATAGTTTAATGTCCACTTTTTTATTTTCTCTCTTCGGTTGTATTTGCTAGTTTTAGTTTGCAACGGCAACTTGTTCATCATATAAGAGCTACAATGATAGCCTTCTATTTGTCAATGATGGTTTAGAAGAAAAAGGTCCATTAAGTTACATGTACACTCTATTACAATACACAATGTTTCTATTGTTTTAGCTATATATATGTCTCATACTTTTTAAGCAACGGAGAGACTAAAGTTGATGGATTAATAATAGCTTAGTGACTATTTATAATTGGCTTAAATATGCATTTTCTTCGTGCAAATATAATAAACTTGACTTTTAGTCTATGCATTTACTAATCCTTTCAATTTATCATGCAATAACTAATCACTTTTAATTTGGTCCCTGAGTTCATTTATTTTTTGATGTGGTGTGTTTTTCTGATGTGAAAGTGATGATTTTGCAAGATTGTTGTTGACACGTAAAAAATGGACATGTAAGGACGGAAATGTCCTTATAACTTATAGACAAAAATGAAATGACAAAATTACCCTTCATGTTCAACCCACACACTCATCAATTTCTTCACCTTCAACCAAGAAAAAATATTGATAATGTTCAACGCAGAAAAAACATTGTTTTTGTTGTTGTTAAGAACAAACTGTGACACATTGTTTGATAAAGGGGATTAGTAATTTGATCAAGAACATAAATACAATACATACAAAACTAAGGGTGGAAATAGGCCAGGCAGCACGTCAGGGCTCTATGGTCCGACCCACTTAATGTCTGCATCAACCAATTTCGTTTAACAAATAGGTTAGGCTCAAACTTTATAAAAAACCCATTAATTAAAATAGGTTAGACTAAGACTTATGTGAAATTACATATACTCTATTATATTTATAAACTTTCGGTTCCTTCAAATGTCCGATACAACAATTGATTTAATTTTTTTGCAATTTTTTTGTCATTTGGGATTTCCAATAAGTTACAAAACCCTTGGTATTACTCTATTATTCCAATTCCAATGAATACAAATAAAAAACAAAGCAATAGATCAAACGTTTCCAACATATGATTATTAGCCTATACAAAATGGATGTACAAGCTCTACAAAAAAATTCTTAGCACAAACTAGGCTTTTAGACAGGCTTGAAGTAAAAATAATGGTCACAAGGAAAGGGGTTTGAATTGTGACCCTTTAAAAAATTTGGCTGCTTCTCAAACCTTGAGAAGATATTCAGATCAGAGGATTTGAAGTATGTATCAAGTGAATTTGATACAAGAAGAGATTGGATGAATGTGCTTGCTTATGCACTATCAAATAAAAGAGTTAAGGAAAAGAGAAGATGATACAAAATAATTATTCTTGTTCATCCAATTGGGCTAGTCCAGTCCTTACTGAATGTGAGATTTTTCAATCTGCTGCCTAAGATACTCTCTCAGATTTTACACTTTTTTTTTCTAGTCTACCTGACCATATACGTTTTGGACAGCCTCTTCAGATTTGAAGCTACCACACAATCCATCTTTATACCCTAAAGAGGATTAGTGAAGCCTTACAACTGATTACACAATTAGTCTTGTGATCTTGGTTTGACAATGATCAATTTGATTTCACAATGACCTCTCTCTCTCTCTCTCTCTCTCTCTCTCTAAAATTTCAAACTGATCACACTAACGTGTATTTGAACTTTATTTGTCTAAGTTCATCTTGATTACACATAGGTGAACCTAAATTTTTCAAATACACTATAAAAGATGTTCCAAAGATATAATGGAGGCTAAAGTGCATTCATGATTGTGATCTAATGTTTGAGAAGTGAATTTCAATATGAGAAGATGTTTGGATATTTTTCAAGCAATTTGATCTTTTCTGCTTCTGATCTTTTTCAGATGTAGAGATTCTTAACATAAAAGAATTTTGGTGAAAGATAGTGTGTTGAAAGGTTGTGTTCTCAGTTGAATAATGTTGTCCTATATATAGTTTCAATCTTAGTGATCAAGCAAGGAACTAGCAGTTAGAAACTACCCATTATTTTGTCCTTTTGTGATTTTCCTTGTGGACCAAGAAAGATTTGAAACTAATCGTTGTGCAATGCTTCTCAACTTTTGATCTTTGCTTCTGATCTTATGCATCTTTGGTTATGTTTCTACCATCATTCCTTTTGGTATTTTGTGAATTTCCCATTCTAAAGTCCTTTCTGATCTGCTTTTAATCTTTTGAGTTTCAATCTCTTGTATCACTTGACTTGTTCTTATGATGTACCTGATTAGCAACCTCAAGTACAGTTGATCTTCATTACATTCTTCAAAAGCCTTAATCTTAACTTTTGAGTTGAGAATCAGAACCCGAGAACCAATTCTTAACTTCCTTGTTTAGCCATTTTAAAGTGTTTATGATGTGTCTATCTAATCTTCTCATCTTTAATCTGAAGTGCTTCGGATGTCTTCACTAAAGTTCTTTTTTATTGAAGAATTTTGTTCATAAGATTAACATAGATAAGCTTATGATCTCATATTCTTTGGTTAATCTTGTTCTTCAATTTTGTTGTGCCTATGACATTGCTTATGATCTCATTCTATAGTACTTATGATCATTCTAAAGTCCTTCTTAGCACGTGGTGTTGTTAAGGTTCGTGTTTCTTGGATACATGTGCATTTGTAATATCCTTCTCTAAAGAACACTTGAAGAAACTTCTTAAATCACAACACATATCATAATTATACAAATCTCTTTAATACAATAAAGTTTGTTATCATTAACATAAGAAGGGTTTTGTGAATTATCTCAACAAGGCTAATAGGTTTGGCCAACCCATGCTTAAAATAAAGTCTTTGATATGCTAATAGGTCAAACTTAGGCATTAGTTTTTTAAACTAGGTCTGACCCATTTAAGCAAATATCGACTCAACCCGGTCTATTCCAACTTGTACACACAACACATAAATACAATGTCTTCAAATCAATAAAAATTAGACAAAAACATAAAGATTAAACTGGGTTAAGAAAGAAGAAGAAGACAATTGAATCTGGATTGATGTCAATTATAAATGGTAGGATGAGGATGGTGAAAAATGCACAGAGGATGGTGTTGTTGAATGTTGTTCTGAAATGTGCCAAGATCTTTAAGCTCTTGAATGTTTTTTTGATCTGAATATGCAAAGGATTTTATTGTTGTGTTTGTTAGTAATCCACAGAGGAAGGTGTCGAGAGCTTGATCTCATATTCTTCATCTTCTCACTCGGATCACTTTTCTCTACATCTCAACAGTTTCATCAGTTCTAGTTCCCAATTCTACTTTACATATATATTTTAAGTAATGAGTTTTTACAAAGGTACCAACTTCAAAATGGATGAATCGGTAATGGAAAGATGATTGGGATTATGATGATGGTGATGTTAGTCATGATTTCTCTATTCTTCTTCTCAATCTGGGTTTGAGAAATTAAGAGTTAAAGATGAGGGTATTTTGGTCATTTCTCATTTGTCTAAAACAATTAGGGGTATTTTCATCTTCGCAATCAGCTTTAATCTGAGTCAGCAACCTTATGCCATATCCACCATGGACATGTTAGCAAAAACAAGCCACTTTAACAAGAAAATGGGATTTGGGATTAAATTAAAAATGATAAGTAATTGCAGGGTTTGTTTGAAAGGATTGGTAATTATAGGGACCAAAACTCAATTGAACCATATTTGCAAAAACAATTTATATAAGCCTTTATAATCTAATAATTCAGAAACCAAGTAAGAGAGAGTAATAATTTAGGTGGTAAATTGAAAGTTTACCATAATAATCACAATACAAGGCTAACAATTTAAAGTTGTCTTAGAATCAATTTTCTGATCATTATGCAGAAGATTAATAACTTAGAGGGTATATTTAAGGTTTACTTCCATATGCAAAAGATTTGTGCCCAGTCTTAAGAGATTAGCAGGAGGCATTTTGAGGTTGTTGTCTTGCGTCTAGGCACAACCCTTTTGCGTTCAAGCGCAACCAAAAGTGGGAATTTAAAAATGCAGTTTTGTTGTTGTTTAAAAATGTACTTTTGTGCAGTTTTTTAGTGGAATCTTGGGAGACCAAAAGAGCGAACTTTTAGGGTTAATAGTTGAGTTATTGTGGGGATATTATAGGTTTGGGAAACACATTGTGAACACCTTGGGGAATGATTATCATTGAGTGGGTTTAGAGAGGAAAGGAGAAAAATTAGGGATTGCTCTGGAGAGCAATTGAGATCAATTTTTGATCACTTTTGTAACTCTCTTTCTCAAGTTAAGAAAGTGACAAAAGGGTTGAAATTAGGGTTTATAACTAATGCTAATATCTTGTAACCTAAGTTTCTCTTTGTAACAAATTCATTGACAGTGAACTGGAAAGCTGCTACCCCCTCCCCCAAACATAGGTCAATTCATGCCGAAGTGAAGAAAAAAATTATTGGTGTTTGCACGTATTCATTTATCTATGTTCACTTATTCGATTGTGATTTTAGTGCAGACTAGGTTTCTAGTTTCATTGATTGGAATATTTGGTTTGATGTTTGTTTTTGTTAATTTCTCTGGTCTTTATTCTTTTTGATTTGAACAAGAGGTTCAATCCACAAGGGCACGGTTTACCGATGTAGTAATAAAGATATCGTTGGAGTTATGAATTTGATTGACTTTCAACTATGGTTAGATGAGAGTTTAAGTAAAAAAGTTTGGATTTTTATTTGATTTAAAATAACAATAATAAAAAGCGCCTTGGGATTATTGGTTCATCTTGGTCACAAACCCTTCACAAACAAGACCCTAAACCTAGAATTTTATGTTGGACATACTTTTTAAAGACAAGTTTCTCTTAAGCCTATCACATCTCCTTTCGGTTTCAGAGAGTGTGTTCCTCTAGCAACTGCTATTAGAATCCTTGAAGAACGAAACTTTATTGTCTCAAGGTTTGCTAGACTATTATCATGTTTTGCAATCCTTGTCTAATTTCACTTGTTCCAATATCAAAACTTCTTCTTTCGATGCTTCGCTTTGATATTTGTGATGATGAATTAACAAGTCTCCGCTGTCGCATTATGAGTTTGATACTTGTTAATTCATTATAAAAACGATGAAATTAGATTAGAAAGTAGATTTACATAAAATTAGGGTTCGAGGCTTGGTTTGATTAGGATTATGTCATTAGACTCATCAAACAATCCCAAGACAAGAAGAGTCTACTCACCCACGTTCATTGTAGACATAGAAGAGAAGAAGAAGAAGAAGAACATAAAATAACAAAAAAATAAAGGTGAACTTTTATTCAAAGAAACAATTGTCACTTATTATTTCCAAGAACAAAAGATGATTATACAAGCTAGATGGTTGCTCTATTTATAGTCTAACATTGACTTGAGCCCTAAGAAATAAATCACTAAAGTGTTGCATAAGAAACCATGGGCTCTAGGTCAGAAATACTAAAATAGGCAGCTTGTCGAAGAAGCAAAAAGACAATATGGGGTGCGCCAACTTTATATTTTGTTGAAGGATCTTCAAATTCTTTGCACAAGATATTTTTGTATAAGATCTTCATATTTTTGGCACGAATCAGCTCCAATTCTCCTTTCTTTTGCTCCAAGACTCAATCTTTCAAATATTTGTTCATGAAATAAAATAACTTGCAATTGAAGTAAAATAGCTCTAAAAAGGAAATAAAAACATATTAAATCTAAATAAAATAAACTTAAATATTATATAAAAAACACTAATTATTGACTCATCAGCCTACTATAAGCACATTTGCCATTTTCAAAGGATAATACTCTTACTGGCAACGTTAAAAGAACGATCCGTGAATCTCACCCCTAGATTAATATATTTTTCATTTCGCACACTTGTGCATCTATCATCTTTCCATTTTTTAATAACCAAAATATCCACACGTTTCTTCGATTTACAAATTTATACTTGTTACACGTAAACCTGTCAATTAAAGAATCCCCTTTAAGGATTTAACTTGTATCCTAGATTGCTCGTCAAGTTCATTTTTTGTTGAGAAATTTTTTCGAATCATCAAGAGGTAAGGGTAAAGCTTAGAGCCAGGCCCAACGAGGCTGAAACAGGAGAAAATTGAGTATTCATGTCGGAATTTCAACCTTGTGGGAATGGGGTTCTACTTTGCAGTTTTGATTTTGGCCTTGTGGGAATCTGTGGCAGCCTTGTAGGAATACCAAAGTACATATTTCAAGGGGTTCTACTTTGCAGTTTTGGTTGCGGCCTTGAGGGACCTTTTAGGGGAAAAGTTGAGTGCTTTTGGGTGAGTTTCTAGTGTTGAAAAACACATTGCAAACACGTAGGGTAGTGATTATATTTGAGTGAGTTGGTATAAGAAAGGATAAAAATTGAGGATTGCAGTTGGAGAATAACTG
>Ga0315913_1006930_pt1 | contig 13673 bp, 8 predicted proteins | sample MpolsnodulesMG_FD_207736 | JGI IMG/M metagenome (GOLD analysis project Ga0315913, IMG submission 207736) | Medicago polymorpha root nodule microbial communities from Los Angeles, California, United States - small nodules | ecosystem: Host-associated > Plants > Roots > Nodule | place: USA... | reverse complement strand
AATATTTATATTTTATAGAACATCATTTCATAAGAAAAAACATCATTTTATGGTTTATAAGAATCATAATAATTTTTTTACATATTATCGTAAAAATAATCAATGTTCTCAATTATGAGTGATAAAATTTTTAAAAAACATTAATTTTATTTCCTTGACACTTTTGATGAATAAGATTTAGTTATTATAATTATAAATGATATAAAAATAATATTTTTCTTTAAAAAATCAATTTATTTATCTATTAATTTAAAGAGTGAGTGTACCAGTACACTCAACTATATTGGGTGTACCATAGAATGTGCCGTATAATAAATGCACCGTCATTCGGTGTACCCCACATAATACAGCCACACACACGTGTCCGATTGTTTCTCCTACTTGTTCCTCTAATAACACTGACGTGGTACATCCTCGTGATTGCATTGGATTCCCTTCTCCTTCTCAGGTGCAATGCATGCGTACACAGTCTTCACCAAACCTTTCTGTCCGTTGACCCCTAATTTATAGAATTTATGTTTGCAATTGTTTGCTAGTAGTAGTAGTATTGCACCATTTTCCTTTTCGGTGGTGAAAATTTGAGGCACAAGAAAACGACAACAAAGATGTATTTATGAAAATGTATAAATGTTTTATATGCATATTTTGTGATGATTAACTTTAGGCGGGTGGAAGTAACTGCAAGAGGATCATAGACACTTGGACCAGCAATTGTTCTAATATATAGATGGGTAGGATGGAAACAATATGTGTGGATTTAATCAATGTTTCTTCATTTATTGGATTGAGGATCAAGACTTCTACTATAAGACATACAACTCTAAAAACCGTTTCAAGCAAAATGATCAAACATGAGAAAACATGCTTGACAATCTACATTATTTTTAACCTCTTACGTTTGACACATTTGGTTTCCACGCACCTGAGACTTTTAATCTCCTAGAAAGAGCTTATAGGATCATGCATATTAATGTTGTTTCTTCTATGTCTATGAATGTTGTTTTCAAAATGATTTGGTTTTGTCATACAAAAAATAATTAGCAACACAGCTTGTGTCTGTTTACCTTTCATTACCTTTCATTCACATTTAAATAACTTTAAAATGCTCATCAACCTACTCTCTCCGATCTCAAATATAAGAAAAGATTTCTTTTTTAGGTTCATTGAGTAGTTAATGTATCTGGTCTACATTGTAAAACAGATACATTAATTATTCAATGAACCTAAAAAATGAATCTTTTCTTATATTTGAGACCGGGGGGAGTATTTCATCTAGACCAATAAATTGTTTTTCGTCTGAAATTGAAACTAACAAATTAATTTAAGATGAACATAACATAATAAAATATACCTACAAGAATAAAATATAAAACTAAGATTGACATTAAGGTACCATTTTTTTTTAGTAGTGCATGATCACATCGCACTAGTTAAAAATAGCAACATGTAAATTTTGAATCTAACCATTTAAAATATTACTCTTATTACCTATTTCCGTTAAAAAAATATTACATAGACTACCTTAGATTTGTCCTACTTAAGGCAATTTTCTACGCACCAAAAGGCACCACGAGTCACTAGGCATGGTAAGGTTTTGTAGTTTTTGTAGTTGTTGCTGCTGCTGCTGCCCCATTCCCAATTAATTACTTGTATTTTTCTTAAAGGCTCTGGTCAAACATATTTTATTCAACCATACTTGGAGACTTCGAATGATACAAAGAACGAATACGACATCTTGTATATAATAAATATTAACATAGGTCACTCCTATAGGAGACATGAAAATCTTTCTTTAAGGTATTATGGAGACAAAACGCATACAAAACCACACCTTCTATAATAGGAGCATCCAGTAATATTGAGAAAACGACACCAAGCATCAATATTTTTTTCACTATCAAACATTCAATTATAGGTTCTCTTGATGTAGCCATGATTTTTCTGTGGACATTTATTTTGTTCGCAAATACCTTAAGATTTAGAAACGGGGTATGTAGATTAGATTCCCCATATATTATGTGCAATTAAATTGGATTTTTAGATTTTTTTTCATTGATTAATTAGTGGTAGTGAGTATGGATACGGTATAAGATATACCATACAACCAAAAAAATAATTTGTTTGGTACAATAAAAAAATTGCAAAAAGTTTAGATGAAATATTATTTTTTGTGTTATAAGTTGTCTTGATATACAAATTATATGAACAAATACATGCAGTTTTAAGAAAAATAAGAGTAAGCTAATCCAGCCAAGATAATCATATTTTAAAATATAGGAAATGCTAAAGAATGTCTAGTTAAGAAAATTAATATAAAAATGTTTTATTAAAAAATGTGAAAAATAATATATTCAACTTTTTTTTTAAAGGAATATATATTCAACTTTTTGAAAGTCCAAAGAACTATTGTTATCAACAAAAAGTTTCTATTTTTTATTTTCTAAACTACTGTCTACTAGTTTAGTATAACCAAAAAATACATATATAAATGATTTTCATAAATACATATATAAATGAATTTATATCATATGTCATTTTAAAATATAATTATCTTGTGATGGATTAGCTTACTCTTATATTTGACCAAAATTCCATGTGATCATTCATATAATTTGTATATAAAGACAAGTTATAACACTATTCTTGATTCCTTCAAAAAAAAAAACACTATTCTTGACGCATGCAAAAAAAATTAAATATAATATTTCTTCTTAAGCTTTAAATAAATGCACTATATGGAACGTGTTAGTTAGGGTGTGAATAATTACTGATATGTATGGAACCAATATTTTAAATAAATGCATATCAATTAAGCATGTTCCACCATACTGAAATTGAAATTGAAATTAACATGTTCTCTTGGCTTCATGCTGTGATTATACCTCGTCGTTTTTCTGTGCAAAGATGAATGAATATATAACTATGTGTTGTGGTCTAGAATCCAATGTTCAACTTTGAGAAACGAATCATTGAAGTAAATGTCGTGGAGGCTTCTACATTGATCCTAATTACTCGACAAGATCCATGGCAACTGACAATAAATCGACTCAAATTGATATTGTTGTTTGTATTCAAAATATAAAATTTGTACCTTGGACTGTAATTCCTTGTTTGTACGTTGCGTGATTTTCCAATTTGTAGCAGTTAGGGCCATGTAAATATATCCTTGGTGAAAAATGTGGGTTAAAATAAGATTTTCATCATTTATTTAAAATATTTATTTTTCTTCTTTATATTTATAAAAAAAATATATATTATTCTTATTAATAGTAAGAAAATCAGAGAAAAGAAGAGAGAACCAAACAACAAAGATAGCTATGGTTTCATTGAAATGACATAACTTTGTCAAAAAGAAACAAGAAATTAAAGTATAGAATAAAACAAAAAACCTAAATAAAAATGTATGTTATCTTTGCAATATCATACTCTATCAAAGAAAATATCTTTGCAATATTATACAAATTCGTCTATTTATTTAATGCAACAAAAAAAACCGTCTATTTACTCATCTCCCCTAAATAAACGTGTCTTCATCGTGAGCTAAGTTTTTTTTTTTTTTTTGTTAATAATTTATTTTTATTTTTTTTGTTGGAAAAAGAGGGGCTAAATGCCCCAAGCGAAAAAAACTACATAGTTATATGAATATTCTTAGGCATACAAGCTCCGAAAATATCATCAAAAAGGAGACTAGAAACTTTACTAGGAGGATTCTCCATGACATGAATGTCAAAAGAATTTAAAGAAAAGCTAAAATTCGCAAGTCAATTAGCACTTCTATTTCTCTCCCGCCAGACATGGTTGAATTGCACCTGTCAGTTTAACTTTAAAAGCTCTTGAATACGGCACACCAAGGTGGGTGCTAAGTTAGTTCTTACGTTTAATGCACTAAGAATACTCTTTTGTATTTTTTTTTTATAGGGTTATCATGTGTCCAAAGAGTTAGGCCACGTGTTAATAATTTAATAAACAATAAGTATTTATTGAGGAAAAAAGGTATTTTTTAAAACTTTGAGGAATAAATTGAAAGTATTTTCAATCCATAATTTTTATCTTTGATATATTAAACAAGTGTAATAATTGTATATGTTAGCATTTCTCTTTATAAACTCTACTCATATTTTATCTTTAATCTATGTGCGACTTATTTTTTTCAATAATATTGAACTTTGGATTGAACCTAACTCAGCCGCACAAAATAGAAGAGGTCCGACTGAGTTGGACAATGGACATCGATAGTCAACACGACCCCTATTTATACAGGTATCTGGGTGTTGTGGACCACAAAAATTGTCGGTGCAATGTGGGTCACACAAAAGAATCCAATGCTGAAGCAATCCGGATTCTAAAATCCGAACCAACACTCACCATACAGAAAGTCTCAAGTTTTCCTTTGGTCCACGCCATAATCGTATGTTTCCGGAATATGTAATCCGGAATCCATGTGTAATCCGGATTATATAATCTGGACTGCACCAGAAGTTTTGGCCTGTGGTATGTACCACAAACAAAACGTTTTTCAAACGTTTTTGGATGATGGTTTACACGTTTTTTGACTATAATTATGGCTTCCCACACATTTTTTAACCCTTCATCCCCTATAAATAGCCTTCATTTTCTAAAAAATAGTCACACCTTCTTCTTTCTCCTCTTCTCTTCTACAACGATGTGTTTCCATCGTTGACCTTTCATAGAAAGAGGCCTCTTTGAAAATCCATCAAGGGTCATATGATCAGTCAATAGGGAAGGGGTCAGTCTGGGTGTGAGGTTGGTCTGTTTGGGTGTCATATTGACCATCATGGTCTCTTGTTCCATAGAGGCCCCTGTGCCCCCTCTGTCTCCCCTCCAACAGTGAAGCTACTGGTATGTCCTCTCAGCCGGAGCCACTAGTATAGCTTACCCCCCCTAGAAATAGTTTTAGGTTCTTATGTAATAAGATTAGGAGTAGTTTTAGGTTCTTATGTAAAAAGCTTTAACATTATTGTAATGTATTATTCAAATATCAATGAAATGAGTTGTTTTCATCTTTTTGTCTTTTTATTTCTGTTTTATATGTTTATTTGCATTTATAAAACGAATTTCAAAGCTTAAAAATGAAAAAGTTCTGGAAAAAAGGTCATTTCGGATTTCAAAATCCGAATAAATCTGGTAAATTATAACAATTCAATCCGAAAAACGAAATCCGAACCAGGGGTAATTTTGGAAAAAAATAGGGCACGCGAGGAAAGCCTGTGGGAAAAGTAATACTCTTATTTTTATGAGTTTTCTATTTTTAGAAACCATACCCACCCAATTACCCAACTCAATCCAACCCATTTTTTGGAGTTTTTTGAGTGGGCTTGGCCGGATTTTTTGGGTTGATCCAACCCATGAACACCCCTAATCAGCCCTTAGATTTATGCATAGTATTTGTACATCAATATGTGATGTTTGATTTGCACCAAGAGGAACACAGTATTTCCCAATTTAATAAGTCTTGTTGACAATTATATCTTAGATAAGTTGGTATTTTTTTTTTTTTTTTTGCACAAATGAGTTAGTAATTAATATCATAGCATACTCCCTCCATACCTGTCACTATTCTTGCAAAAAAAAAATTTTGCCTCATTTTATATATTGTTTTACAAACATCAATGCCAGAAACCTCACTAGCCTACTTGCAATATTTCACCAGTTACCATCGACGCCATTGGTACAAATTTCAGCACCTTGTGGAGCATTGGCATAACTTAATATATAAATCATTGTGTATGCATGTTTCTTATGTAAATTGATTTTTTCTTGTCATTGTGCACTCTACACCAGCAAGGAAATGGCTGTTTTCATAGCAAACGAAAGGAAATTTCTTTCTTGGAAACATTCAATAAACCTCCCCTTTGTTAAACTCGATGAAAAAAGATATAAAAATATAAAATTTCCTCCTTCAATAAAAAAAAAAAAAAATTCCCCCTAATTAATCATACAAAAGTTTGACATAAGAAGAAATAGACACAATGTTAAATACAGCCGAACAATGTTGGTCTAGCATGTAGCAGAATCTAATATAAAGAACAGAGTCTAACATAAATACCTAAAAAATAATTCAACTCATTTCAAAAGTAAGGGAATCAAATCCATGCCATTAAGGGAACAGTGCAATGATTTACCAAAGCTTATGATAGCCAAAGCTTAATAACTTGAATTTTATATCAAAACCTTCTATTGTCTCTCCTAGTTTTGAAGCAACTGAGGGACTAATTTGATGGATTAATAATAGCTTAAGAACTGCTTATTATTTTTGTACAGTTCGAGGACCAAATAGGAGAGAGTAATAATTAAATTGAGGGTTTACTCCGAGGAAAACTATCACAAGTATGAATCTATTTTGTCAATACATCAGTATCTTTAATAATCTCCATGGAAGGAAGAACAATTGCAGCTACTGGTTTATCAGGGTATCCACCGCCTTCATCAATTATCAACCTTAAGCCTTCAACATGAAGTTTTGCATGGTGACCACTAACAATGATGGTTGCACTTGTACTTAGTTCCTAGAAGAAAACAATGAGCTAATTTATTTGAATTCAAAGAAGCTATAAAATCAACAAGAAAGAAGTTAACAATGTGCATGACATGCAAATATGTTGCAGTAATATGAAATAAGAAGCAAGCTATCACCTCTGGAATATCCCATACATTCTTTCTACCACTTAAAGCCTGCACCTTCGGTATCCGAGTATCTCGAGCTTTCAAAATTTTCATCTGCTCATTCACATCAACACGTTTCTCCAAACCAGCGTGAACAGCTATCAACTTGCAGCACCTGACTCCATTATCAGTGTTTATAAAGACATCATCCTGGTAAAACATGATCCAAAGACCTATCAGAAGTTGTTCATTTAAGCCACATCGGTTTGATATGACTATTGAAAGAAAGAGGCAAAGAAAGTAAACACACCTCTTCATGGACCCAAACCAAATTCGCAAGAAATTTCTTATGCTCATCAGGAACTGCCTTAACCAAATCTGCATGCAACGAACTGCTCTTTAAGTACAGGATCTAACAAAAACCAATTTTCATTGCACTACAAAACTTAGAGAGTAGCACTTATTTACAGCAGCGAAACCCCCTATACCTTGCGGTTGGGTGAATGGCTTAATTAAGTACTTTATAGGAAGCTTATCAATATAAGCTGAAAGCAGTTCATAGACTGATATACATATCCAAAAGTATTTTATAATCTCTATCCAACACTTACAAAAATACTTAGGCCGTGAGATAAATTTAAATAAGTTGTACATAAGCACTTCCAAACGCACCTATAATTCAACTATAACATTCACACATAACTTAATGTTACATACACATACCATTACCAACACAGCCAGCAAAAGCTGTAGAAGAAATAAAAACAACTTTCACCAGCACCACAACATTTTCTGCACTTCTCTTTGAAACCCTCAATATATAAAACGCTCATTTCTACTAAAGAACTTCAACTTATCAAAAACAGCATGATAAAGTCTACTCATGATTCACAATATGATTTTAAAACTAAAAATATGCATACAGACATAGTAAATTTGATGATAAGATAACCATAGGAGCTATACCATGAACTTGAGTCTTGTGTAACTCTTCACAAAAACAAAAACAAAACCCAAACACCAAGGAATAAAATTAAGTACTATAATTCATAAATATGCAAATTAACCAATTACTTTATTACGAATTTAAAAATAGCCAAATTGATTATATGAATTAAGATAGTAAACCATTTAAATTCGCAATCTCTCTTAATAGTCTAGCTTATGTTTTCCTTGCTTATTGTCTACTTCACCCAATCTACCTTGGACCTTCTTTTCCTAACATGTATTCTTGGTATCATGTGATTTGCTAAATTGAGGAATGCAGGCTAAAGTACGTGCTATAACTTATAACAGTTGGCTTTAAAAATCCACAATGACTTGAGGACATTTAATGATAAAAAAAATGAATCAAATGTCCCTTCTAGTGCAGCATTGGTATGTGACTACAACAGAAAATTCAACCTATTCAGTAAGTCAATTGCTAGTGGGAAAAAAATGCTTGAGATGACGACGACCGATATTATTAGCTTTAAGTATCGCCATTACTGGTTAGAGAATAAACTGATTGGTATATTGATTCAACAAAAACAAGAGAAAATTGATATAAATTGAATTTTGAGTACTAATATTTGTTTCCCTTATTTCTTTACAATTGTGGGGACTAGTACTACTAACGGAAAGCTGCATCGATATTTTAAGAGTTTCAAACTTTTCTCAAGAATTGATCCATGAGGTAAACTATCAGACATTTTTCTACACAATAAGCCACATTTCCACCCAGTACTTTTAGTTCCACTTTTGAATAATCTGAAATTGATTCTAGAGATGTACAATTGATTTTAACATGTTTGGTTGCTCTTGAGCAAAATTAACTTTCTCTTCAAAATTGATTTTAACTCACTTTTGATTCTAAAATTAATTTTTACGCTCAAGTTTATTGTTCAACTCACTTTTCCTTCAAAATAGACTTTATGTTTGGTTCTGCTTTGACAAGAATTGATTTTGACTAAGATGATTTTGTAAAATTGATTACGACTAAAAGTGAGCTACAAGTAAAATGACTTCTGTTTGGATACATTCATATAAAAGTGAGTTGAAGTATATAAATTTGTGCGTTATAATCAATTCTAGAATCAAAAGCTACAAATAGTAAGGAAGATTTTCAAGTGTATCCAAACATAATTTAAGTGTCAAAAGCTAAAATTGATTTCTCAGAAAAATACCAAGCATACTTTTATAAAAAGTTATAATTGCCTTTGAAGCATGGACACTCTTTGGATAAGGCGTGTCCCGGTGTTGGACAAATGTATAGTGTCTGACACCGACACGACACTGATTACATTAAATTATAATTATGTGATTTTCTCAAATTATTAGCTGTGTCGTGTCCGGTGTCGTGTCAGTGATTCATAGGTTTTGACACTTGAAAAGCATACATCTAAAAATGAAACCAAACAATCTATTCAGAATCAATTTTTGAGAATCTAACATACACCCTAAAGTATGGAAGATTAAGAACAGCAACATAATTTACATACCAGCAGAACCATGAGGAACCCCATAAGACTGAAAAGTGGGCCCAGCATCATAAATAGAACCCTGATACTCAGTCCCTTTAGCAACATTAAATTTGGCTTTTATTTTCCCACTCCACCTCCTCCCTTGCAAATGCATCCCTTCATACCCATCACCCTTAAACCAACCTTCTCTCTCCTCATTCTCCTCATACTCCTTCCACCCCTCACTAAACTCCGACCCATCAGCCGGCGGTGGAAGGAGGCGGAGGAAAGCGGCGAAAGCGAAATCATGGTTTCCGGCGAGGAAGACGTGTCGTTGATTCGGGTAACGGGTGGGTAAGGAGATGAGAAAATCGAGTACTTCGCGGGTTTGTGGGCCTCTGTCGCAGTAATCGCCGAGGAAGATGATTGTGGCGGTTGAGAAGATTGATTGGGGGATTGTGTGTGAGAGATTTGACCAGAGGTTTTGGAGTTTGGTTATGTAGCCGTGGATGTCGCCGATGCAGATTATCGTTCTGGTTTGTGGTGGTTCTGTCATCGCTATTGTTGTTGTTTTTGGTTTGGTTTGGTTTTGTGAGGTTTGGTTTTAATTTGCTACCGCACAATTTCGGTCCCAAGGAACATTGTTTTTTTCTGTGCAAATTAATTAAAGGAAAACATGGTCCTGCACCTATCGAACCCAAACCTGGCAACAAGGGTCAAGGAACATAGTTTTATTTTTGGGTTAATACATGTTAGCCCTAATAATATTAGCGATTTTTGGTTTACCTATGTAATAAAGTTTGTTTAGATTCCAACCGTGTAATTTGAAGATTCTTTACTTTTGGACCTTCATGAATTTTGACTGTATCAAATCGATGATATCGCAGGGGTAAACCGAAATTCTCGTAAATCACATGAGGCAAAAATACCTTAAATTTTGTAATTTAATGCAATGAAGATCTAAAACCAAAGAATCTTCAAATTACACAGTTGGAATCTAAACAAACTTTGTTACATAGGGTAAACCAAAAATCGCTAATATTCTAGGGCTAAACATGTATTAACCTTTTTTTTTTTGTGTTAAAAGTCAACAAGGAACATTGTTTTTCTAGTGTCTGGGGTTTGAATCTCAAACCTTGGTACGAGTAAACACAACATTCTAATATCTCGTCTTAAAGTAGCGAATGTTATAACGGTGAGTAGATGGGACTCCGTCTTTGATAAAAGTCAAAGTTGTTTGAGAGTCCAACTCGCAAATCATGTCTCTAAATTTATGGAAGGAATTCTAATATGGTAACAAGACCAGATAAATAGTGTTTGGACACAGACATATAAACAAGTACTTTTTAATGATAAAACGATATTTAAATATTTTGAAGATAATCTCTTTGAGTGTGTTCAAAGAGATAATCTCTTTGAGTGTATTCAAAGACTATTTATTTGTTCTTGTGACCATGAAAGAATACCTCAATTTATGGTATTAAGTAAATTGCAATTCATAGAAAATAGCACGAAACTCGGCATTGGTAAAAAAACTTTCCAATGCGAAGATTAGAATCATTTTGTTCAACATGAGAAACTCTCTCACAAAGACGACCATAAGGAAGCTATTTATCTTGCATCCTAGACGTATGGTTCCAAACAAAGTACATTTATCTTGCGATCCAACAACATAGTTCTGGACACATGGATGGTTTCTAAATTAACTTTAATCACTAGAGGCCATGACGTGATAAGCTAACTAAACCGATAAAATTTCACGCGAATCTCATTATTAGCGACTGAATTGCATATGAAGTTTACAAAGTAATTATTTATTTATTTAATGTGCTTGTATCTTTACGCGATTTTCATAGTTTGAAATAATGGAATGCGAGCTTAACGTGTCACAAGTTTTTAGTGTTGTTGCATTGATGTAGATCTATATGAAAGGATAGATGTTTTTAACATATAATCTCATAGTCTCTAAAAGTAAATTGACTACTCTGGACCAGCAAAACCATCATAGATATGAATCTATTTTGCTAATACATCTGTATCACGAATAATCTTCATGGAAGGAAGAATAATTGCAGCTATTGGTTTGTCTTTGTATCCACCACCTTCATCAATTATCAACCTTAAGCCTTCAGCATGGAGTTTTGCATGGTGACCACTAACAATGATGGTTGAACTTGCACTCAGTTCCTACAAGAAAAAAGTACAACCAATTTATTTGATGAAGGTTCAAAAGAAAATATGTTGCATTAATATAGAAGTAAGAAGCAAGCCTATCACCTCTGGAATATCCCATACATTCTTTCTACCACTTAGAGCTTGAACCATAGGACTTCGGGTATCTCGAGCTTTCAAATTTTTCATCTGTTCTTTCACATCTACACCTTTCTCCAGACCAGCATGGACAGCAATCAACTTGCAGCACTTAACTCCATCATCAATGTTTATAAAGACATCATCCTGGTAAAACATAATCCAAAACGCTTTCAGAATTGTTAATTTATTCGACATTGGTTAGCGAATAAAACAAGGACTGTTTGATATGAGTATAGAAACAAAGAGGCAGATAAAGTAATTAAGCACCACCTCTTCATGAACCCAAACCAAATTTGCAAGAAATTTCTTATGCTCATCAGGAACTGCCTTATCCAAATCTGCATACAATGGATTGCTCCTTAGAGAGTGTCATAATTATGTATGCAACAATCCATATACATTTTTTTGGCTTCTTATGCATGACAGTTGCAGATAAATCAACGAAAGAGTAAAATGAGTCTTGGCAATCCTTATTGCTCACATTACAGGACCGTGACTGAATCAAGCATCCATGTTTTCAGAGAGTGCCCTTAGGCATAGGGTGTGTGGCTGCAGCTTGTCCGCCCTGACCCTCACAGTGATTTTTGGTTGGCAGGTTACTTAGAAATGAAGAGGGGTCAAAGAACCTTGGCTCCTGTAAACCTTTTGTGGCTGAGTTGAGGGGAGTTTTGGAAGGTTTGACCTTAGCTGGAATTCACGGATACATGGCAGTAGACTAGGTTGATTCTAGGGATATCAATTTGCACCCGTATATGCTGGGATCCGCGCGAGGATGGGCACACAGGAGAAAGTCTCCTGGAGGATAAGAATCATAACCCTTAAGTTCTTGAGCAGTTTTTGAATAGAGTATTCTCTTTTATGAAGGAGAAACCCTTGAGAGATTTTCTCCTATTCTATCATATTTCTTAATAAAACTGTTATTTCTTTGGAATCAAATTCTCCTGGTGCAGCTTTGGCTAAAAAATAAAAGTGTCTCATATGGTCTAAATAGGCATATGCTTGAAAATCAAACGCAGCAGCCTATATTGTCAAGCATTCATTCACTCACTATAGATCATATAAGAATGTGATAGCTCTCCATTAGAAGCCATTTTCACTAAAGTAAGGAAGATTAAGTGTTTTATTTGGTTAGTGGTCCTAATATTGAGATTGTAGTGGTCAAAAGCTACTTGACCAGATTTTGTGAGGTTTGAATTATATAATAAGAACCAATCTTGGTCAGGGAACAAGCAACAATTTATAGCTTTCACTTTGAAGTTGAATCAATTCTAAATTTATGCATTTTTTTTTATATATCATGTTAAAGGAAAATACGTATATGGTCACAATAATTTTGATGCATTATTTGGAAACACACTCACTTACATACATATCATTTAATTAAAAATACACATTATTTAATTCATTTCTTTTTCTATGTTTGTTTAAATATACAAGTGAGTCTAAATATTGTACCCAAATCGTTGTGATCATCCAAAATTTTCTCCATGTTTGTTTTGAGAGGAAATATTTCCTGTTAAAACTCTCTTTTGTAATTACATATATTCAAAAGGAAGAAAAATATCAAAACAACATAATTTTATAGATATATCCACACCCAAGAATAATGAAATTTGTTAGAATCACGATAAGTTGATTTTTCAAAAAACTACTAAATACAACTTTCAAAAACCAAGGTAATTTGTATAATTCTGATAAACTCACAGTGATATCAAACATATATTTAAGACGGCCTATGTCGAGGCATACCTACCGGCGGAACCATGAGAAACTCCGTAGGACTGAAAAGTGGGACCAGCATCATTTACAGAACCTTGATACACACGACCCTTAGCAACGTTAAATTTAGTCTTTATACTCCCACTCCACCTTCTACCTTGCACATGCATCTTCTCATATCCATCACCATTAAACCACCCTTCTCTCTCCTCGCAATGCTTAAACTCCTTCCACCCTTCAGAAAATTCTGACCCGTCGCAGGGTGGCTGGAGGAGGTGGAGGAAGGCGGCGAAGGCGAAGTCATGGTTTCCAGCTAGGAACACATGTTTTTGATTCGGATGACGGGCTGGTAATGCTATAAGAAAATCAATTACTTGGCGGGTGTGAGGTCCTCTGTCACAGTAATCACCTAAGAAGATGATAGTGGCTGTTTTGAACTGCGATGGTTTGACGGTGTTTTCGATATTTGACCATAGGTTTTGTAGCTTGTCAATGAAACCGTGGATGTCACCGATGCAGCATACGACCCTTGCTTCATGGGATTCTGACATTATTTTTGTTGTTGGTTCGTTCTTG
>Ga0315913_1006927_pt1 | contig 13677 bp, 4 predicted proteins | sample MpolsnodulesMG_FD_207736 | JGI IMG/M metagenome (GOLD analysis project Ga0315913, IMG submission 207736) | Medicago polymorpha root nodule microbial communities from Los Angeles, California, United States - small nodules | ecosystem: Host-associated > Plants > Roots > Nodule | place: USA... | reverse complement strand
AAAAAAAAAAAAAAAAAAAAAACCAAAAAAAAGAAAAAAAAAAAAAAAAAAACTAGTTCCAACAACTACACAATGCTATCGTATCATATCACAAACACCTCATAACCCTAACCAATAGCACAAAGACCCATTAAACAAAAAAACAAATAAAGTAAAAGATGCTAAACCCCAGAAAGGTTCCAACAAGAAAATGCTCAAAAACCCTTAATTTAATCAAAAAAAATCAAAACTTTAAAACTACTAAAAATCCAATCTTTAAAACTACCAAGAGAGAGAAAGAAGCGATACACACAACTATGAACCGAATTAGGCCTGCAAAATTGTGAAATCTACAATGAAAAACTGACACAAAAACAGAAATGAGACCAAAACATAGGATAGTGTCGGCAACAGAAAGTTCTAGAAGAGAATGAAAAAACAATACAAAAACTGCAGATTTGAATGATGACAGTATTGTCTCAAGAACAAGGTTTGATCAATCATTTTGGGTATGGAAAAGACAAGCATTTCATTTTCAGAACATAAACTATTCATATTTAGTTCAATGTTTTTTTTCTCGAGAAAGTGGAAAAAAATAAAACTTTTTTTCCGGGAAAATAAAGTGGGAAAATGCTAACACAGATTTCCACGTAAAACAGATAGAACAAAGTTTTCTTTTTTTCTCTTTTTCTTTATCTTTATTTTCGCGGGAAAAAGCTATGAATGAAGCTTTTATTTTTCGTCAATGGTGGTCACCGAGAAGAAATAGTGTCACTCTCAATTTTTATTTGTTTCTATTTCCTATTTATCAAAAAAAAAAAATCACAATTAATAAACCAATAAACACGACGGCATTTGAATGAGATGATAAGAAATCTCTTTTAACTTAGTAAAAAATTTAGATTTCAAAGTGTTAAATCTTTTAAGAATTTTTTTACTAATTTCTATAGTTCTACTCCTATCTAATTAGAGTGATCAATTGAGTAAATCGATACTACTTAAGAGAGATAAAAAAGAAATAATTTTTTTATAATAAAAAATGATGAAAATTAGTGTCGTGGCAAATCAAAGTAATGAGAAAAAGGACCATCTATAAAAACATGTAATAAAAGGACAGAAAGTGATATGAATTTTTTTTCTTTATGTAAATGCTACTAAAAAATGAAAAATTCTTACCAATTCACCTATTGATTCAATTTTTCAATCTTGGAAGTAGAGAGAGGGCAGCACGTATGCACATTCACAACAACGATGTTTTCTTTATTTAAAAGATTAGTAAGTAAAAGATTCAAAGCCGACAATACCTCATAAACGTAATATTGTTGACTTGAGATTGGACCCAATCGAAAAGACTAGTCTTCTACAAACCCAAAAATTTGAATTCTAATCAGAAAAAATACTCACATGTAATGTTCGACAATAGAACAAATAAAATTATAAGGACAGATGTGTTTTATTACCGGTAGTTGAGTGTGTTGATGAACATGAAATGCGCCGTCATGTATTGTGTACTCTAACATGCTCATGTTGTTTTTTGACTAGTCATTTGAGTTGTTTGAGAACCAAAACATGTTCTCTTTTGTGTTCATTTTTTCGTACCTAGTACCATTTCCTAAATAAATTTACCCATTTTTTCTCTACTTTACCTTTACTTTTTTATTTTTGGTATCAATTTATACCTTAAAGTGCTATCATTACTGTTATTGATTGTTTCATAAAGGAAGGATCTTGGAAACTCACTAGTTAATTTACGTAGCACATAGACACCTCTCATCAACAAATTTCCAAAAAAATTTTAAATAACTCATTAAGTATATGGAACCAATCAGTGACAATTTGTTAATAAATTGACCTAACATTAAGGATTATTTCAATTTTCAAAAAAAATAAAAAAAGGAACACATTTTTATTAAAGAAGTGATGAAAAATAGTGTCGTGACAAATCGAATTAATGAGAAAGGACCGACCATCCATAAAAACATGTAATAAAACGACAGAAAGTGATACACGGGTTTTCCCTTTTTATCAATAAATAAATATGGGTATTTCCTTTTTATCATTAATAAGTATAAATGAATAAATAAATAAATAATGAAAATAAAAAAATTATGGATTCCCCTTTCAATTCAAATTTTCAATCTCAGGAGCAAAGAGGGTGAAAGAAAACATATGCACAGAGACAATGATGTTTCATTTTTTTTCTTTTGACTGAATAACAATATTAGGACCAATGTGAAAAAATTAGTCTTTTTTATTTTCTAAACGTGATAAATCAAAGTTTGAATAAATAATATGATTGCATTTTGGTATAACATTGAAAATTTACGTCCTTTTAATGTCACTAATGTTGTAATATGTGTTTGATTTTCAATTCTTCTTACATCAAAGATACGTCTAACAAGGCTCTCATTGTGATAATTATGATATGCTCACCTTTAATATCCATTGATTCATCAACCAAGACTAATTTTAGTGAAAGGAAATAAAATCAAAAATCTGTACTAGGACAAGATTTTTCATTTTTGATAAAAAAAAATAAATAAAAATAAGATGAGAGATAGTATTGAAGTTCAAAGTAGATGAGATTTTACACTAACTCGAAATACATTAACAAAGATTTACCTCCTTTCAATAACCTCAATGTTGTAGTATGTGTTTGGTTCCCGATTCTTCTTACATCAAACACGCATCTAACAAACCTCTTATCGTGATAATTGTGAAGCTAGTATTTGGTGCTTCCCGCGCGTCTGCAGAGCTCCCACCGTGGATCCAAACAGGCTTTTAGTATAAGATTTTTTTACTTGAAGTAAGTAGTTAAGTGTGTTGATCGTGAACATGAGATGCGCCGTCATGTGTCGTATTCTAACATGCTCATGCTGTTTGTTGACCACTCATTTCATTTGTGTTGTCTGTGAACAAAAACATTTCTCTTGTGTTGTTTTTTTGTTCCTGGTATCATGAATAAATTTACCTATTTTTTCTCTACTTTTTCACTTTTTGATTTTTGGTATCAATTTATACTATCAGATACTGTCATTGATTTTTTTACTAAAGGAAGACAGCAGCAGCTCATTAATGTAGCACCATACACAACTCTCCTCACCGAATTTACGCAAAAAAAAAAATAATAATAATTGGAAAGGATTTTCCGCAGATTTTAAATAAATCATTTAATAGCATTAATGCGCAAAATAACATCTAAATAGCATTAAATATACACAATTTGTTCAGGAGAATAAAGATAAGCAAGCAATTGATCTCAAGTGGTAAATGAGCTGCACCAAAGACAGGTAATTCAGGAGAATCCGTGTTTGATTACTGGGTAAAATAATTCTTGGCCTGACTAGGGATAACTTTTTAAATTGTATTATTTAATTATAAATTTATCTACTCCTCTTTTAATTATCAAATTAGCATAAAAACTTTTCAAAAATCATGTCTTTGTGAAATTAACTCAGTTGAAACTTGGTAGGAACCATAAACACCCTATTTATATCCACTTGACTATTTAAAAAAAAAATAGCATAAAAACATTTCTGTTAATTTCTCGTTTTTAAAATTCAATGCAATATTAGTGATTGTTTGCAATATCACTCTTTTTAATGTTAAGGATAGTGGGACACATGATATAAATAAATCATATCCTAATCATATATGTTTGATGCACCTATTGGACAAGATACGTTAATCATCTTTTTAATCTGATTATGATGCGGATTTAGGGATGACAATGGGTACCCTATGAGTAGGGTACTACAAAGCCCTTCCCCATGCCCACATTTGTAAAAAATACCCGTATCCGTGCCCTCGTGGGCAACAACTTCAGTACCCTTCCCCATACCCTATGGGTAGCTAAGTGCCTATACCCACACCCATTACCCGCACTTTAACTATGAAAAGACAATAAAAATATCACGATGAAATAAAACTATGGTCCAAATTTTTTAAAATTAACTCATAAAATAGTATGAATCGTAGTATTTAATCAAATAAAAAACATTCAAAATATCCCTAAAAAATTGTACACCGGCAGGATGGAGTTGTTATTGTATTAAGTAGTTTTTTTGGTTTAGGTTTAGGTTTAATTAGCTAAATAAATTAATTAATTATACACCAAAAATAAATAAATTATTTATGATATTATATAAATATGTATATGTGGGGTTGCGTGGCTGGGTAGTATAGTACCCTTACCCGTGCCCATATCCATTTAATTTATGGGTATTACCCGGACACGTGCCCAAACCCATGAAAGCGGGGTTGTACCCTACCCATTGTGGGTATTTTTTGCGGGTACGCATCAGGCCTGGGTCAAATTGTCATCCCTACGCGGATTTGTATTTTCAATCACGAGAATTGGCTGGGGTTAAAAATAACATGATAGTGCTAGAAATAAAAGTACAATTTTCAAATTTTATAAATATATAAAAAATAGTAAACAATCAAATAATTAATAAAATAGTTTTTAAAAAATCATTGACACTTCTAAATAAATAAAAAAAAATTAGAAAAAAAAATGAGCAACTAAATAAATATATGATATATATTGTATGTAAATGACAACAATTCCCTTATAAGAACATTATGTATATTTTAAAGAAAGAACATTATACTTAAGTTGTTAGAAAAATAAATTAATATTCATGTTTTTATAATATTCATAATAATTTTATTTTTAAGTATTCTGCTTTCAATAAATTTATAATTTTCTAGATTATATTAAATGAAAAAAATCGTCGAAAAAAAAATCATCCATGTTTTTTTAGTTTAATTCTTAGTATTTTTATTTTTTGAGTTTAATATCAAACGCTGTTTTATTTTTGTTTTTAAAATTAAAATTTTATCATATTTATTGTTTCATAATTTAAATAATATTTTATAATGATAAATGTGTAAATTATTTTATTATCATATTTCGTTGGTTTCTAACCCAACTCATATCTAAGATAAATTAAAGATTTAAATTAGAGATGCATGATATTATAAGATTCAATATTACTTGTGGAGTATATTTTATTCTCTCAACAAACCTTTGATTGATCGAGACAAAATATGATATATTACTCTATCATGCCTCTTTTATCTTGGTCATTAAATGAGTCATGGATTATTTATTGCAAAGAGATAAATAGATAAAATGATACTAGAAGTTGTTCTTGTGTCACTTCCTATGAATGGAATTAGTAGACTGCATTCATCTTATTATAATTGTCTCATTTGAATTGAGCATGATTTTTGAGAAAACAATTAACTGTGTTTACTTTGACAATGAAACAAGTTTCTTTTACTAAGTTGTTAGTGAAGTTATTAGAATGATTAAGATACAATAAATAAAAGTATATTACAAACGAGACACTTATAATTAAACGAAGGAAGTAATAAAGGATTATATTATATGAAAAAGATAAATAGCTATATCAAAAGTTGATAAAATTTATTGGTTGTCTCGGTATTTAAAAAAAAAACATTAAAACCAGAGTTAAAAATGAATGAAGAGAGGAACACTTGCATCGATACTAAATTAATATCTTTCATATAACATTTATGATAATAGTGAATATATCTCCACCGATCTCAAATAAAAATAAATTATATGTTTGTTGGCCTCACATACAAATAAAAGTTAATTACTTCTATCATATTTAAAATGAGAAGTGTTAAATGTTACGAAGCCTTTACACAAGAATATCAAGAAATGAACGCGTTTTACATTTAATAGAGAAAAAATTGTCAGTTTCAATTTTGATGGAAATCAAAGTATGCGATGAAATAAATCACAATGCATACACCTTGTATGTCCATAGTTTTTTTTTTCTTCTTCTTTTCTACAATGTATGCCCTAAGCTACAAACTTCAGAGAACAAAAAAAAATTATTAGTTCAATTTATTATTTTTCAATTAACATAGTTATCAATGTTTTAAAAACCGTACAACAATGATCAATCCAATTAAATCATGGAGTCACTTGATCATTGATCAAATTGTTGGGTCTTTAGTTGAATCATATAACTTGACCTAGTCAAAGACTTTAGTGACATATAAATTTCATGCTCAAAATTATAACTGTGCGCTAATATAAACTATCTTCCTTTATTTTTTGACCTTCTTCATAGTTAAACTTGTTAAGAAATTATTCTAAAGTATCGGAAGATATTGTACAACATAGAAAAGTATAGAGAAAAGGATAAAAGGAGAAGAAGAGAATATATTGCATTACTTCACAAGTGTGTTATTTACATCGCAATGTACGTCCTATTTATAGGATACAAAAGTTGTAATTTACAATTACATGAAGAGCCATGAGACTAAATATCAATAGGAATAAATAAAGTCATTTAGTCACAGTAGTTAAGGAATATAGAAGGTCTAGGGACAATAGACATCCACATCATATTTTCATTTATTCATAACACTTCCCCTTGGATGTCCATGAAGGATGTGCCTCATTAAAACCTTACTAGAGAAAAATCCAATGGAAAAAAAAAATTCTAGTGAAGGAAAAAGAGTACAACAACCTTTTGTGTCTTAATTTGCCTCATTAAAAACCTTACCAGTAAAACCAGTGGGATAAAACCATGGTTAAGGGGAAAAGAGTGCATAACACATTTTTGTCTCCCCCTCATAAAGATAACTAAGAAATTTCAATAATCTTTAATACTGGTTAATCAAAATCTTTACATGGCGGTGACTCTGTAGAAAGATATGATCTATCTCCATACTCTTCTCCAAATTAGCGGCTCGTGAGATATCTTCATATTGAGTTGTTGAAACAACATCTTTTTAAAATTAGAAAACCGCAAGTTTTTTGTATATTTAAAATCATAATCTTTAATATAGAGCATTCTCCACTTCCTTGATGTGGTGTTAGCATTTTCAAACGATTGAATGATATTGTTCTTTCTCTAAGGTACAAACTATGTGCTTGACTTTGCTACAATATCTGCATTGACAAAACTAAAATATCACGATATATATAATAAGCAAAATACATTAGTGTCCTTATTTGACAAATTCAAGTTGTTCATAACTTTCTTGAGGGCGTGATCTTTACTCACATCAAGTGACATCACAATCATTTTAATACATAATCAATTAAATTTGTCCATATCAACATTTATATAATAACAAATTTTAGAATATCTTCAAGATTTCTAATAATATTTTATACGATTATCATAAAATTGATTATAAGAAATTCATTTCCATATCCTTAAAAATGGACAAATGATGTCATCTTTTCAATAACTTTGATAGTATCTCTTACGCAAATGAAATCCTTCAAAGAGTTTAATATAATCATCACTATCAAGTGAGCCATACAAATATATTATAGCACATCTTTCATATAATTTGAGTCTTTCATGTGCTATTGAACTTAATCAAGTATGAAAAAGTTCTTGAATTCACTTCAGGTGAATAAGTGTCTAAAGAATATATGTCTCTTAAAAATAAATGGTAGATAGTTACCAATTCACTTCAGGTGAATATATCAAACTCTATATATAAGTATTTTACCATTCTAATTCTCTTTTCGTGCGAAAAGTTATACATATCTAATTAACTTCACATCTTCGAGTGTGCAGACTACAAGTCCAAAAAAATCCAGCTTTACAAAGCGAGTTTGATTTCACTGGAATTGTCTCTTTCTCTTTTCTTTTTCTATAATCTTTAATAGACTTTAACCCATGATCCTCATTATTACTTATTACATATAGCGCTATATTATATCCAAAAACACGTCGACGTTGACTTCATTTCGGTTTCATCTCATTCCATTGAGATCTTTCATCCATGACATGATTTATTAATATTTCATAAGTTTCAGGTACCTGATTAGTTCTTCTGGAACTGAAAAATCAATTATGTCAGAAAACTCTTTTAGAGTTTCTATATCCTTGTTTGGGTTATCTATCCTTTAATCTCCTTTACTTATTCAAGGATTTTTATATTTGGAACCGATTGATCTATCATGCTTCAGGCACGATTGAGACTCATTTGTAATATTAGATTATCCGACATGGAAATCTATTTCGTTTGGAGCATTAGCAGCTGATATTTGATTTATTTACCTTTGCAAATGAGTTATATCTTGAGGATCAAGACAATACAATAATATTTCCTTTCAAATTATTTATTTGAACTTCAGGTTCACATTTTCAGCTGCTTATTATCTCCCCCTAATATTGGAAAAATTAATCCATCAATTGATAATCAGTCTACTGGACTGTACATAAGTTGCTCAACACAATTAATGATAGACGGAGATTCATATATATCAAATATATTTTCCCAATATTCTTTAAGATTTTTCTTCGTGCATTATATTGGAGCAATTGTGATATACACAACACATCCAAAAATCCACTTGGATGAGAAATATTAGGTTATTAACTTAAAATCAATGATAGATTAGGGGGAATTATATATAGTAATGTATTGGCTTGATGCAGATCAATATCTCAACATACAAGATTATTGATTCCCAAAATAGAGTTTATAAGACATGGTCTCATAACCAAACTAGAGTTTATAAGGTATGGTCTGATAAGTATTAGTCATATAATTAACTTTAGACGTCTAAAGAATGGATCTTCAAGTCCATTTTTATGAGCATATGCTATCAACTGTTCAATGTTAATTTCAACTGACGAATGATACTTATCAAATGCTTTCTAAAAAGTTCAGAAATAAACACTTAGTCAAATTGTTGACCTAATAATCTCACAAATTAGTTTATGCATCATAATAGATCCGGGATAACCCAACCGGTCTTGCCAACGATTTGTAAACTTCTGGTTTACAATAATATGTGCTTCTACTGCAATATGTAAACTCCAGATTTACAATAATATGTGCTTCCATTGCACTAATATAAGTGTACTATAAATCAGAGATAATTTTTTTTCCACCACACTTATTTTCTCCAGAGTATATCTCGTAATATAGGGATATTTAAAATTTTATTTTCTTTCTTCAAAAACGTAATAAATTTCTACATGACCTAGAGGAATATAATGCATTCTCATTGTGTGATTTTATTCTTCCATATATTAGCTCTTCTGCAGCCTTCAATAATTTATATACCGCCAAATGTAATAATAAAATCAATTTATTTGTATCACCCATCTAGACATTTTTATAGTCTTTTGCATAAGAAATCTTTCAATTACAAACAATATCTAACAAAATGTACATAAAATTATTTGGAGCAATACTTTTTAGAAGGAATCAATAATAGAAATCTAATTTATAGTTATTTTGTCAACTAACAAGAATCTCATTTCAAAACAATGTGGTTTGTAAATCTTAATTGTTTCAAAATTAGCAATAATATCAAATTTCATTTTATATTTATTTTGACAACTAAAAAAGATTTTCAACTAAACGCAATATTGTTCTTAAATCTTAATCTATTAAAAAGAAAAATATTGGCAAACTCACAATTATAATATTTACTATTTCATTAGAAAAGAAATTATGTGGAGCACAATTTATAAGTGTTGAATGTGCAAAGAGATGACATAGATGACAATACCTCTTAATTTATATGCCTTATGAGAACTCATTAGTAGCAAAAATCGTAATCATCATAAGTCATAATAAACTTTTACCATCTTCGTATGTATCATATAAATGATAATCTCTACTATATCAATTCTTAATATTATTTTCTCGATTTTGCTACTTCAGGAGCATATTTAAATTTTATTGTGTTCAACTTATACTAAGATCAAATAGATCTTATATATTTAAATTGTGCTAAAGAACTCCACAAACCTCTATGAACAATAAGCAAGTAAAATCACAATTTTACAATACTTTAAGGATGATTTAATATTAAATTTTAGTTCTTCCGGAGCTATATTCCAAATCTTCATAAACAATTATCAAGAGACTTCTTTATTTGAGTGGTCCTTCATGGATCCTTAAAAAAAAAACAAATTAATTCTTCGATAACTACAATACATCCTCAACATATAACTCTTCAATACCCTTTTTTTTAAAGATAAAATAGATCTTATTTCCAACCATAAATCTATCAACACCAAGGAAGATCATAATCTTTGTTATCCTTGATATCCTTCAAGGATGTTTTAGTCTTAATTTTTCTTTCTTTTAAATTAATACTAAGATCAAGTTAACCATAATTATGAAGAGAAAAAAAAAATTGGTTAAGCAAATACAATCAAGTTAAACTTGAAAAATAATCTCAAAAGATAATTAACAAGTAATTTTTTTTTATCTGGATAATACAAGCCATATATCAAATTTTGGTGACTACATGATGACAATCTTAAAGGAAGAAACGATCACAAATATCTAAGTAGCATGACTTAAACATCAGTTATCATGTCAATGTGATTCTCATAATATAGAAGATGCATAATAGACAGGATAATAGAAAATACATATACTGATATATAGAAATATAACCGAACAACTGATATATATCTCATATCTTAATATAAGCAACACATATGCATGGTTCTGATAAGCAAATTAGGAATGAAATATACATAATATAATATATAGTGTTATTGGACCTATGTTATTTTTATTTAGGATGATATGGTCTACATAGGCCACTGTCTCATCAAAACTTTATTATAGGAAAATATTTTCTAGATAACTATTACCTCTGAAGCAAAAAGTGATACAACAAACCAAATTCGCAGATAACAAGTTTGATAACCGTCCAAGAGATGCATTGAAAACACATACCCAAAACTATCTACGTATATAGTAGTAACCCGATACTAGCAATGAATCCAAATTTAATCAAATCTTCAATTAAATAAACGTGATTTCGAAATGTTAAAAACAAAACTTATAGCAACAACAATATTGAGTTGTCATGTGAATTAACATACTACATAGCGCACAACTGAATAAAAAATTACCTATAAGTTCTTCTTTTGCACAACTCTCAAATTGTTAGAGCTTCGTGCTGATAACGTATTATGAAATTAATCTAAAGTATTGGAAGATATTGTACAACATAGAAAAGTAGAGAGAAAAGGATCAAAGGAGAAGAAGAGAATATATTGCATTACTTCACAAGTGTGTTCTTTACATATCAGTGTAGGTCCAATTTATAGGATACAAAAGTTGTAACTTACAATTACATGAAGAGCCATGAGACTAAATATCAATAGGTATAAATAAAGTCATCTTAATCTTAATATATACAAATGTTAAACAGTTCTGATAAGTTTGCCCTAATTAATCCCACCTTTTTTGGTGGATCTGAGTAATTTTTATGAAAAAAAAAAGTTTGCAAGGAATCAAACCAGATATCATATGCTTTCACTTTACAACTATAACCACTATGCCACTTCTACTTTTGTTGAAATATTGTTGTTTCCAAAAATGAAATACATGACTAAAATGAAATTACTTTGTTTTGGCAAAGTAATGACTTTTATTCCATATTCATTTTTGTTGATGTAATCTAAATGTTTTTAATTTACTTTTTTGAGATTGTGCATCCCGCCTTTTTTGGTGGTTCTTAGTAATTTTTATGAAAAAAAGAGTTTGCAAGGAATCAAACCAGGTACCATATGCTTACAGTTTACAACTATAACCACTATGCCACTTCTATTTTTGTTGAAATATTGTTGCTTCCAAAAATGAAATACATGACTAAAACATTTTTTTAAAGCCCCAACCGCCCTAACGGTTTCCTCTCTCATAACAGTTATTTTTTATTATTAGCGGTACCTTTATTGATAGTAGTTCTTTTTTTTTTTTGTGTACGCTAACTACGTGTTACGATATTAAAGTTGCATCTTTAAAATTGTAGATAATTTGACTGATCCATATGATAATTTTTTCATTAGAAACTTCACTTTTTCCTGTAATTTTGTCAGCCTCTTTATTTCTCCTATATTATATTACATGAAGTTTTTGTTCTGGCTTTTTATTTGCAAAAATCACTATAGTTGACTATAACATTACTTTGTTTTGGCAAAGTAATGACTTTGACTCCATATTCATTTTTGTTGATTTCCATATTAATTTTTGTTGATGCAAACTAAATGTTGTTAATTTACTTCTTTGAGATTGTGCATGTCGATCACTCTTAATTGTCACTTAATTTGATTGTTTCTGAGTTTAAATGTAACTCTAGGATTAATAATATAACCAATTTAATATTTTATATATGAAACTCTATAAAAACCCGTGCATCGCACAGGTTAGAGTCTAGTTTACATAGTAGTTAAAAAATATAGAAGATCTAGGGACAATGGACATCCACATCATATTTTCATTTATTCATAAGAAAACTTATATAAACACCAAAATTGAAATTCTGAACCCAAGGAGTAGTAAATATAAATAATGACGTTGTTGTCACATTTGGAGTTATGAATTGACATGTAAAAGCATGTGGACCTATCATATTTATTTACTTTGGTTACACAAGCATCAGTGGGATACTCTAACTCTCTAAGGGAATATATCATACTGACAATTGAGAATATAGCCAAAATGAGAAGTCGTTTTTGTCAATTATAGGATAATTATATAAGGTTTATCCATATGGCCCTTTGTCATGTTTATCACAAGAGACAGAAATGCTATCGCAATTAGAACATTTTTCTCTTGAAACTTGGATGGGAAAGAATAAAAAGATGATCAGATGTAGATATTTAGAGTAAGATATTTAATTTAAAAAGTGACAGCCAAAATTTTATAATGAAAGAGAGTTGTTCAACAAACATACGTGGATCGGATTTTGCATGCATCAGCACATGAATGTGAGACAATTGCTCAATGTTAAGAATTAACATATATGTAATTGTAGTGGTTTGGATGAGGAGGATTAGATAATTAGATACTCTACTATAATGGGTCTTTCATGTTTACAATTTTGTTCTTAAACATTAATCAAATGATTTGACCAACTTAACAACCAACTTATGATCAACTAAACAGTTCCTTGAATTATAGGATTTAATTAATTGTATTTCATTCTTCAAAAGAAAAAAATTAATTGTATTTCATTCATAAAAGGGTTTTATGTGTTTTTTTTCCTCAACTACTGATCTTTTTATATGATTTTTTTTCAATTATTGACAATTTGTTTTAATTGTTTCTTTGTATCAACTACTTGTCCGGATGTCGTTTGATATCTCAAATATGGTTTTCTACGATTTAGTTTGCTTGACTCGAAAGGGCTGTTATGTTTGTAGTGTTGACTTAGGGGGTTGACGATACAAGAATTGTATGTGTTGACGGTGAATTGATTCGTCATTTCTTAGAAAATGGGTCTAATGTTTTTAGGATCATTTATGATTTAATAAAATGTTTGCGGCCTTTTACGCATTGCTTTCTTTTGCAATCTGGTTTCTTGCTCCATGTTGGTTCGTTTGGTTGTTGGTGTATACTCGTTTGCTTTGTATTTGGGTTTTTTTATACCACTTTTGTTAATTTTGGTTGTAATACCCCTTTTAGGATTGATTATGTGGTGTTGGGTCAGATGTACGTCCCCCAACATTTTGTAGTTATTTTTTACTTAATCTATTTTCCTTTGCTTAATTTTTTTATTTTTTGTTTTATTAAAGTATCACTTTTTCTTGCGTAAAAGTTAGAGAATTCTATTGATTAAAAAATATAGCATAACCATTGTGACCAAGCCTAAACCCAATTAATTACGAGTAAACCAAAATTAGGTAAGCCTATTAAGTCTCTAGC
>Ga0315913_1006926_pt1 | contig 13677 bp, 5 predicted proteins | sample MpolsnodulesMG_FD_207736 | JGI IMG/M metagenome (GOLD analysis project Ga0315913, IMG submission 207736) | Medicago polymorpha root nodule microbial communities from Los Angeles, California, United States - small nodules | ecosystem: Host-associated > Plants > Roots > Nodule | place: USA... | reverse complement strand
TGAAGGAATTTTAGATTTGGGTGATTTGAGAGAGATTTTTTTAGATTTTAGATGACAAATGATGAAATGAGGTTTTCTGCCTTGTTTAAAACAGCACGTAGCGTGAGTTAACTAACGATGCGTTAATTAACTCACGCGGCGTTAGTTAAGTAACGCAGAGTTTAACACTTGCGTTACTTAACTAACGCATGAGCATTTTAGGCATGGCTGCAAGGCGCAAATGTTTTGTGCAGGGGGAAGAGCAATTCTCATTTGTTTTTGGGATGTGACTTTTTTGGTTCAATTTGGTCTTTGGTTTCATAATGTATAGGTTTTAGCATTGTCCATTCGGCGTGCCTTTCTGATCAATTTCTTCAATTTGGTCATTTATGAGGAGTTTCAAAGAATTACAAATCAACTTTGTATCCATCATGGGTCTCTTAGGTTTGGGTCATTTGAAAAGAAATTAACATTCAACTATTTCAACAAAAGCAGCAAAATAGCAACGTTTACTTGATAAAGTTAAACTTCAATATTTTTTGTGGTTGAAATCGAAATATGCTACGCTCGTTTTCAACTATCGCTTTTGGAGGCTTAATCTACTTATGTGTTTGAGAGAAGTTGCTTAGAATGCTTTTCATGTTTCTTTTTGTTTTTTGTGTTTTCTGGTTATCGTTTAGAACACTTTTCTTGTTTCTTTTTGTTTTTTGTGTTTTCCGGTTATCGTTGTAATTATATAAACTTTGGCCTAATTTTTTCTGGAACATCCTGTGTTGGGAGGACCGGTGTGTTGTTTATTACAGTTTCAGTTTGACTTCTTCAAAAAAAGAATAATCATGTAAAAGAATGTTTTTTTCAACAAAAAAAAATTACGTAACAAAAAAAAATTGGAAAAGAGGATAACAACAAAAAAAACGCTGGCAACAAAGCAGTACGTTGAACCAAGAAAACACATATCTTAAATTTTTTTAATAAGGATAATTTTGGATTTTTAAAATAAATGTGAGGATAATTATGTCAATGTAATTAAAATTGTATTAACGAATCTCTCATCTCCTCCCCTCTGAAAACCTCAATTTGGGGGAAGAAAAAATTGGTGATAGGACATAGGAGGGATTTGACTCTTCCTCCCTCCTAAAAATTGAACCAAACACATTTAAAAAAAGATAGTATTTTCTATCCTTTCCATCTATCCCAAACCAAACGAACCCTAAGGGAAAATCATTGTTAGTGCTAGTTAATATGGTTAAGAAAAAATTGGTAATAGGACATAGGAGGGATTTGACTCTTCCTCCCTCCTAAAAATTGAACCAAATACATTTAAAAAAAGATAGTATTTTCTATCCTTTCCATCTATCCCAAACCAAACGGACCCCAAGGGAAAATCATTGTTAGTGCTAGTTAATATGGTTAAGAATTAGTTACTCAATTAGTTGATGTAATTGAGTTCCATAAACAACATTATAAGTGTACATTATTTACCACATCTTTTATCAATTAAAATGATTCTTTATTAGATTTTATCTCATGAGTATTCCTATGGTGCTAGTTCGTAAGATACTGATTAAGAATTAGTTACTTAATTAGTTGATGTAACTAAGTTCTATAAATAGTCATATAAGTGTACATAACTCATCATCTTTTATCAATTAAAATAATTCTTTATCGGATTTTACCTCGTGGGTATTTCTATGGTGTTAGTTCATAAGAAGTTGGTTGGTAATTTGTTACTTAATTAGTTGGTGTAGTTCTATAAACAGCACTATTGTCTACATAATTCACCATCGATTATAGTCAGAATTACTTATTATATGTTTTTACCTCATTGTTGGGTCGTTAGGCAATGGCTCAAATTATCTAGAGGGGACGAATAGATACCCAAATTATTTTAAGTTTTTCAAAGGAGTTTATAGCGGAGCGGTGATTATTTTGAATTATGCTTATTTGAACACGAAATGAGAAATTGGCGTTAATGAAGATCAGCTCAAAAACTGAAATTACTGAACCAATGAAAACTAAATGAATAAATCAAATTAAATGATAGAAAAAATCACTTAATTTGAGGTTATTGAAGATAAGCTAAATTTTGATAATAACTTATTTGGATAAACACTTAACTTGTTAAAACTTGTTTTAAGCAAAAGTGAAATGCTAACAAGTTAATGATAAAAAAAAAACACAAAATTGATTCAATTTGGTGATTATAGATGATATATTCTAAGAATCATTTTTTATGCTATTGAATCTTTCCTAAGATTCCACACTAAATTGGGTTTCTTTGAATTAATAAAAAAAATTAGGTTTTTAAGAAAATGATTTTAAACCACAATTGAATCAATTCAATGCATAAATTAAAAGATTTAAGTGAGAAATAATTAAACACGAAAATTTATAGTGGTTCCATCACACCGTCTCGCTAGTGGTTACATCCACTCATAAAGAGAAACAACAATAGAGTTTTGTCGAATATTGAATACCAACTCTTTATTAAAATGTTTACATCAATATTCCTCCTTGAGACTTAAGATTTCAACCTAAAACACCAATGATTCAAAAATTCTTGATGTATCCCTTGAATCTTGTCACACAAGATTCAAACATCAACCTCTCCAAGATAACCACGCCACTCAACCAATTCTATGAGCTGATTAATCAAAGAACGTCCTCGATCTTAGAATGAGCCACCCAAGCACCTTGAACCTCCTTTGATCTTGAGCATTCAACATTTGATTCTCATTTAATTATTGATAAGCCGTCAATTGATCTTGAGACGTTGGATGAAGAAACACCTCCAATTTCTCAGAGGATGTGAAAGACCGCAATCTCTTTAAGTTTCAGGTACCCCAAATTGAAAAACCCTATTAAATCAAAACCTAACTTACAAATAATCCATGTCTAAGTAACTACAAGATTCTAAACTTCACGTCAATATCTAAGAGTTTTCAAAGAGTATAAAGTAGAATATGAGTTATTCAAAGAAGAGATTATGAAAAATTCATTTTTTGAAAAGTGATGTTATGTTTACTTAGATAGGTCGTAGGTGTTTCAAAAGTAGTGAGAAAATGGAGTTATAAAAAGTGTTGTCAAAACAGAGGGAATCTTTTTAATTTGGCTTATGTTTATTTTAGTTTTTAAGTTGGTCCCTTCTATTTTAAAAGTTTCAAGTTAGTCCCATAAGTTTTAAAAGTTTCAAGTTGGTCCAAAACGTTGCTCACATTGGAATAAGTCAGTCTCTTTCGCAACATGATATTGAGTTTAATAAAACCAAAAAAATTAAAAAAATGTTTTAAACTGATTTTCTAAATAAATTAAGGTTCTATCACTCATATTGTCAACTCAAATCTTTAAACGTTAAGTTACGAAAGGGACTAACTTATTCCAACGTGGGTAACGTTTTGGACCAACTTGAAACTTTTAAAACGTAAGGGACCAACTCGAAACTTTTAAAACATAAGGGACCAACTTGAAAACTAAAATAAACATAAGGGATCAAACATGCAATTAAGCCTTTCAATTTTAGGAGTGAAACGATTCATAATTTATTTTTTTTATGTGAAATGATTCATTTCTTGTAGTGAAAGTTTCACGTGTATTTACAACCAATCTTTCAAAAAGAAAAAGGTGTAAAACGATAACTCAAGTTATGAACTGTTTAACATGATGAAAGCATGAAAAACACCAAAATGGTTTGAAATTATTCATGAACAAGCATATGAAATGATTCACACAAGTTTCCAACTAAAATTTTATGAACAAAAAACTACGAAATGATTCAGTTGAAAGTATGAATTGTTTCACTAGTTGAAAACATGAAAATAACCAAAAACATGAAGTATTGAATGCTTGCAAGGTTTCAAAACAATCTTGACATGATTGTGAAGTTAAGATCATAGGAGCTACCAAGGTACACATATTCTATCTGAAGGTTTTATGATCTAATCAAACCAAACTTTAGTATAATACTAATATTAAGCCAAAGACCAAATTCATTACACACTTCCCCTTTTTGATGATGGCAAAACTTATATGCAAACCAAGTTGAATTTGTGTACCTTGAACATTAAGGAAACCTGGTGGAACCTTCTCTCCATTTGACATTATAAGAAGAAAAAAACGATTGAAAAAATCACTTGACAATAAACACATTACATTATACAATGGACCGGATACTATGCACTTACGCAACATATAACCAAATAAGTATGATAATCAAAATATTAAAATGATAAAATAAATCCATGGTGCAAGCACCTTAAGCATATACCATTTTATAAAATAAGCTAAGCAGATAGCTGGAGCCAAATAGACAAGTATAAAAATCTCAAATTATCAACTTTTCCCATATTTAACCAAAATTATAAATATATGATGAAATAAAAACTAAGAATCAAAGTACTATGTATACCATTGTCTTTGGCCTAAGATCTTATACCATTGTCTTTAACCATTCATCATTGATACCTTGTTACTTCTACCTTGATTTCACCTTTAGCTTTATTTAAGTTTTCATTTGTTACCATGAGAGTACTTATAGACTTTGTGCTCAACTTATTTAATTCCTTCAACAAGTCACTAAATTATTTTGACTAATTGATGAATGTTTTATCTTCAAGTTGTTTGATTTGAAGCCCAAGAAGGTCTCTTAACTCCCTCAACTGAGGTTTTTTTTTTCTAAGTAAAAAAAAATATATGGTTTTTTTAAGAAAAATGTTTGGTGGACATCTAAAAATCCCATAAACACCTTGAGAAAGAAAAAAATAGAGAGATTGATGGGATATATGTAATAGATTGACATATTTTTTTGAAGTTAAACACCTTGAGTTAAGGAACAACATAAGTAATTTTGTCTTATAAATTATTGAGAAATCATATTTGAGCAATTATTTGTGACAACTTTTATGACAATTTTTTCTCTCATACTCACATTATGTTCTCATTTTCTTTCTCTATTGTTTTAGTTTTTGTGTCAAGACCTACATTTCTTTGTATATTTTGTTTGTTCCACAAGTTGTCTCATAAAACGGTTGATCAAATAACATTACTCTAAATTATTTTAGAGCTATGATATATTCACATCATTTTTTTTTACAACTTTTCCAGCAACCTAAAAAATACATACCCTTATCATATATTGGCATATTATTTTGAAGTTTTTTTTCCTTTTAATTTGACAAAAATACCCCAATATATATAGAATTGTCAAAATAGTTGTTATAAAATAGATGTTGAAATATCACTTTTCTATTTTTTTTATGAGCAGTTCTGACATCGAAAATAGTTTATTTAAGGCTGAGATGTATGTCTGCAAAATTACAGTCTGTCGAAATTTTGAAGAGCTTAACAATTTTGCAAGCAGAAAAATGTAAGCAAGCAGAAAAGACATTTGTTTGTTTGAGGAGGCACTTGTCAATCATGCAAGCATTTGTATTTTTTTAACTATCCGATTCTCGGATAAATAGACATTGGTAATCCAAAATTCAGCCAGAAGGTAACTAAAATCTTGCTACAAATTGTTTCATCCAAAAAACAAACTCAAGTTCTCCGGAACAATTCGTCATTGGCAGATCTCATTAACCATTTAAGTCTAATTGCTTGGTTTATTAGTGAGATTAAAACATTGTAAACTAGCCGATATTCTTCTATTTAAACATCTCAGTCATTTTTTTTGGTTTACAATAATATTGATACGAAGTTTCTACCACCGTTTGCGGTGACTAATTTCCGTCGGAAAACATCTCAAACATTTTAACTCTTGTTATCATTTATTTTAAGATCCTCTAGGTGCATGATAATCTTTGATTTTGTTTTGCATTTTCTTGTGAGCGCAGTTACCACTGACTTTACTCTTTGAACATCACAACCAGCACCTTGCTATCTAGAGGATCTAAATCCTAACCATTGTTTGACACAATTTAAGTATCCAGTTTATCGAATCAATTCACTCAAAATCAGTATTTGTCTCCGCATAAAACATACACCAAAGTATCCATCACATTAACAGTTTATGTAGGAGTTAAACAAACTCAAAGTAAATAAGATCAAATAAATACATCAACTCATCAACATTTCAGAAAGGAAAAAAAAAACTGCGAAAGTCGATTTATTTTCTTCTGAAAACTCGGTATCCGATCCAAGAGCGAAAGTCGATATTATTACATCAAATGTGCCAAGAAAGTATCATCTCAATGTTTAGATTGTTAGCCTCACCAGATTATAACAGGAACAAATGATGCTGTAGTAGTTCAAACAAAATAGAGTTGCAAAATCAGTAATTAGAAGACCAGTTAGCAGCACTACCAACTCTTGGCATGCCAGTTGCTTCCTTCTTAGTATCAGCATCCACTTTGAAAGTTGAACCACACACCTCACCAGAACTATCAATTCTTGGTATTGGCTTCAACTCGTGAAGCGGATGCTCGAAACTCCTCAAACCTCCAGATGTTGTAAAGAAGCATCCTAAACATGTTGCAAACATATATGATGTTACTTCTTTTATCAAGTCCTTTGAATGAAATAATTCATAAAGACATGTGCAATATGGAAGAAACATTGATCGTGGACAATCGATTCATACACGAGGAACTTGAAATCAGATGTATAATTTCACAGTTAACACTAGAAATTCAATTGTAATTTGTAACATTGGTTGGTAAACTTGATGTTTCAAAAACTGGAGATCAAAGCGGTGAGGTTTTCAGGTAATGGTTCATTCGGTTCAACCGACGATTGAACTGATGAAAAATAGACAAGTAAAAAGTACAGGAACCAACCGCAGCTCAACCAGATTGCGGTACAACAGAGATCAAACCAACCGGAAAATTGGCCGATTCTCGATTCGATTCAGTTTTTTAACATTGTGTAAACTAGAAGGCTTGACTTGTTGCACTTCTCACATATAAATGGTGTCAATGATTCCATGTTTACCTTTTCTAAGACATCAAACTTGTTATCCCTAAGCTTACATCATTCTAGTAACTTATAACATATATACCCTCGGATACAACAATAACAACAACCAATCCCTATCCCATTATGTGGGGTTGGCTACATGAATCAAACGACACCATAGTGTTCTATCAAAAACTTTTAAACCCTCAGATAATAGCTATCAAAAATCAGGTCTCAAAAGATGTTCAGCAAGAGGGATTAAGAATTCATCTGGTTGAACACATTGAATCATTTTTTTTTTATGTTGAGGAGGTAATTAAATCATGCTACTACCTTTTGGGAATGGTGCATAAGATTTGCCACAGCTCTTACTAACAATCTCGGTGTCGTCTGAAAGAACTAGATTTTCATCAGCATCAATTCCCCAGAAAAAGGGAACACTCCCGTCAACATCCTGAAAAGAACCACAATAGTATGCAAGGTCAGAGCAGAAAATTATCGGAGAATAAGACATGGAAGACAAAGATAGAGCCTAGGATTACTTACAGAAGCAATAAACGCGGTTTGCGAACTGCTATCAAACAAGATAAATGCAAATTTGCCTTGGAAATCTCTCACAACTTGATCAGCAGGATAGGGACCACGATCTCTCAGAGTCCTGTAAGCCTCTATGACAATGGTCACCTCATTAGCTGTTTTGTTCAATCCATATTGTTGTTTAAGATTAGCAACATTATCAATGTGGCCTTGAAACAAGCAGAAGATGTCATCCACAACCGCAAACAGCCTGCGAACATGGGAAAAGAAAAATGAGTTAAATTAATCATCTTTTGGCCCTGTTTAGATAAAAAGCTTAGTGAAGCACTTATAGCACTAGCGATTATCATCTAAGTGTTTATGTAAAAGCTATTTCTATAACAGAAAATAAAATTAAGTCAAACTGTTTTCAAATCAGCTATAAGTTGATAAGTTGTTTTCATCAGCTATCCTCGAGAGTTTATGGAACGTATAAGGATTAATATTCATCAAGTTGTTTTCAAATCAGCTATAAGTTGTTTTCATACACCAAATCAATCTTAAAGGAGAACGTATAAGGTTTAATATACATCTATGTTAGATATTTCTTCTGCCTTAGATTAAGATAATTAATAAAAACAAGACATAGACAGAACTGAAAAACATAACATATGCAATCATGTACATACATCCCAAACAAAGAACAAGGAAAATGACAAAGTTTTATTAATAGTAGGAGCGCAAGTTGCATATCTTAATTAAACACTTTATTGTGCCTGTTCTGAAAAACTATCAATAAACTAATGAATGACAAAATTTGTCAATACCAGAAGTTTTGACAAGTAAAGTTCTAATAAGATTCAGAACTATGTAGCACTGACAATTAAAGTTGTGTCTCGTGTCCAACATGTGTTGGCGTTAAACACAGACACATGTGGCTACTTTCAATCACTTCCATTTCTCATAAATTATTATCGGTGTCAACGTGTTAATGTCAGTGTCGTGTCTAATGTCCGTGTCTGTGATCATTTCATAGGTTTAGACAAGATGATTGAGTTGGATTAAAAATAAAAAAAATCTAGAAAAGGTACTGGCTATATAGTACACAAATTTATCCACTCCACTGGCCATGAATATAAATAATTTCAACAATAAGACCATATAATTATAAACTACTAAAAAAACACAGCTTTTTATACAACACATAGCACACAACTTACCCCAACAAGTATGAATTCCAAAACATAATCAATACAGCAACCAAGTTGTATCTACTGAGTAGACTCGGCTACATGGATCAAATTATGTCACTTTCTATCGTAAACCATATTTTGATCCAACTCATTAATCTCTAAATCTTCCCAAAATAAAAATTAAACCCAATAATCAAAACATAAATTTTCACTTCTAAAAATCAAATTTTTACCACTTCATAAAATTATTCATAACATCAAAATAAAAAACCAATATTCCAACTATGATCATCAAACTACATCTAAATATTACAAAGACAACAATTCAGTAATCACCATTCACCAAATGTTCAAGGGATCAAAAGGGTAGCAAAAACCCTTATTGCATATCCAAAACAAAAGGTTCCAACTTTGATCTTTTCAAACATACCCAGATAAAAAAAATGAAAATCACAATAAAAAAAAATGATGAAATTGACATAAATAGGAAAAAGATGAGAAATTGATACCTTGGAAGTAAAGGGTTGTTTTTGTGAAGAGAATAAGCTAAAAGAACAGAAGAAGCAAGGTTAAGGGTAACAGAAGAAGGGTTAAGATACCCAAAATGTTGAGCCAAAAAAGCATCTTTGAGTGATGAAACTGAGTTTGATTCTGGACTCTGTAAACCCTCTGGACTTTTCGCAACAGATTTTGAGAATACTGCCAACATTTTTGCTTTTTCTTTAAAATTGATTCTCAAACTGAATGCAATGAATGAATTGAAGAGACTTTTTTTGTTTTTGTAATTTTTTTTAAAACAGTAATTAAGATTGATTAGAGGTTGAAACTGACAAATTAAGGTAATTTGTGTCAAAAGATATTAATAATTATGTAATGATGATGATGATGATGATAAGGATTAAATATGGATTATTGTATGAGGTGGCTAAGATGAAGCACTAATCTCTATAACCTTCCATTTCAGACAAATTTCTAGGAAAGGAAAACAAAGATCGTGGCTGTATAGTAATTAGTAGTAATTGATGAGTCAAGACTCTTATTTTAATTTCTACTTTTCCTTCGACAACGTTTATAAGCAGAAAACAATTTTTTTTAAGTGTATTGAATAACTTCCTTAAAAAAAAATGTATTGAATGATTAATGTATATGACGTTTGAATTGATGAGATAAATTAGTTATTTAATAAATTTAAAAAGTTGTTTTTTGTTTATAAATGTAATTGGAAAGAGTAGTTGTTTGTGTATTAGATATGTTTGAGATGTCATTTGGATTGTTTTGGAGTTAAAAGACATCTGATCTAAAATAAAAATTGTATGTCAAATGATCAAATTAAACGTATAAGTCATAGGTTTAATGATAGAAACTAATTAACCAAATTGTCTCGGGTTAGTTTTGTAAAAGACTAAATAAAATCTTTCATTTGCTGAGGATTAATTTAGGTTACATTATAGGTACAAAGTTTCCATAGCTCAAAATGAGTTATTTTCTTCAATAAGATTTTCTCGAGCTGGAATCCTCTCATTTTGCTGCAATAAATGACAATATCCATTACTACAGTTTTGATGTAAATACGTGATATAAATGCATATATTTTTAGAATATGTGACATTAATTAGACATTTATATACTAAAACTATAATAATGAATATTGGCATTTATTGTAGTAAATGGAGAGGATTTCAACTCGATTTCCCCATACGCCAAAGTCAATAATATAACCCCTTATCATCTACTTAAGGAGTTTAAATCTCTTACCCTATATTGAGATAGCTGAAATAATATGTTTTGGTAAATTATGAATTTAAAAAGGGTCATGTTAACCGGTGCTTCCGGGGCACTGGTTAAACAGTAAAATATAGTAATATTTGAATTAAATGATTAAATAATGGCCCAAAAAGGGTAATATTTGCACTCAAAGTTGTATAATCAATGCTTAAAAAAAAATTATTTAAAATTTCCTCTTTTGCCTTCCTTAACCAGTGCCCCGGGGACACGGGACACCGGTTACCATTACCCATTAAAAAAACCGAAAAACAATAACAGTGTGTTGTTTAACTTCAAAGTTAGTAGAGGTATTAGCTAATAAATTTCAAAAATTATTCCCTTACTTCAAGTGATTGTGTTGAAGAAGAAATTTTATTCCACGGTTGTGGGTTCTTTAACTACACCAAAAAGTGTAAGTACATTATTTTTACAATGTTTAAGCTATTGAACTAAGATAAGATAAGTAAAAATAAAGACACAAAAATAAAATTAAAATGCGTAAAATAGTTTGTTTGTTTGTTTGATTGTGTGTCAAAATAACGCATAAGTTAAAAACAAAATAGCATAACAATTATTTATTTATATAAGTACATTCAGAACAAGTTTTACAAAGAGACAACTATAGAACAACAATAAAATGATAGAAAATAAACAGTAAATGCTAACCCTAATTACATTAACACTACAAGTCTCACACCCATCTCTTCTAGTTTTCATATAAAATCATCAGATTTGATAGCAACTGGTACTTTCACTTTCCCTTCTCTTATGGCTAACAAGTCCACATTATCATCATATAAGTAAGCTTTCAAGAATGCAACCATAACTCCTCCAACAAACGTTCTCATATGTTTCCTTGATTCACCATTCTTACATAAACAATAAGTAAGTTTTCCTCTAACTCCTGGGGTATAATCATCCAACATGTCAAAATGACCATAATCCTTAGCCAAAAAATACCAAGAAGGTTTCTCACATTCACTAAAAAAATCCTCATGATTGACACCTTTAGGTGCACAAGGAGGAAACAAAGGGTTCTTTTTCACATCACCTAAACCAGAACCAATAACCAATGTTGCCATATCAAAATCAAATGAATGAGGAACATGAGTGATAATTGGTGGTGATGTTTGTAATCCTTCACCTAATCCATCTACTGGATCAATTCCAAGTATAGCTGAAAATTTTAGATCAGTTTTGATGTTTAATTTTCTTAAAGCAATTGCAAATGATGTTTTTCCGCCGCGACTATGGCCTCCAAGTGCTAACTTGTTAAAATTTGGTGTTATGTTTGGTGGAAGAAACTTGCATAGTCCTTTAGATAGCCAACTTGTTATTGTAGCTATAGAGTAAATATCATCATATATATCTGGTCCAGTAACTATATACAACTGAGAGTGAAAACAAAAGTTAAACTTTCATTTCACCAATATATAATTGTTTGAAAAAATGTGGTTGCAAGTATTAGTATTTTATAAGCAGTATTCAAATACTATTTGTATCAACATTGCATGAAATTATAAACCATGAAACATGCCAACAAGAAAATACATTTTTATAAATATATAATGTAATAATATAATAGTTCCTGTCAATTTAATTAAGCAAATGAATAGAAACAAAGTGAAGCAAGAAGAGGTTGGCCCAGTTCTTAAATAGGTCTAACCATTCATGCCCTCATTATATCACCACAAATCTTAGTAGTTCATTTGGTTACTTTGTTTTATTGAAAGTTCAATTTGGTATTTTATGGATGTACAAGATTAAAGGTAGGTGTAATAAATTGGTCCTTCTCCTTTATATAATTTATTTAATTCAAAACTATATTAATGAACACTTTCAATTCTTCATCTTTCAAAAAAAAAAACTTTGAATTCTTCAGAAAAATTGAAGAGGATCCCAACTGCGTAGCATTGCCACTCATCCTCTTGTTGTTGTAGACTCTTTAATACTCTTGGAGTAAGGATTCTCTATCTCTTTGATTTTGACCTATTATTCTTTATCATGTTTTACTATTAACAATAATTCAAAATCTTATAATGATAAATCCAACCACAAATATTGTTACGGTCGTATTATGAAATAAAAGTTACTCCCACCATCCCATATTACATGATACATTTGATTCTGTTACGTATGTCAATGCATAATTTTGATCTTAAATATCTTTAATAATATATTAGAAAAAATTTCATCTTAAACATCTTTAATAATATATATTAGAAAAATTTCTGAAAATTTGATATTTTGAAAATATTCGTCAAAACAAATCCAACAACATCTTATATGTTATAATTTATCTCTGTATATTAGTAGAAAAATACAGTTAAAATATGTTATGCAAACAATGCACATTTTTAAAATAGATCATTTAAAATAGGACGGATGGAGTATTACAATTTATATGCTAACATTTGAGTGGTGATATACTTTGATATAATATTAAGATTTGTTTTTCATTTCCATATATGATGGTGATTTGCTTTTAATCCTCGTAATATTAATATGCTCCTAACAAGTACTCTTTTAATTATTATATGTAATTGGTGTTTCTTCTAGTCATCGATTCACATCCCTGCCATATGGTCTTTATAAAGATGAATTATTCCTAGAAGTGCTTTTTGTAAACAAGATGATACTTACATATTAAGATGTCATGTGGGGACTAAATACCTGAGGAGCAATGACAATGAAGCCATGAGAAGCCACATGTTGGATAAGCTGAGAATAAAATGAGTTGTAGAGAAGATATGCATGTAGGAAAAGTAGAAGTGGGAATTCTCCACCTTCAATAGGAGTAGCAATCAAAAGAGATCTTGGTGGTGGAACTGATCAACATATGGAAAAATTAGTAGTACACATGAACTATATGAGAGAAAAATACCAACAAAAAAAACTATGGTTAAATTAAAGAGGTCTGCTTATAATAGAAAAGTTAATTAAAGTAGTACCATATTGTGTATATGAACCAGAGCCAACCATTTGTAGCTGTGTCGTGTACTTGCCGGTCTCAAAGACATAAGTAACAGAAGAAGACATACCTGATGGTTAAGCTAAGTGCTGCTTTTGGCTGAATAATATATGATGATGGTAATCTGGTGTGGCATTTATATAGTCTTGTTCACTATTATAAAAAGGGTTTGTCTAACATGTGCAATATTGCACATGTTAAATAACTAAAAATAGCAACTATTTATTGAAAAACAACAATTATTTATTAAAAAATTATATATTTAATAGAAAATACACAAGTTCCAATACAAACATACTACTTTAAACTTCTTAACATGTGCAAATTTGCACATGATAGAAAAACCCATTTTAAAAATAGTGTCAT
>Ga0315913_1006925_pt1 | contig 13678 bp, 6 predicted proteins | sample MpolsnodulesMG_FD_207736 | JGI IMG/M metagenome (GOLD analysis project Ga0315913, IMG submission 207736) | Medicago polymorpha root nodule microbial communities from Los Angeles, California, United States - small nodules | ecosystem: Host-associated > Plants > Roots > Nodule | place: USA... | reverse complement strand
AACCGGTTTACAATAAAATATGGTCATGGTTAGGAATCCAAAACCATATAAGTGGTTTATATATGGATATGGTTTGGTCGGTCAAAATATCCGACCATGCACACCCCTACAAACACAGTGTTGGAAGATAGGGGTGTGCAAAACCCGATTCTGGCTTACGACCCCTTCTGACTCGGATGTAATGGGTCGGGCATGACTCAATCAAAAGAAAAACACAGACAAAAAATATGGGACATGGCATGGACAAAACAAAATCAGGGACTAAGTTCGGGTTATCTATTCGTCCCAATTTAATTTGAGGACAAAGTTTTTTTTTATTTTTAATATTAGTTTAAATACTCTCTCAGATTCGGTGGTCTCTCAAAGATGACTCTTTCACTTCCACAATACTCACTTTCTATTTCGACCTCAACCTAGAGTTCACTTCAGACGTCATCCATCCTCACCTTTTCTCATTCACTCTCATGTTGTCACTTCTCCAACTCAACCTCATATCGTCACAAACCCTTATTGAGTAACGATTGCACTCTTTAATTTATGCCCCTTTTATTTTGGTCATATGAAAAACAAATTGTATTATGAATCTCTATCAATATTGTTCAAGGCCTAGGAAATGAGGTCAAACAAATCATTGCTTATATATTATTGTGGGTTTGCTAAGTTTGCATTTCATAAAATCTTATTCAAAGGGTCAACTTAGGTTGCGTTTGGCCCAGCTTTTTTTAGGGTTATAAGTAACTTTTGAATCTATGTAGAAAAAAAGATCTTTCAAAATTTCATTTGATTAAAGTTGAAGTCGTTTGGTACTCACTCCGTTCAATTTCTTGTGGAATAACTTAATTTGACCAGATTTTTTTAACTGATATAGAAAGACAAATGTTAGTAAACAAGATGTCATTTGATTTTTGTCGATGAATATTTTTAAAATTTCAATTTTTTTTATAAATTTTTACTCTTAATAACTAAATATATTAATGATCAAAATTGTGTATTAACATGTGCGAAGTGATCAATTGCGACATGCATTTAAAATCAAAGTAATGAATTTTTTATTTTTAGCTTAAGACTATTTTGAAATTGAATTTTATTTGATAGAACATTTTTACAAAACTCTTTTTGGCTAAATTTTAATTTAATATTAAAAAAAAAAAAAAGAATCTTCTTTTACCATAATTTACTACAAAGTTTTTTTTTTTACGATTACAAGGAAGTTTATTATGATGATACTATCTATATATTCTATATGAAGCGTTCTATATTATTATTTTTTGACTAAATGTTTGAGTAAAAAATTGAATGTTATTTGAATTTTATTATAGTTTATATGAACTATTCTATAGTGTACTGTACTTTTATTATAATGTTTATTATACTACGTCTTATTGATGGCAAGTTTATCATTTTGAATAAAAAAATAATAAATGTATAAAATGTTTAGAACCTGGAATCGAAGGGAGTAACTCTTGAAAAGGTAGAGAGTTTTTAAAAGTAACTCTCTACAGCTTTGCCAGAAGTACTTAATTCGGTTATTTTACACAAGAAAAATAAGCAACTTCTTTTACCAAGAGCTTATCAAAATACATGTTTGGCCCAACTTCTACATTTATGGAGTAAAAAAAGTTTAAAATAAGTCAGGTCAAACGGTACCTTAAGCATAAGCTCAAACAAACCATTCCTTTATACACAATCCGTATTTTCCTCAATTTTATACATTTTGCACAATTTCACATATCAGGGTCTTACTCATGTGTCTTGCACTCTGATACATCATCTTACTTTGAGATGGCCATGCTTATTCATAAATCAATGTAAATTTTAGTTCGCTTCTTAAAAAAAAAAAAGTTCATTATAAAATATATGTATTTTTAATGGTCTCAAAGGATTATTTCCCAAAATTCTAATTTGATTAACTAAGTAAGAAAATTATCTCCAAAACACTAACTAAATTTTCTTTATTGTGATTACTAATTTATTTGTTTCACTTTTGATCTAGGTCTCTATCACACACACACTATTCCTTTTTTTTAATCATCATATAATTTTTTTTCTTTCGATAAAAACTTCAATAATATGATGTTCTTGTACAATAAATCAATATCGATATTTTTTTTTGAAGAAAAAATCAATATCGATATTAGATTCAATTTCTCTACTTTGCACATTATTCTCCCGATGTAAAATCAAATCAAAGGAAAGAAATTAATTTATTTTCTTGCACAAATATTCATAGTTTAGTCGAACACAAGAATCAACTCAATATATGAAAATTGTAAACAAAAAAATATCAAGAGAATGTAATTCATAAAATATATCAAAATTGAATAAAATTGTACAAATCGAGAATAAATATCATGTATTAAGGGATAAAAAACTATTACCTCCATAATCATAGCATTGTGAATAATCATTGTCGCCCATTGCAAATTAGAGCTCTTCAAACCCTAAACAAATTCCATCCAAGAATCAAAAAATCAAATTTGATTACCTTGATTGTTAAGAATATCCAAAATACAAACAAATAGGAGATTTATAAAAATGTATCACGAGAATCATGCATAAATATTATAAAATTGGATTTTTTTTTGTTTCACAAAACATCTTACAAGTAATTAAAAATTCAATTAATAAAAAGCAATCAACCCACAACCTAGTGACTTTAGGTATACTTCGTTTATGCGAATTCGATTTGATTAGGCATCAGAATGTGTTCGATTAACCATGGCAGTGAACAAGCGTCATAAATAACATGATTAATGTCATAACATAGTTCAAGCAATACTAGCTAAGCACCAGAACATGTATCAATTTTTATTTGAACTAAATTAAACAACCCAAAAATCAATTCAAATCATCTCAATTGCAAAAACTGAAATAAATTGAATAAGCATCAATAGAATTGATTTTATGCACACAAATAAAGATACATAGAACTGATAAAGAAAGAAATAGATATGTAATCGAAGTACTATTAAAATCCAAACCTAATAATCAATTAACGACGTACACTGACACCTATGGATCGATCTAGGGTTGTAGGCGGAATGAAAGATGGATTTTGGATCCAACAATTATCCTTATTTATACGGATAAATGGAAAACCTAATATCATTTGGGTCTAGATAGATTGAGCATGAGTTGAGCTTTAGATATCAGCCCACAATATTATTGGCCCAAATTTGTAATCAACTTCAGGGCTTCAGAGATGCGCATTGTTTTACAAGTATGACTTCTACAATGGGCTCTAGATCAAACATAAAACTCGTAGCTCTATTCCTTTCATTTCCAACGCTTATTTGAACACTTCAATCAGATACACACATCGAAATTTATGGTTTACATGGTGAATAGGGGTAAGAACATATTAAATATGCTAAAAATATGATATTAAGCATAAAAAAACTCGAAAAAGATAAGAATGCAAGCCTATAAAAAATGAGCTATAATGCACTGATCAAATTCTACTAAGGACAGTGTCTACGGTTCGGATTTGAAGATCACTAAGTGGTTCCATATTGGCCAATAGGTATGTGCCACAACATCAACTTCAATCATAGGTTAAGTTAATTTAACTACACACTAAAGCAATGGGTTCATTGACATCACACTTAAGGGTTAAGTGTTAGTGTCTCCCAAAAAACTAAGAGTATTTATGGGTGGAATAATTTAGTGCAAGTATACACATTCGAAGTTATAACATAAAAAGATATTGATCTCACAGGGACTGTTGTGCTATAGTTCCTCTAGCTTTCTGGTAAATAACTTATTTGCAAGAAAATAATATGTCACAACAATAAAATAAATGTAAAAGTTTGGGAATATAGTTAAAAAGACTTAGAAGTTCTCAACGATGAAAATGTGGTTTAAAGTTTAAACAATGAATTAGTTATGACAGAGCTTCACTACGATCTACAAAGCTATAACTTTCTATGGATTCATAGAAACCTGGTGGCCTTTGGGGTATGTCGACTCAGCCATCATGTTAAGCATGGGAATACACACCTTCACCGAAGTACAATAACAGTATTTAACATGCAACATTAGTAGGTTAGGTTATCAGTAGCTCTCCAACAATGGAAGAGGTTGAGCCTCGCCTATGACAAGAGTAATTGTTAGATCTCAACGCATCTCATCGCTCCTCGAAGATCTAATTGGCATTCAAGCTGTAACACCCTAAACCCTTAAAGCGATAAATTACGTAAATAATACAAATCATACAAATGATTTAGATGTTACTTCTTCTATAAGTCTAAAACATGCATAAATAATTTTGGGTTAATATGTCTTTACCCCCCTGTAAAAAAAAAAGTTTAAATTCCAACCCTATAATATGAAGATTCTCCACAAAACACCCCTGACCCCATCCAGACGCTGACGTGGCACACCACTGTGTAATTATTTTAATTTTTTTTAAAACCTGACACGTGTGTAATGGACACTGACGTGGCACGCCACTGTATAATTATTTTTATTTATATTTTTTCAAAACTTGACATGTGTGTAATGGTTTAAAAAATTATTTATAAAAAGATAAAAAGAAACTGAAAATTAATTTTCAAAAATTTAAAAACAAGAAAAAAAATCAATTTTTTTAAAAAAAACGAAAAAAAATCAATTTTTAAAATTTTAATTTAATTTGGATTTTTTTAAATTTTTTTCGAAAGTTTCAAAATATAGTAAGTTAAGGAATTTTTTTATATAATTTATTTGGAAATTTATAAATCTATACTATATATAAAGAAAACTATCCCTTTCAGCACACTTTTGGGTTGAACTTTTCTTTCCAAAAATACCCTTAATTTTTAATTTTAATTTTAAAAACAAATAACACATGTAACAAATATATAAGAATAAATTTTAATTTAAGGAGAAAACACGTGGATTACTAATCCATGTCACTAATCGTCCCCGTTATGCACAATTCCTTATGAATTGTTCTTATCGTTAGCCAATTATAAAATAACACGTGGATTACTAATCCGTGTCACTAATCGTCCCCGTTAGCCCTCTTTTACCTCCGTTAACCATCGATCAAACTCACAAAAAACTAGCACAAAACAAAAACTCATGTTACTTTTTTATCAGCCGATTTTATGTTGTACATTTGTGTTGTTCCCCTCAATACAACCGACAAAGATTGTCAAGTATTTTCATATCCCTTCCACAAAAAACAGTATTTCCATATTATTTGATTACTTCCACAAAAAACAGTATTTCCATATTATTTTATTAAGTTACTCTTCCTCAACCTTTGATCAATTGTAACAAACGTGAGCAAAAAATAATGGTAAAGATTGGACTTTAAATCCTCTAAAAAAATTAGTAACAAACGTTTTGCATGTACACAATTGATAAACTGCTCCCATGGCCCCTATCCAATATCCAACAAAATACAGTAAATTTAAAGTGTTAAAACCATTTAAACAATTCAAAATTGTTATACCATAATTACACTCATGTTACCAACAACTAAAAACAGAAACACTAGAAAGCTTCAAACCATCATCTTTTGTTTTTGGTTACATTCAAACCACCATTTGAGAGGCCATTAAAAGAGAAGACCGCCAAGAAGTATGGATACGAATACCGACACCAGATACAACACAGATACTGACACGTCAATAATGTTGATAATTTGAGAAAATCACATAATTTAAGGTAATCATATTTGTGGATGCGGATGCAACACGTGTTCAGACACATCTAATATAAGGAATGTATGTGATTCATAGGCGAGGAGTAATATCATAATTCGTAATCACAATATAAAAGAAGAAAAATCAAATAGAAGTGGAAATAGAACCTGTGGATTAAAGATAAATAAATAAGGTAGAAAGAAACAAATGGCTACACTACCATGTCAACAAGAATTCCTAAACTTAATTGCTCAAGGAAGTATCCCACCACATATTTTAAAGGTAAAAAAATGGTGCACCTTTGATGTTGTTGCGAAAAATAGACCCTAGATATGACCTGTGTAAAGGGACACTATTGTTATGTCGTGGTTTACTTAAGAATATGTTGGATGTGGAAATCCTCTGGAAGCAATGCTGGAAAAAGAGCATTCTTGCCCAGAATTAAATTAAAAACAAATACGAGTTCAGGACTTCCCTTTGTGCTTAGTAGAAAACAGTTTCCCGTAAGACTAAGTGTTGCTATTACCATAAATAAGTCACAAGGGCAGACCATTCCCAATGTCGAAATCTATTTTCCACGACATGTTTTCAACCATGGTCAATTATATGTAGCTCTATCAAGAGGAGCTTCTCAAAATTCAACAAAAGTTCTCATTAAAGAAGGGAAAATAAAAGGAGAATATGAAGACTTTACGAAAAATGTAGTTTTTAAAGATATTCTTTTATCGCAATCATAGCAATGTTTCTTTTACATAACATGTCATTTATACAGTTATGTTATGATGTTACCAATTACTATTAGAATAAACAATAAATGATAATTATTTTCTCTTACTTTTATATGCAGGCAAACTAAAATATGTTGAGTTCAAAAATAATTTTGTTATATGCCTTGACAATATTTTGTTTATAAATCAATATATCAATAATTTTCATTAATATTTTAAAATTTAAATTTTTAATCAAAATTATGCAAACAACCCTAATAAAATAATCACATGTGTTAGCGTAGTATGCCCGTCTTTCCGCTAAAATATATAAAGAAAACAACCCCTTTCAGCTCTTTTGGGCTGGCTGTTTCTTTTCAAAAATGCCCCCAATTTTCAATACAAATAACACATGTAACAAATAGATAAGAATAAATTTAAATATTAAAAAAATTTCCAGATTTTTTTTATCCTCAATTTTTAAAAATTAAAAAATATTCTCAAATCTGTAACACATTGTAAAAAATATTCTGGAATAAAATTTTCGAAAAAAAATCTAAATTTTCCCAAATTTTTAAATAAATTTGTATCTAGATTTTTAAAAATACATAAGACAAATTTTTAAATAAATTTAGATACATCTTTACATAAAACACATACGTTAATTACCCTACCAAATTTTCTCAATGAGAATGAAATATGTATTGAGTGTTTTTATGTTAAGACAAATGAAGTAGTTTAGAGAAACCTTTTTTTTTAAAAAAAATTAATTATTTAGTGGCGGGCAATAGTTGAGGGTTAGTGAGGGCAACCGCCCCCAATTACCTCTACCTAAATTCGTGCCTGGTGAAAGGTTAGGAAAAATAGCAGCATTATTTCTGGTAATGTACCTATCAGGAGGTAGTTGTATAATGTATATAATCACCGGTGGTTGGATAATCAAGCACTTATTCAAAATTCTTTGCGAAAACGATGATGGGACGATGTACAGCCCTAGTGCGCACTTGCTGAGCGGGGTCGAGTGGTTCTTAGTGTTTACTTGTTTGGCAATTCTTATTACTCAGTTGCCTAATCTTTACTCAATGTCTGTTGTCTCTTTGGTGGGGGTTGTTGCCTCTATCACTTATTGTACACTCTTTTGCTCACTTTCTGTTAAGAAAGGTAGGCCAATGGGTGTGTCCTACAGGACTAAATTGGTGTCACAAGAAACCACTGGGGTGAAGATTAGCAACATTTTGAATGCTATTGGAATTATTGTGCTATCTTTCAGAGGTCACAATCTTGTGCTAGAAACTCAGGTAAGTAACATTATGATTTATGGTATATATATGCTTCATCATTAAAAAAATACAGGTTATTATATCTTTTAAAAAAAAACAATTGTTACATCTATTTTGGATCATTTGTAACTAATGCACAATTGCAGAGTAGATCCAACGACTCTGCAGATGTTGCAACTGTGTAGCTGCGACAAATGATCCAAATTTAATTACATTCTATGGGATAATATGATTTAATATGTCAAATATGGTTCATACTCATTTGTTACTAATGACATAATTCATATCTCATTATTGTCATTCATCCTTTATCCTTCCCTTGGAAATTAAATATAGTAGTTGGATAACCTTAAATATCTTCCAAAAGTTATATCCACAGATGTACATTAATTTGGCATAATATTCTGTATTTTAAACGCAAATACACGATGCAGGCACCTTACCAATATTGTAGTACATGTATGATATATCCACGTGTCATAATACATTCCTAATTCATGATAGCAATTGAATGTCATGTAGTGATGGTGTTGCGTTTACATATACATTATTTCATTTTGAAGAAATAATGATCTTCTTAAATGTCATATGATATGATACATACTACTAGAAACTCTCAATTTTCCAGCGGAATTACCTCCGGATTTAGATTAAAAGTTCGTAGGAAATAGGTTTCCTGCGGATTATTCGTAGGATTAAGGTTCCTAGGTAATACCTTCGTGGGTAATTGTATCCTTAGGATTTTCAGATCCGGAGGAAATTTACATCCGCAGGAAAGGGGAAATAATCTGCAGGAAACAATCTGTCAGAATTTGAGGAGTTTTCCTGCCCGCAAGCACGTTTCCTACGAACAGTAAACTCCGCAGGAAACGACAAGATGAGAACAATTTTCTGCAGGAAATAGTTTTATATATTTTAAAAAAATATATGACCCTGCAGCCATCATTCCCATTCGAGCTTGATAATTCATGGCCACTAGACGGCCTAGAGCATAACGCCCGAGAAACCCACCAGCAAATTGCAAAATGTCAACAACATTTTCCATCAGAACATACTTAGGCTTCATCCTCCAATGGAGCGTTTTTGTTCCTGAAACGATTGAAACCACTAACACCTTGACAAGTTGGTACACCACAAATAAAATCAGCTTGACCCTGCACAAGCAGTAAAAATCATTTTAATGAATAATAGAGAATTGATAAAATATAAGAGATGAAAGAAGGGGTTGAGTACAAGTCAATAATGAGGAGGGGTGAGACTTACAGGAAGAGGCAATAACCTTTTCTTATATCCACATATAACAAAATCATTCATGGCATCTTTGCACTCACTGTTAAATAATAATAAAAGTTAGAATCTTGCCTATAATTAGATATAATTCTAAGTAATAGACAGATCTTAAGTGAAGCAAAGTTAGAGAAACAATAATCATTATCTTGATAATTTGAATATACCTCAAGCCCTCAATGGGCTCCCATGCATCATGACTGGAATCTTAACCCTTCCACTGCACATGAAAAATTATAAATTTATAGCATAAAAAATAATGACCACTAGCTGAAAATAATTGATGATACAAGATAAAGTTATAAGGCAAGGAAACTTACTCTAAAGTATATTCCTGGTTTTTCATCTTCGTTGGGATTGCCATAGCAAACAGAGAGTAGTCTTTTAACCTCAAATACCTCAGAGTCAAGTGAATTATCCATAGCTTCATCATCAGCTTCTTTACCAGCATTCAAATCAGAATTTGTACTTTCTGCTCCATTCAGTACAAACTCTTCACAAAGTTTAGCCCATCCTTTTAGTAAACTTAAAAAGTCTTCCACGGGCACATTCCAGACTTGAATTTGGCATTTTGGGAAGCAATTAATATGTGCATGTTAATAAGAATAATATTGAAGAACTATGAAAGAAGTTACAATGACAAGCATCAGCAACAGAGTAACACCAAAACATACATTTGTTTCTAGGGGATTCAGCTTTAGACTTTCACATGCATATTCATTAATATCCACATTCCATCTCTTCAAGTAAAAAACAACTACGTTATAAAACCAGTAAAAATATTCTTTACAAGCAAAGTTAAAATGAACCAAATAACCATTATGCAAATTAGTCTAATTACCTTACAAGCTTAAGGGCAGAAATAGATTCTTTAATCTGACTTGATTTTTCTTTAACCATATGATAAATGTTAAGCGAGGTTAATAAGTTGTTTATTCAAACATGACCTATATATATGTGTTGGTTTAAAGAGAGAAGTTAGTAACCTTCAATCAGTGTTGTTGTTATTGTGAGAGGAAGAACCATTACTGTCAAGAAACAAGGGAGCACTGTTGTCTTGAAATGAGAATTTAGGCCTTGAGGATGGAGGGTTATGGTAGAGGAAAGGGTGGTTAAGATGGGAAGAAACATAAGAAGCTTGTTGAGGGTAATGGTAATTAGTGTCATGAGTTGTTGATGTTAGTGTTGCAGTGTTATGATCAGAATCAAGACTACTATTTTTAGTGATTGATAAGATCGTTGAAGTAGCAGCAGGAGTATCTGTGTTTGTTGTTGTTTTCAAAACTTCCACGGGCTTTCTTGAACGGTTTTTCCCTCTATGCATGTGCCTTTGACAGTACTTTGAATCCGAATATGCTTCTTTGAACACCTCCATTTCTTTCCATCTGCTCTTCTACACCTCCCTGGCTATGGGTCTATTTTTCTTCCCAATCCCATTGGTAAATAGTTCCACCCAACTACATGCACCACACTAAATTAACAAACAAACTATTTCATTCAAGAATATGTACAAAACAAGTACATATATTCAGCTGATATAGTCATTCATATATGGATAGAACATTACTTACAATGTTGAGACTGATGAGGTGAGAGCCTTGAAGAGACTAAGTAGCTTCTTTTGATAGTGAGTAGAAGATCAGGAGGAATGGGAATACTAGAAGCCATGTATTTGTAGATAAGAGCTTGATGTTTAAGCTCTTGCCACTGAGTTGGAGTAAAAGGATACCTGTTTCTTCCATTCATCATTGTTTTTTGTTATGAGCAGAAGAGAAGAGAGGAGTTAAGTGTTAAACTTAAAAGGAGGAGAAGTGTACATAAGTAGGTCATGTAATATTAGTTTAAGTAGTTCATGTAAACTTATTTTAATTGTACATATTTAAACTCAGTTTAAGTAGGTCATGTAAACCCAGTTTAAGTAGGTTATGTAAACTAAGTTTACATGAACCTACTTAAACTAACTTTAAGTTAACCTCAACAATGTAAAATTGAAATTGTCGTACAGTGCAGTTGAACAAGAAGAAGAAAATTGAAACAAACATTATTGAAAAAGGAGAAGAAATTCACTTATATGCAATCGAGTATAGATGAAAAATGTTTTTATTTACTCTTTAATCTTCCATAGAAATTTATTGAACATCAGGATTGTTTGTTCGTTTGTGGGTGAAAGAGATTGGATTTTTAGAGTGACAATGAATGAAATCAAGATTTTAAGAAAATTTATATACAAGAGCAATTTTGGTATTATAAAAAACTTTTAAGAAAATGTGAGTGTAACCAGAAATATACGGGGTGTGAATAGAAAAACCCATGTGATTTTAACCAAGCTTTCGGCAGCAAATTTGACATTTTCTTGTAGGGTTGTCAGGGATTTAATTGCCACTTTAATTTTATTGTCAAGAAGCTAATTGTAACTTTTTAAATAAAAAAGATAAAACTATAAAGGAAAATGTTTTTGTTATAATTCAGAATATTTGTGTCCATGTATTTTTGTCTGTATTTGTCTTATAATATTTTTTTGATAGAAATTTGTATTCATTCTAATGTTATTCTCAAAATACTTTAACATAATAAAAAAATTAATTGCAATTGACAAAGGTAGTTTGACATTTTATTTACATGGTTTGTGCTTAAATATAAAATTACAGGATCCATATTCAATATGTAGAGAGAGTAAAAAATTTAATGAAGACATTAAAAGAAATTAAATTAAAACAAAACCGCATGAAAATCCGCAGGAAATATAAATAAAAATCAGCAAGAAAATCCGCAGCAATAACTGTGGAATTTCTAATGATCTACTAAGATGAAATAGACCGCATGTAAATCCGCAAGAAAAGCAAGGAAAACATTAAAAATTTCTACCGCAGGAAAATCCTAAGCTAAAGTTAGAGATACCTGCCGAAATTCCTGCGGTTACATAATCCGCTGCAAACTTCTTCTTTGTGTAGTGAACCGCATGAAAATCCTAAGAAAGTCATGCGGATATATTTCCGCTGGAAAATCCGCAGGTAGATTGGGAGTATGTAGTAGTGTTTCTTTTAATAATTAGTTGAAAAACTCTTTTTCTTTGTTTTGTAGGGGACGTTACCGTCAAATTTTAAAGAAACATCAAAAGAACCAATGCGCAAAGGAGAGACCATTTCATATATACTCATAGTCATGTGTGTCTTTCCCCTCGCAATTGCCGGATTTTAGACATATGGAAATCATGTCATCACATCACCACCGTTTATTTGTGTGACTTTTGTTGTGGTTTTGATGTAAATCAAACTTAACTAATGATCCCATAGTTATGTGTGATTGAGAGTGAAAAAAACTCGTTAAAGGATAATAACTAATATTTAATTTTGTATATTCATGTTGCTTTCAGATACCTTCTGATAAAGGATTGTTAACACGGTTCCCACAATTCCACAAAAACCAAGTAACATAATTCTCAATCGGTGCGCTTTAAGTTCTAGTGATACTACATTGTTTGAGTAGCTTCCAAGTCTATGCAATGCATGTATTTGACAACTTGGAGCTAAGATACACAACCATAGAAAATAAAAAATGTCCTAGATGGTTAAGAACATGCTTTTGTCTATTATTTGGAGGGTTGGCATTTTCTATATCGGTAACATTCCCTTTCTTGCCAAGCCTTGCATCTCTAATAGGTGGAATGACCTTTGTGCCCCCTTGTTTCATATGGTTAGCTATTAAAAAACCTCGTAAAAATGGTGCAATCTGGTTCTTCAACCTCGTACTTGGTTGCTTAGGGATGCTTCTAAGTGTTCTTTTGGTGGCTGCTCACTACTAGAAATATGTCATTTAGTGACCAAATTAGAGACCGTAAAAAATTAGTCACTGCAGAGACCGATTTAAAAACCAAATATATGTATCTAGCGACTTTAAAAAAATTGGTTGTTAATTCGGTCACAAAACATTTTATCGACCAATAGAGAGACCGTAAATTCAGTCACTAAATATAAGTAACCATAATATAAATATTTTCACAATTATTTTTATTTTTCTTTTGTTTCGTTACTCTCAAAATTACCTCGCACGCGTTTTCCTCTTATTCTGCAAGGGAGAAAGAGAGAACCCTCGTTCTTCTCTTATGGCCGTCAGGTGCTTTCAAGTCCAGATTCGGCCACCACGCGATGCAATCAAAGAGAATAATTAACTTTTCGAGCTCCCCATCGCGAGATCTATCTTCTATACCGATTAGTTTTTCTTGAGGATTAACTTCGTCCACCTCCTCTTCTCCACCACGGTAACCCTCTTTCCTACCACTTCTGTCATTTTTCTTCTTGCTTGCTTTGTATTGAGTTCCTTCTTTCTTTACAAATTTGATTTTGATTTTGAAACATTTTTTATGGAACCACCGTGCCAGATCTGTACAACATCAATGACATCCTCTCTTTCAAAGGTGAGTCCCATGTTCTATATTTTTCCTTATTTTATGCTTCAAACTTGAAAATCTCAATATTTTTAAAACCCTAACTTCATACTTTTTCAGATCCGAAAGTTGCTTATTGTTTCTCCAGATCTATTGGTGTCTTATTGTATAAATTTCTTAGTTTATTTGTTGTGTTTCAAACTAAAAAGTCCCTTTTTTTTAATTCCCAATATATTATTTCCCTTTAAATCCGAAAAATAACCCAATGTTGGCATAGATTGAGATTTTCTATTGTTCAGATTCATGGGTCTTAACTCTTATGTGCTTTCTTTTAAACAATATGAAGTATAAAAAATCTCATCCATCATGCAAACTTAGCTGCTATTA